>Ga0180434_10002796_pt1 | contig 22753 bp, 18 predicted proteins | sample SS_ome_7_FD_132453 | JGI IMG/M metagenome (GOLD analysis project Ga0180434, IMG submission 132453) | Hypersaline lake sediment archaeal communities from the Salton Sea, California, USA - SS_1_D_2 metaG | ecosystem: Environmental > Aquatic > Non-marine Saline and Alkaline > Hypersaline >...
GCTTTTATCAAGGCATAAAAAATAAAAGATTTTTTCATCTTCTTGGCACTTGCTCTCGAATCCGGAACACTCAATGACGATTGCTTAATCGCGAATCCTGTCATTCCGTATCAAGGCCGCATTCCTGACCTTCCGCCAGAATATCAGCCTCTTTCTGTATATTGTTTTGAAACGAAAAGGATAGGTAATCCTTCCCTCATAATCAGCGGTCGGCTTATTCTGAACGTGCATATGCAGGTGTGGGAAAGAGGTATTTCCCGAATTGCCGATATATCCCAGGATATCTCCTTTTGTAACAGCCTGACCTTTCTCAACCTCAATCCTGTTTTTCATCAAATGTCCGACATAGAAATATTTCCCGTTTCCTATATCCAGAATGACATAATTGCCCCCAAGATTTTCCGTGTCCGGTTCCCCAAAGACATCACTCGTAAAGCCGTCCATGACTTCGGTTATCCGTCCGTCTGCCGGCGAATGCACTGGTTCGCCGTACGAATAAAAATCAGTCACATCATTCTCAGGTGCTTTGTAAAACCGGCCGTCAGGACCGATCTTTAAACAATCGATGGCATATGTGTTTTTATAATGAGGATTGGTCGTTGTTGTTGCTCCAGCGTGGCCTGAGAGCCATTCTCCCCGGACCGGAAGGTCGAGCAGAACACATTCAGATTCTGCAGGAAATGGGTAAGATTGGATGATCTTCGGAAATAAAAACACGGCTCCAGCCAAGCAAATCACAACGGTTAAAAAGTGAAGGCTCCGTCTGAACACAGAAGCCTTCGGCAAATTCTCCGGAATCGAAAGGCTCATATAAGTTTCCAGAAAAGCCCATGCACTGAATATCACAATAAAGAGCGTTTTCACATAGGCATGAAGAACGGCTGTAAATATGAGAATAATAAAAAGAAAATAAATGATACCGGCTGCCATCAGCAGCAGTGAAAGGGCCTTTAGCGCCCCGGATATTCTGTAAGTCAATCCTGTTTCTTTTTTCCATATAGGTACCCTGGATTTCTTTTTAAAGAAAACTCCTCTGATTCGCAGACTGATAAAGATAAGAAACAATACAGTCAGCGCCAGGAATAGAGGATTCAAGATGGTTTCAGCTTGTCTAAACATGGTTTTTTCCTTTTTTTAAGACTTTTTAATGTCAAATAGATTGGAATCAGTTGACATCCACTTCATTAATGACGTTCGAGGCTTCAAATAGTTCTATTTTATTTCTTTTGGGGCTTCCAGACAGGATGACGGTCGGAAAAATTGCCGTTTGTCACCTGTTTGATATCTTTCATTTCATAATCTTCGGAGATGCGGGCTGTATAAAGATTTTGATTGCCGTTTCGGTCAGAAACAAAGACGATCATGGATCCGTCCGGAGACCAATCCGGCTCAAAGTCTTTGTCGGGATGACGGGTGATATTCTTCGGTTCGCTTCCGTCCAGATTCATGATATAGATCTCTGCGTTTCCGTCCCTCTCAGCCACAAATGCGATTTTGTTTCCGTCCGGTGACCATTTGGGGGTCCAATCATTGCTGCAGTTCTTGGTCAGCCTTTTCATGTTCTTTCCGTTTGTCTCCATGACATAAATCTCAAAATTGCCGTCTCGATTCGAACAAAAGGTCATTCTCCGGCCGTCCGGAGACCAATGCATGAACACATCCACAGCCTTATTATCAGTGAGTCGGACTTTGTCTGTACCATCAGCGTTCATGACATAAATCTCCGGATTCTTATCCCGGCTGCTGATAAAAGCGATTTTCGATCCATCCGGGGACCAGGCCGGTTCCATGTCCTTGGCCTCATGTTGAGTCAAACTCATTATACACGTCCCCTTCAAATCAACTTTATATATATCGATATTGCTGTCTTTGATTCTGGTGTATGCCAGCCATTTCCCATCGCTGGACCAAGAGGGCCAGTAATCCACAAAGGAATTTTTTGTGAGCTGCTGGATATTGTTGCCGTGAATGTCCATGACATAAATTTCGTCATTTCCGCTCCGGTCGGAATTGAAAGCAATCAGATCATCAGTATTCATTTCTTCTATAAAGCCGGCCATTCCAAAAAACACTGTAAAGGAGATGATTATGAATCCAAAGGCCATTTTTTTTTGCATTATAAAACCTCCCTTCAAGGCAGGCTACCGCCGCTTCCTTTTTTTGTCACCCTTTTCAAATAAGCCATAAAAAAACTATAAAATTATCAATTCCTGCAGATAATACGCACAATCAGGCGAAAATGATGCTAGACAAAAGGCTGATTTATTAAAAATAGGACTTTTGACTGAGTCTTTTAAGAAATTCCTATTTTTTTCAGATTTTGTTAAAATACTTGAAAATCGATGAAAACTACTGCGGTTTTAAAACGGGTGTTCTTGCTTATCTTGATCCCTTGGTCTTTATTAGGCCAGACCCAAGATCCTTATTTTGACCACCTGATCCCCAGCTCAAACGGACATTCCCTGACTGTCGTTCACTGCATTTTTCAAGACAGCCTGGGTTTCATCTGGATCACAAGCCCTTACGGCCTGGCGCGCTATGACGGCAATGAATATCTCATTTTTCAACATAAAGAAGACGACCCTCTCTCTTTGATAGACAACTATCTTTTTTCCGTATTTGAGGATTCAAAACAAAATCTCTGGATCACTACGGATAAAGGGCTGGAACTTCTTGATAAAAAAACAGGCCGTTTCATCCATTTTCAACACAATCCAAAGGACCCGAACTCTCTTCCCAGCAACAACCTCCGGACCATTACAGAAGACAAGGACGGATATTTGTGGATAGGGACTTTAAATGCCGGAGTCTGCCGATTTGACTTCAAGTCGAAAACTTTTAAGAACTACAGGAGCGACCCATCCAATCCGAATTCTCCAAGCAGTAATTCTGTTTGGGCTATTTGCTGTGGCCAGGAAGGAAAGATTTGGATGGGAACCCATGAAGGCCTGCTTGACTGCTATGATAAAAAGAGCGGGCAGTGGACTCATATCAATCTCATGGTTGATTCCCCAAATCCTTCCGGCAATCCCAATATTTGGGATATATATGAAGCACAGGACGGAAAGATTTATATCGGCACATCCGACATTGGTTTGATAATTCTGGATCCTGATTCAGGTTCCATAGATCGAGTCCAGCTTAAAAAGGACAAAACACTTCAGACAGATTGCCATAAAATTTATTCTATTATTGAAGACCGGGAAGGGGTGATCTGGGTCGGCACTGAGGGTGGGGGAGTTTTTCGCTTCGATCCTAAAGACCACTCTTTAAATCAGTATCTTGTCAATACAATGAAGCCGGGAAGCATCAGTAACAATACTGTGATCACTATTTTTGAAGACAGAGACGGACTTCTCTGGTTTGGTACAAGTACAGGGATCTCCCTTCTCAACAAACACAGATTTCGTTTTGCTTTGGCTCAATACAAACCTCAGACCCTTGAAGGACTCTCCGGTAACAACATCACCGCCCTTTATGAAGACCGGGAAGGAATCGTCTGGATCGGCACGGCTCTCGGAGGTCTCAATACCTGGGATAGAAAACAAGATAAGTGGAACCATTTGAATTTTCCTGAAAACATGTTGGAGTCCTTTAGAACAAATCCTGTCCGGGCCTTTTGTGAAGACCATCAAGGAAATATCTGGATTGGTAACTATCAAGGTCTTTTTGTCTATGAGCGTCAAAGCAAAATGATAAATCATGTTCAGAATACCAGAGACCCGATGCGTGTCCCACAACATTTTTATATTACTGCCATGGCCCAAGAGAAAAATGAGTTCATTTGGATAGGGACCACAAGGGGGGAAATCTTTAAATGGGATACCATAGAGAAAGAAGCCCGTCTTTACACCAACCCTCAACAGAAGATTTACAAAGCCTGGTATGCAATTAATGAAATCTATAGGGACCTCAAAGGAAGAGTCTGGATAGGAACCCAATGGCATGGTCTGGATTATCTCGATCCTCAAAATCATAACTGGACCCATTACAGACACGATCCTGAAGATCCCTCTTCTTTTCCCTCCTCAACGGTCTATTCCATCACTGAAGACAGCTCAGGGAATATCTGGGTAGGAACAGAGGCAGGGCCGTGCTATCTGGACCCAAACAGTCAAAACTGGCATCTTTTAACAACGGAAATACAGCTTCCTGATAATTCCGCCTACGGGCTGCTCATGGATGAATCCGACTGGATATGGATGAGCACGAAAAACGGCCTCATCCATATCGACTCCCGTTCTTTGAAGTGGCAGGTATTCGGGCCTGAAGACGGCCTTCAAGACCAGATCTTTAATCCGGGAGTATGCTTTAAAAGCAGAAACGGAGAAATGTATTTCGGAGGAATATTAGGATTCAACACCTTTTATCCAGAGGATATCCAAATCAACATTCATCCGCCTCAAGTCGCCATCACTTCGTTCCAGAAAGCAGCACAAAGTCAGGAAACAGTCATCTTAGGAAGAATCCAATCCCTGAAATTATCCAAGGATGACCTGCCGGTTCTTATTAAGATGTCTGCGCTCAGTTTTACTTTCCCTCAAAAAAATCACTATCGGGTGAAAGCTCTTAGCAGCGAACCAAAAGAGATTCATACCGGTACCCAAAACTCTTTTTATTTAAGGGATTTGAAAGCTGGCAAAAACAGGTTTCTTATCCAGGCCTCCAACCATGACCTCACCTGGAATGAAAAAGGAATCGAACTGACAGTCTATCTTTCTTCCCCTTTCACTCAGTATGTTCTCTTCACCCTATTTGGATTGATTTTAGCTGCAGCAACCACGTTATCTTTCTTTATAAAGCGCAAACAAAAACCGCAAATCCAATCCATCAACGGCTCTGAAATTGATCTTACAGACCTGAGTGAACATTTCAATCTTACAAACAGAGAAAAAGAAATCATTGCCCTGGTCATCAGCGGAAAAACCAATAAAGAGATAGAAAAAGAGCTTTTTATTTCCCTGAAAACAGTGAAATCTCATCTTTATAATGTCTATCAAAAACTTAATGTTCAAAACCGCCTTCAGCTGATGAACACTGTCAGAGATTACATGAGTAAGAATCAATGAAAAGATGATGATCATCCGGACTTCGATCTTAATTTATAGAGTCGCCAGCTTGTGAAAAAATTTTTATCTCTATAGGACTTGAGTATAATGGATTCATGAAGACAGTGAACATACTTCTTATCGGATTCGGGAATGTCGGGCGGGAGTTCGTCCGGCTCGTGGAAGACAAACGGGACATCCTTGGGAATCGCTATGGTTTAAAACCTATCTGGCTGACTGTTTTCCGCCGGAAGATGAGGTTTGATATCCCTCAGGGCAAGGATATTTTCCCACTGCTCACAAGAGACTCAAGCTCCCTATTCCATCCCCTGCAAACCGGGAGGGTTAAGGATGACCTGCCGCTTTGTCTTCAAATGGCTTCTCCCGGAGTGTTCGTTGACTGCTCAGTGTCGGATCACCGGACGGGAAAGCCCGGTTATGATATCTGGAAATCAGCCTTGGCGGCGGGATGGCATGTGGTGACAGCCAGTAAGGGACCGCTCGTTTATGACTTTAAAGGGCTCAAGGAGACAGCAAAAATCAACGGCTGTCAACTAGGAATCAGTGGAGCAGCGGCAGCCGCTCTTCCCACCGTAGACCTGGCTCGATACACCCTTGCCGGCACAGAGATCCGGCGCATCGAAGGGATCCTCAACGGGACCTCCAATTTCGTACTCACCCGCATGAGCGAGGGCGGACCTTATGATGACGCTTTAAAAGAAGCACAGGCCAAAGGGATCGCCGAGCCGGATCCAAGCAAGGATATCAAAGGCTGGGACACAGCTTTCAAGATCCTGATCATTACAAACGCTGTGTTTGGTACATCCTACCGCCTGGAGGATGTGGCGGTTACAGGAATCGATACCATCACTCCAGAAGAATTAAAGGAGGCTTCGAAAAGCGGACATCGGTTCAAACTGCTCGGACGTTATGAAAAAACGGATAAAGGAGGGATTTTGGAAGTGGCACCCAAAGCTCTGGATCCTTCTCATCCGCTCTATTCTGTCACAGGAAGCAAAAAAGGCATCACCTTTGAGACGGATACCATGGGGACCATAACCGTCATCGGCGGCCGGTCAAATCCGGTAGGAGCAGCCGCCGCCCTGCTCAAGGATCTGATCAACATCTATCACCGCACCTGACGACAATCTCTGTCCAGAAGGCACCCTCCTTTAAAGAGCCTTTTTTATCTGATCATCTTTTGATCACACGGATTTCGAACACGGGGCCGGCCGCATTCCCGGGGTGTGCTTTAAATGTCACAGTGACCTTCTCTTTTTCAAATGTCAGTTCATCAGGAATATCGTAGACCACATTTATGAAATACCCGTCTTTTTTATTGGAAATATTTTCGGTTGCAATTCCCTGTCCATCCACAAGAATATCAAAAGTCTTTGAACCCGGATATCCGCCCCAGTAATCCACCGCCAATGCCATAGGCTGCCCCTTAAAGACTTTGAGATCATAAGAAAACCAGCCTTCTCTGGCCTCCCTGTATCTGCGCCTTTGAAAAACCCCTGCATTGGTTCTCTCCCCTTTGAAATTGTGTTCCATTTCCACCTTTCTATCGCCCGGCTGGACAAAGTCCACGGTCATCTTCTCCAGCATTTTTCTCCTTTCCCTGTCCTGCTGATAAGTGTCCTGTCTTTCCTTCCATGCCTCTTCAGTCATGAGGTCCCAGTATATGGAATAACGGCGCTCATGGGTCTTATAAAAAGGCTTGAGCTCCACATCACGCGGTCTGCCTACGTCTTTGGTTTTAAAGGTATTTTCCTGGTCAGGAACCGGTTCGGTCCAGTTGGCTGGGTTCCGGTCCTGAGTCATAAATACAGGGACATACAAACTATCCTCTGCCTCAGGGTCATCCACAGGCCCCAGGTCTCCGGCCATCACCAATGGTCCGTACATGACAGCTGCCCGGTTGGCATCGTCCGGCATGGCTTCCAGGCGCAGAGTGAAGGGAATACGAATCTCAATCCGGTCTCCGTTTTTCCATTCCCGGTGCAGCGGCACAAAGGAGCCTGGTTCTCCATTGACTCTCTGTTTTTTTCCGTTCACATCGATCTCTATGCCCTTTTCCGCCCAGTAAGGATAGCGGACCTGAAGGATGAGCGTTACCGGCTTTTCACAAATAAATTCAAGCGTGGTCTTCGGCTCATCCGGATATTCGGTCATCTGGCGGACTTTCAAGCCCTTTTCTTTCCAATCGAGATCAGAGGCAATGTACTGGAACAGGAAAAGCTCTTTATCATTGTGAAAATAAATATTCCGGCTGTATTTGGAGTGGTTTTCCATCCCCGTGCCCACACAGCAGGTGAACCAGTAGGGATCCTGGTAGACTTTATACCCGCCCATTTCAAGGGAAAGGTTGTAAATCACCCTTCCGCTCTCCGGATGCTGGGAGGAGAGGATATGATTGAAAAGAGCCCGTTCATAAAAATCACTGACAGGGGCTTCGGCATCCCACATGAAAAGATGACGGGAAAGCTTCAGCATATTATAGACATTGCAGGTCTCTGTGGTTCCCTGGCTCAACCGGTCCCGGAGTTTGTCGGGTTCGCCAAAATACTCATGATTTCCATGCCCTCCGGTGACATAAGAATGGTGGTTTGCTACCCGGTCCCAGAAAAATTCCGCGGTTTTCCGGTCCTTTTCCTTTGCGGTCAGTTCATACAATCTGGCCAGTCCGATCAGCTTCGGAATCTGGGTGTTTCCGTGTTGTCCGGGAAGAATATCTTCTCCCTCAGCCAGAGGTTCAAGTATGGCTTTATGGTAAAACAGGCGGGACATTCTCAGGTAGCGTTCATCCTGAGTGTCTGCATAAAGGTTTGCCAGAGCCTCATTCATACCTCCGTGCTCGCAAACGAGCATCTCCTGAACCTGATCATCATCAAGCCCCATGACCACACCTTCCAGCCAGTCTGCAAACTTCTTCTGGATTTCCAGTGCTTTTTGGTTTCCGCAGAGATGATAGGCATCATTAAGGCCAGAGAGAATCTTGTGCTGTGTATAAAAAGGCGCCCATATGCCGTTGAGATTGAATTTTTTAGAGAGGATATCCCCTTTGGCGATCTCTTCCTCAAAGATGCGCTTCCCGTCAGGAAAAGCTCCGATATATCCGTCACCATCGGCTTCCTGACATGCGCTCAGTTCATCGACTATATAGTTGACTCGCTCAAGAAAACGGGGATCGCTCGTGGTCTTATACATCAAGGAACAGGCACTCAGATGATGTCCGAGACTGTGCCCGGCCAGAGTGTCATCTTCCCAGCCGTGGTAATGCTCGGCTTTTGGCTCAAGCCCTGCTTGCTTGCGGAACTTGGCAAGCAGCCGGTCCGGCTCATAACTGAGCAAGGACGTGATATTGAGCTCCAGAGCATGCTTAAAAGGACCATCAAGAAGCGTCACTTCATCCAAACCGAAAGGCAGTGCCCGGAACTCGATGACTTCCGGACCGCCTGTATTGACCTTGTTTGCTTCCGGCTCTTCAGCCGGCTGGCATGACACAATCATCAATCCGGCAATCATAACAAGCAAAATTTTCGTTTTCATGGCATCCCTCATTTCAAAATTATTTTGTTTTCAAGTTTATCTCATTTTACATCAAACCCAACACAAATGTTAAAAAAATCTGAGAAATCATTGACTTTAAATGTCATAATGTTACTATATAAAAAAAAATAACACTATGAGCTATCAAGGAAGAGACGTCGTGTTGGGAGGCCTGTTTTTAGCCCTGGCCCTTGTGATCCCCATTCTCTTTCACGCCGCTGGGCTGGGAAGTGCTTTCCTCCCCATGTTTTTTCCGATCATTGCTGCCAGCTTTTTGACAGCTCCCCCGGTAGCGCTGGTGGTGGGAATAACCTCCCCTCTTCTCTCAGCTCTTTTAACGGGTATGCCTCCCTTTTTCCCTCCCACTGCTTTTATTATGATGGCAGAAGGGCTGGTTCTGGCAGGGATTCCATGCCTCCTTTACCAGAAATACAGGTTCAATCCATATCTGACTCTCATCATAACTCTGGCCGCTGATAGAGCAGTACTCTTCGCCGCCGTTATCGTAGTGTCAAAATGGCTAGACCTTCCGGAAAATGTATTGGGCTGGGCCTCAATCATCCGGGGCCTTCCCGGAATCGTCCTCATTATGGTGGTTATCCCTCCTCTCATCAACAAAATGAAAAAACGTATGGCCACTATCTCCTTAATGGAGTGAACTGACATGGACCGAAGGACTTTCTTTAATAACGCCGCCCAGAACTGGGAAAGCGAACACCGGCAGGAAAAAGAAAAAAACAAACTGAGCCGGTTGATCCCGTACTTCACGGTGAATGCCGGAGACAGGGTCCTTGATGCCGGCTGCGGTACCGGAAGGCTCATCCCCTATCTTAAAAAATCAGCAGGCAGCTCAGGACGAGTCGTGGAAATGGATTTTGCCAAAAAAATGCTGGATATGGCCAAAGGAAAATACAGGCACTCAGAGATCTTTTTTGTTCAATCTGACGCCCGGCTCATGCCGTTTAAAGAAAATTCATTCGATGTGGTGATCTGCTTTGCCCTTCTTCCCCACGTACCGGACAAACAAATGACCTTGAGAGAGTTTAAAAGGATTCTTAAACCAAACAAATCCCTTATTGTCGCCCATACAATGAGCCGCGAAGAGCTTAATAGGTTTCATAAAAAAGTCAAAGGGCCTGTGACGCAAGACCTGCTTCCGCATGAAAAAGAAATGAAAGCGCTGTTTTTAGAGGCTGGCTTTCGCCATCTTTCCATCACTGACCGACCCTCTCTTTATATAGCCAGAGCTCACGCATGAATCCTATCCAATACGAAACATCCAATCACAGCTCTTTATCCATACGGGACCTGGATCCCCGGATTAAAATTATCTCTATGACCGCATTCATCCTGATTATCGGATTCACCCCGCCCTCGGCTTATCTCAAATTCCTCCTTTATTTCTTAACACTCACGGCTTTTTTCATCGCATCCGGAATCAATATAAAAAAATTCTTCTCGAGATTTCTCATGCTTTTTCCTCTCTTGATCTTTCTTGGAATAACGGTCTTTGTTTTTGGAAGCCAAACGTCTTTAGAAAAGCTGAACATCCTGTGGAACCTGTCTGTGAAATCGATCCTCATTTTCCTGTGCATAGGCTTTCTTGTCCTCTGGGCCGGAATCCTCCATTTGATCAAAGGATTTGAGCTTTTAAAGATGCCCCCTATCATAATCTCTGTTTTGCTCTTTGCCTACAGATACATTTCCCTCTTTTCCGGGGAAGCGGAAAGGATGAGATTGGCCAAAAAATCGAGAACATTCAAATACCAGAGCCTCAAAAATAAGATCAGGACTTTAGTCCCTATGGTATCCCAACTCTTTTCAAGAGCTTTTGAGAGAACAGAGAAAGTATATGCGGCCATGCTCTCAAGAGGATTTGACAGAAAAATCCAGACACTGACTCTTTTTAAAACAAATAAAAAAGACTGGATATTTTGTTCTGTTTTCCTGTGTTATCTCATAGCTGTCGGCGTGGTGCTGTGAAAAACACAGCTGTTCAAATCACCAACCTGAGTTTCTCTTATCCGGATGAGACAAAGGCTCTGGAAAATATCAGTTTTTCTTTAGAAGAGGGTGAAAGCCTGGGAATCATCGGGCCTAACGGAGCAGGTAAATCCACCCTGCTTCTGCATCTGAACGGAGTGTTGAAAAAAGATGGAGCCATCAGAATCTTCGGGGAGGTCATTGGAAAACAAAACATAAAAAAAATCCGGGGGAAGGTCGGGTTGGTGTTTCAAGACCCCAATGACCAGCTTTTTATGCCCACTGTTTTTGATGACGTGGCCTTCGGGCCTTTGAATCTGGGTATGGAGAAAGAAAAAATCAAGGAAAAAGTCACAAACACTCTTGCGCAACTGGGGCTTGCCGGATATGAGGCGAAAAATCCCTCCCATCTGAGTCTGGGAGAGAGAAAAAAAGTCTCCCTGGCCACAGTACTGGTTATGGAACCTCAACTCATTGTACTGGACGAGCCCACGGCCAATCTGGATCCGGGCTCAAAAAAATCCTTTATCCATACACTTAAAAAAATCAACAAAACGAAAATCACGGCTTCTCATGATATGGATGCCATTTGTGATCTCTGCACCAGAGTCATACTCATGAATAAAGGCCGCATAGTGGCTCAAGGCAATGCTGAGAATATCCTGAGGGATAAAGAGCTCCTTGAGGCGAATAATCTGGAAGTCCCTTCCCGGCTTCGCTCCTGAATTTCACTTTATTTCTTCAACAAAATCTCTTCAAAGAATTTCAGGGCTTCGTCAGAATCTTTTTGTCCCAGCCAGAAGATAGCCTGCTTTTTTATGGAAGGGCTTTTGTTCGTTCGGGCTATGTCAATGAGAATGGGCACTGCTTTTTCTGAGGGCAGCTGGCTTATGGCGAACACAGCGGATTTTCGCACTTCCGTGTCCTCGTCATCTTCCTTCACGACTCCCTTAAGCGCCTCGATGCTTTTTTCAGATGCCTTCTGGCCAAGCCAGAACACAGCCTGCTTTCTCACTTCCTGTGATGAATCCTTTTTTGCGATCCTTATAAGTTCCTCCACAGCTTCATCCATATCCGAGAGGTTAAGAGCAAACACGATGCCTTTTTTTACCTCAGTACTGCCCTCTTTCAGAAAGATTTTTTGAAGAAGAGCCAGGCTTTTCTGGTCTTTGAAATTTCCCAGCCAGAACACCGCGTTCTTCCTCACTTCATTGGAGTCATTTCCTGAGCCTGTTTTAAAAAGGAAATCATAAGATAAAGGTGTATCATGTGAATACAGCATGAAAGTAATGGTCTTTTTTAAATCCGAATCCGCACTCTCAAACTCATCTTCCAGAAGATGGAAGCTTTCTTCCGTGTCCGCATCGCCCAGCCAGTAAACAGGTTCCTGATCGAAAGCATAGGTCCTATCCAGATCTAAGACATGCATATCGGCTTTTTCGCTTTTTCTGCCTGACTCTCTGTGCATGACCAACAATCCGACCGGTTCCCCTCCTCTGGTTCCCTTATGAGACTCCATACTGAATCCTTGCTTATCTGAATCCCTTCGTATCTTGATCTCATCACCCCGGCTGCTCACCTCAAAAGGGCTTTTCTGGTCATAATCCCCGTACATATTGATCTCATGACGGCTTTTGAAAATGTAGGCTGTGAAATAGATTTCTCCCTTTTGTTCTTTTTTGAATTTATTTTCTGCGAGCTCCATTTTCTGAACAAGGGAAACTCCCTGCTCGTCCAAATAAAAGACGTTTCCCTTTAAATTCGCTTCTTCTGCTGTTCCTATTGCAGGTATGAGGACAACAGCCAGAAGCACGGCAGCTAACATGACTTTAAAGCCTCTTATTTTTTCTTTGAGTTTCATTTCTGTTTTCTCCTTCCGGACTATCTATTGATGATTTCTTTGAGATACTCTACGGCCGCTTCATCTCTGGATTGTCCGAGCCAGAAAATGATCTGTTTTTGCAGTTCAGGGTCCTTTTCCTTCCGGGCTATTTTGATCATCTCCTGCACCGCTTTTTTGCTTTTCATCTGAGCGATATTAAAAATGATCTGTTTTTTGACCTCTACTTCTTTTATCTCAGAGTACAGATTGATAAGCACATCCAGAGAATCCGGAGTCCCTCTCTGTCCGATCCAAAAAATAGCCTGATTTCTCACATTTACGTCTTTATCCTTCCGGGCAATATCAAATATTTTTTTCCAGGCCCGGCTGTCTCCTGATTGCTGAAAGGAAAAAATGAGTGCCTTTTTTAACTCCGCATCCGAAACAGAATCATAGAGTTCCAGAAGCGCATCCATACTCTCCTTTGTCTTTTTCTGACCGAGCCAGAAGATGGCCTGCTTCCGGACCTCTTCATCCGGGTCACGTTGAGCCACCTTGACCAATAACGGCACCACTTCAGGACTATGCCCCTGGCTTATGATAAAAATAGCTTTTTTCCTGAGCTTTGGGTCATCGTTCTTGTCGATGACTTCTTTGAGGATGGAAAAAGCTCTTTCATCTTTCATATTCATAAGGGCATCCAAAGCCACCAGCTTCAGCTCGCTCTCAGGGTCGTCTTCCGTTACTATACCAACTCCACCTTCGACTCCTCCTTCTATACCGCCTAAGACTCCCAGACCCAGGCTGCCGTTTATATATTCTTTGTAACTCGAATATCCCCTTTTCACCAGTTCTTCGGCAATCTCAACCCTCAGCACCTTCGCATCATTTATCCAGGAACTATGGTCCATCTCTTTGATCAATTTATTGAGATGCCTGACAGCCTGCTCCTTGAATTGAACCTGCTGATTCATGTTTTTCAATTTCCTGCTGAGCTTCTCCATGCTGTATCCCAACCAGTACAAAGACTCATCCAAATAACGGCTTTTCTCAAACTTCTCTACCATCTCTTCCAATTTTGAAACCGCATCTTCCCAATTTTTCTGATATATATACTTTTTTGCATCCTCCAGAGCTTTTAGGGATTCGCCTTCCTTATCCTGTGCGAAATCCAAAGCGGCCAAAGCACTTCCCATGATCATGCAGAGAACCAAAATGATCCCAACTGCTTTTAAATTTTTCATTTGAAACCTCCTATATCATTCCGCGGACTTCCACGGCATTCAAAATCCCCTGATTGTTTATGTATTCCTTTATCATCAAAGGATTTGATGTTCCGTTTTTGTCCATATTTGTGATTTCCCTTAAAATCAATTCTATATCCTCCAGAAGCTGCCGGTCATTAGGATTTTTCTCCCCTGCCAGCCTTTTCAGAAGAATATTCTGGATAAGAAGCTCCTCCACATACTTTTTATCCAGAGTAAGCTTGTCACTGCCATTATCTTCCCTCAGATGGGCATACTCCATCAGCAAAGGTCTTAGGCTGTCAAAATAGTCCTGCAGGCTTATCTGAAAAGCATCCTGTGATTCTCCAGCCACGGTCATATCGCCTCCACCGGGAATAAAGGTTGTTCTTCCGATGACAAATCCTATGATGAGGACACAGACAAGGGCTGCGGCAGCGGCGGCCCATTTGGGGAAAAAGTTGATATATGTTTTCCTCTGTTTATCAGGGACTGAAACCTTTTTATCAATTCGACTCCAGCACTTCTCCCAGTCAGCATCCGGAATGTCTTCTGTCTTCGTCTCTTCCACTAGATCAAAGACCTTTCCTGTGTATTCCATCTCATGGGCACAGTCCGGACACTTTTCTATGTGATCTTTGAGTTCTGCAACACTTTTTTTATCAAGCTCTCCATAGAGGAATAAGATCATATTTTTTCTGAATTTTTCACATTTCATAGTCTTTCTCCCACAAAAGCCTTTTTAATGAGCCTTTAATGTTTTCAACTCCTCTGAAAAGCTGCTTTTTCACACTTCCCTCTGAACATTCCATAAACTCGGCGATTTCTTTAATCTTGAGCTGTTGAAAATGTTTGAGAACAAATGCCATTTTCTGGCGGGGAGGCATATCATCCACAAGACGCTCTATCTTTCTCCTAAGGTCCTCCCTGCTTGCGTTTTCCTCGGGGTTTCTGCCTTCTGAACTCGTACGGTCCACTAATTCCCAGTCCGAAAGGCTTTTTTTCATTCTCTTTTTGTCCCTCAGAAAATCAATACTGCAGCTGACACTTATTCGATAGAGCCAGGAAGAGAAGCTGGAGTGCTTTTTCAACTGAAATTTATCCAGACCGTTAAAAGCTTTGATAAATGTATCCTGGAGGATATCTTCCGCATCCTGTTTGTTTTTGGTGTAGTTGAAAGCCAAACCAAAAACCTTTTTTTTATTTTCTTCAAACAGCATAGAGAAAGCCTCCCGGTCGCCCTGCTGGGCGTTTTGTATCAGATCCAGAGTCTCCATTCTTTTTCCATTCATTAATCAAAACGCTTTGAAAAGGATTTTAGTTGACATCATCTTTAATATATATAACAAACACTCCCTTCCAATAACAGAAATTATCTTTTAATATATAAGTCCCTGTACCAAATAAACCTGAATAGTTCAGGTTAAAAGGAGAATAGCAAATCATGTGTCAAAGACGGAACGCTTTAATGCTTTTAGTCAGTGTTTTCCTGTTATTCACCGCTGTTTTCACGGCAGAACTCTACCCATCGGACATTGGTCCGGAGAACGGAGCCTTGGTTATCGTGGGAGGCGCTATGCAGGATCCGGCCATTTTAGAGAGGTTTATGGAACTGGCCGGAGGGCCTGAAGCGCCGGTGGTTATCATTCCTACTGCTGGAGGGGCGGACTATTATGACCAAAGCTGGAGAGGAATGCGGCCGTTCGAAAGAGCCGGATTTGAGAACCTGACTCTGGTCCATACCTATGACAGAAACAAAGCCGATTCCGAGGAGTTTGTCCGGCCCATAAAAGAAGCCCGGGCCGTTTTTTTTACAGGAGGCAGGCAGTGGCGTCTGGCTGATGCCTACCTCAATACTCTGGTCCATAAGGAGCTGCGGGCTCTTCTTGAACGAGGAGGTGTGATCGGCGGGTCCTCTGCAGGCGCCACCATTCAGGGTTCTTATTTGGTCCGCGGCGATACCAAAACCAACACCATTATGATGGGAGACCACACCGAAGGAATGGGTTTTATAAAAAATACAGGGATCGACCAGCATCTTCTCAAGCGGAACCGGCAGTTTGACCTTCTGGAAGTAATAGGCGCCAACCCGGACCTTCTGGGTATCGGCATTGATGAAGACACCGCCATAGTGGTTCAGGGCGACCGGTTTGAAGTGATGGGCCTGGGGTATGTGGCCATCTATGACACCAGCAAGCACATTCCCCCATCCGGAAGCTTTTATTTTCTCGCGCCAGGCGACCGGTTTGACCTGAAAACCCGCCAGGCGTATCGCCCTACCCGGACTTTCGAACCTCTGGATAGGGTCGAGCCTATAAAGGCATCCAAAAAGTAAAAAAAATTGCCTTGAGGAGATTTTTCCTTTTATCGCTGTACCCTATGGATTCTCGAAGCGATAAAATCTGCTCTTTTGTTTGGTTCATCAATATGAATAGCCTTCTCGCAATCAACAGTATGTATCCAGGAGACCACGGTTTTTCTAAAGGTAAAATATGTCTTAGAGGCAGCCCAATCTGTGGCCGTTTCGTACATGAACTTAGCCATACCGGTAAGACCAACCGCTCCAAGAACAAGCCGGTCCAAATAAGCTAAGTCCTGAGTTGCTTGCTGCATATCAAAATAAAAATGGATTGTTCCCTGCTCTATCTGCACCCGGACGCTGACATCCGGATGACTCTGCCGGATAGTTGACTGGAGCTTCTGTTGGAGATTTTGTGTATCCAACGTTACTTTTGAGGAATTGTCCAGCGTCTTCTGAGTGCTCTCTGACGTTGTTTCCTTTTGATCGACCTCAAGTCCGCTAAAAGCCTCAAGTTCTTTTTTTGTTGGGACCTTCTGGCTGATAGTGACTTGCACAATATACGGTTGATCCAAAATCTGCAACCACAAAGATCTCAACTTCTTTCTCCCGGATAAGTCTACTATTTGAGCGTAATGATACGCGTTCTCTTGACCTTCTTTCACATGGTTTATGAACATATGGCTGTATTTTTCATTAAAGTAAGCCAGCAGGTCCTCCCCAAAACTCTTTGTTTTTTGAGAAAACGTCTGGGAGACAGAAACAATCTCTCCACTCGAATCAACCTCTACGGTCTCCAGAGTACCACTCGGATACATATTTCCATAACTGATGCCTCCGTTCGGTTGCTGAGTGGAACTCCAATTTTTAAAAAAGTTTTCCGTTGCTTTTCTTCCGAGTTCTAGTGAAGCAAATTTAGAGGGGAGCTCACCTGCCTCAGCCTCAAGCCTGGCTTCCATATTGATTCCATACTTGATTTGAAATTTCTCAGCAGCCGTTTGATGGCTTTGGCTGAGCTCACTCCTTTCTGTTTGAGTAAGCGTTATCACCAGGTACCCGCCTGAACCATAATTGATGGCCTTAAAACGAGATGTATACCGGCCTGGATCAAGGTCGAACTCTTTGTTCATCAGCCTGACACCGGTTCCTTGCTTTGGATGCCGGTCCACAAGTTGGTATTTTCCATCGTCATCGTAATAGGATATAGAAGCGCTGAAGGACTGTTTTTTGCAGGAAACGATCAGTTTATATCGCCCGCTTTCCCGAATATTGAGATAAGCCGTCACTGACTCCCCAGGATATACGAAGTTGCTCCATGAGCCAGGAACCCGCATTTCAACCGATTGTGAAGACAGAAAATACAGCGTGTAATCCTTCGCCTCGGGCAGATAGGATATGAGCGCCGCGTAATAGAAGCCCGGATTGAGTGTCTCTTCTCCCAATCTCACTCCTTCGTCGATGACCTGACAGTTTGAGTCGAGCAGGGCCAGGGAAACTTGTCCTCTCAAAGTATAGACCTGATATTTTGCTTTTCTGGGTACAGATAACCGGTAATACCTTGTCTTTTCGGCCCGAAGAGTGTCTTTGATGTAAAAGCCGGGCTTAAGAGTGTCTCTGTACCGGCATTTGTGCTGCACATCAACACTAGAATCAAGATTTACCTCTGAAGAAAAAATTCCAAGCAAAAAAAGACAGATAAAACACAAAAATTTGTTTGTTTTTTTCATAGTGGTTTTCCCAAAATAGAATCATATACGCGCTTTTTGAAATACTTTAGGGAAATGATATGCACAAAAATATGCCCAGTCAATAAATAACCTGCATTATTCATAAAAAAATGGCGATGTATTTATTATTCATTTTGTTCCGGCGATATGCAAGATTATCTTAAGAATGATGATAGTAACTATTTTCCTGGTTTGTCTTGAACAAATTCAGGAAGTGTTTATACTAAAAGTTATATCCTAATCCTATAAAGAGGAAGCCATGAAAAAAACATTCCTATTTTTGATAAGCCTGTTTTTTATATTTAATTTTTTGTGTTCTGCGGAAAAGGATTCCATCCCTGCCTTTAAAATTGAAAAAAGCCCCATCAGCCTTGAGAGGCCGGCCAAACCGGGAACCCCATTCAATAAAACCGGACGCCGGTTCGCTCTTCTGGGAGATGAGAGCGGCTCTTTTGAAGCCTGGGCCTATCCATTGAAGCTGGTGCGTAACTTTCAACTCTCATTTTTCACCGGCACCTCCACCCGGGCCATAAACGCGGGGGATATTGTCCGCCGTATTTCCGTATCCCCCTGGGCCACAACTCTGACCTATACGTATCAATCCTTCACGGTTAATGCGACCTATATCACTCCAGTGTTCGAGCCCGGTGCTCTTATCCTTCTCGATATTGACTCATCCGTTCCCCTTACGATCGTGTGCGGTTTTTTACCCGCGCTTCAGCCCATGTGGCCTGCCGGGATCGGAGGTCAGTACGCGTACTGGAACAATGAGATCAAAGCGTATGTAATCTCAGAGCCTACGGGGAAAAACCATGCCATTGTGGGTTCTCCGGCCGCATCGGGCCTTTCCTACACTCCCGCTCATATGCTCTCAGATGCCCCGAGTGAATTTAAAATCGAGATCAAAGACCCGGAGAAAGTGAAAGATAAATTTATTCCTCTGTGCCTTTCAGGAGGAAGAGGAAAACGCGACCAAGCGGCATCTGTGTATAAAAAACTTCTAAAAAATCCTGAATATTACTATCAAAAAAGCAAAGAACATTATGAAAACCTCAGCCAGAACACTCTCCGGATTGAAACTCCTGAGCGGAAAATCGATCTCGCCTTTGAATGGGCCAAAGTCACTTTTGACAATCTCATGGTTGATAATCCGGAATTGGGCGAAGGATTGGTCGCGGGTCTGGGCGCTTCCGGAACATCGGGACGGCCCGGGTTCGGCTGGTTTTTCGGAGGGGATGCCTATATCAATTCCTTGAGCCTGCTCTCTTACGGATCGCATGAATCCGTTAAGAAAATACTGGCTTTTACGCAAAAATGGCAGCGGGATGACGGAAAAATGGCCCACGAACTTTCACAGGCAGAAGGATATATCGATTGGTGGAAGGACTATCCTTACGGGTATATTCACGGAGACACGACCCCCTATTATATAGCGGCCATGTACGATTACATGCAACTATCCGGAGACACAGCCTTTATAGAGCAAAGCTGGCCTTCTCTTACAAAAGCCTACGATTGGTGTCTCAGTACTGATAAAAACAGGGACGGGCTTATGGACAACAGTTCCGCAGGCCTGGGAGCTCTGGAATACGGAGCGCTCACCGGCATTGAAACAGACATATACCTGGCATCCGTATGGGTGAGAGCCGCGCAGGCTATGGATAAAATGTCCCTGATCCTGGAAAAAGACTCCTTCCACAAAAAAGCATCCGTGAATGCAGAAAAGGCCAAACAAGCTTTCAATGACGGATTCTGGGACCCGGAAAACCGTTTCTATGCCTATGCCTTTAATGACAAAGGAGAAAAAGTCAAAGAGATTTCTCCCTGGAATGCGGTCGGTCTTATGTGGGACATCGGAGAAAGCGAAAAAAGCAGGCTCACTCTGGAAAGACTCAGCTCATCAGAGCTGACCACTGACTGGGGCATACGGAGTATTTCCCGAGACAGCGCCTACTTCCAGCCTCTCAATTATAACTATGGCGCTGTATGGCCTTTTTTGACCAGTTGGGTCACTACAGCTCTGTACAAGCATCATATGCCTTTGAACGGATACCCTCTTCTTCTCTCAACCGCAAACCATACTTTTGACAATGCCTTAGGATGTGTTACGGAAGTCTTTTCCGGCATTCGGGATGTGTGGCCGCAGGAAGCGGTCCCCCAGCAGGGATTTTCCGCAGCCGGCGCCGTGCTTCCTCTTATAAGAGGACTTCTGGGGCTGGAAGCGGATGCCCTGATGAGGACCTTTACCTTTGCCCCTCATCTTCCCGGAAACTGGAATCAGGTGGAGATTGAAAACTATAAAGTGGGAGAGGCTCCCTTTTCGTTTTCCTATAAGAAAGAGCAGAACAAAATCACTCTGGATGTTATCCCTGAGGCGAAAGAAAAACACATGATGACCTTTTCCCCCTGCCTGGCAAAAGGAACACAAATAAACCATGTGAGAGTGAATGGAACAGAGATTTCCTTTCGTACAATTGAACGACACCAGGTCACTCAAGCGGAGCTAGAATTCACGGTGCATGATGAACCTTTGCGGGTAGAATTATTTATCGAGCCCTGCTTTGAAGTTCTTCCGGTAATCCCTGATGTCAAAGTCGGAGACACGGACTCCGGAATGAAAATCATTTCACTGCACAAAGAAAAACAAACTGTCGCCTTGAAAGCGGAAGGAATCAGCGGAAAAACCTACAGCCTCACTATGCTGCACTCCGAACTTATTGATAAAATAAAAGGAGCAGCCCTGGAGTCCGGCCAATTGAGATTCACAATTCCGGAAGGAGCTCCCGGTGAATTCATCACACACACCATTGTCATAGAACTCAAAAAACAATAAACAGCAAAACAAAAAGGACAGACCTCAAATCAGTGAAGACTGGAATCAGAGAACCATTGCGAATATAATAAAACAAAACAAAGGAGAGAAATGATGAGTTTCCCTTTCATTCCAAATAAAAAAGTCGAAGTCCCTGAAATCGCTTATAAAGACAAGGTCACACTTCATTCAAAAAAAACAGCCCTTATAATCATGGATATGCAGAACGATTTTGTCAAAGAAAAAGGAAAACTGATGGTCCCAGCGGCCAGGGAAACCATTCCCAGAATAAAAAATCTTCTTTCCTCAGCAAGAAAGGCAGGTGTTCCTGTCGCCTACACTCTAGATACCATGAAAGAGGATGACCCTGAATTTGACATATGGGGTGAACACTGCAAGGAAAATACCTGGGGATGGGAGGTCATTCCGGAACTGAAGCCCAGACGGAACGAATTATTATGCCCCAAACTGCGTTATGACGGATTTTACGGAACATGGCTCGAACACACCTTAAGCTATGTATGGAAAGTCGAAAACGTGGTCATCGTCGGTACCGTGTCCAATATTTGTGTGCTCCATACCGCCGCTTCAGCAGGGCTCAGATGGTACAAAGTCATTATCCCGGCAGATGGAATATCCGCTTTCACGGAATTCGACCAGGCCCTCACCTTAAGCCAGGTCTCAAATCTTTACTCGGGAATCGTCGTGAAATCAACCGAAGATGTGATTTTTAAGTAACTGAAGATTCACATGAATGAACTCAAAAACAGTGCTCTTCTGACCGACCTTTATGAGCTCACTATGGCTGCTTCCTATTTTGAACACAGAATGATTGAAACCGCCGTGTTCAGCCTTTTTGTACGCCGTTATCCTCCTAACCGCCGCTATTTCGTGTCTTGCGGATTGAAAGAGGTCATTGATTATTTGGCTGAGGTCAAATTCACAGAGGATGACCTGGAGTACCTGGAAAGCCTGGGTCTTTTTAAACCTGAATTTCTTTCTTATCTGGAAAATTTCAAATTCCATGGGGATGTCCATGCCATGCCTGAGGGAACCATCTTCTTTGAGGAGGAACCCGTTCTGGAAGTCACGGCTCCTCTTATAGAAGCCCAGGTCATTGAGACTTTTTTGATAAACACCATCAATCTTCAGTCCTTGATCGCCACCAAAGCATCCCGATGTGTCCATGCCGCGGGAGGGAGGAGCCTTGTTGATTTTTCCTTCAGACGGACACATGGGATCGACGCCTCCATAAAGGTGGCCAGAGCCAGCTACATAGCGGGCTTTCTCGGAACCAGTAATGTTCTGGCCGGCAAAGAGCTGGGAATCCCAATATACGGTACCATGGCGCATTCGTTTATTTCCAGTTTCGATAAGGAGATCGATGCCTTCCGGGCCTATACGCAGACATTCCCGGAAAATTCCATACTCCTGGTGGACACCTATGACTCCTTGTCAGGGACCGTTAAAGCCGCTCAGGTAGGCAAAGAGATGGCCGTCCTGGGTGAGCATCTTAAAGGGATCCGCCTTGACAGTGGTGATATGGCCGAACTGAGCCGGAAAGCAAGACGCATCCTTGACAGCCACGAATTAAAAGACTCAATGATCTTTGCAAGCGGGGCCTTTGATGAATACAAGATCCAACAAATCCTATCTCAAAATGCACAAATAGACTCCTTTGGAGTGGGCACAAAAATGGGCGTCTCTTCAGATGCCCCTTATCTGGATATGGCTTATAAAATCGTAAAGTATAATAACAAGCCTGTGGTTAAACTAAGTCCCGGAAAAGTCTCCCTTACCTCAGATAAACAGGTCTACCGCTTTTTGTCCTCTAAAAATCTCTATGACCATGATGTCATCGCCTGCAGGGAAGAAAAAATGGATGATGCTGTTCCTCTGTTAGATCCGGTTTTCACAGGCGGAAAGACCCTTTATGACTCCCCGCCCCTTTCAGAAATACAAAGCCAATTCAGGGAAAATTTCTCCCGGCTCCCTAAAAAATACAAGACGATCGACAAAGAAAGCCCTCTCTATCCGGTCAAAATTTCTGAAAAACTCCGGAATCTCCAGAAAAAGGCTATCGATAAATATAAACACAGAGAAATCCAATAAAAACTTAAAACAACTGATAAATATGGCTGAAGCGACATTGAAGATTTAGCCTTCGGATGCATGAGAGTTATCCTGGGATATTCACGAGCTAAGGTTGCCGCAGATGCGAGGCGCAGGGTATGAAGCTGTGGTCCTTCACCGCGAAGGCCCTGCA
>Ga0180434_10002799_pt1 | contig 22740 bp, 16 predicted proteins | sample SS_ome_7_FD_132453 | JGI IMG/M metagenome (GOLD analysis project Ga0180434, IMG submission 132453) | Hypersaline lake sediment archaeal communities from the Salton Sea, California, USA - SS_1_D_2 metaG | ecosystem: Environmental > Aquatic > Non-marine Saline and Alkaline > Hypersaline >...
ACCGCCACGGATTGAGGCCCGTGTGTATCGCGGATGCGGCGGAGCTTTTCGGCCACCTCGTCGAGCGCCGTGTTCCACGGGACCTCCTCGAACCCTTTCTCCGCCTTTCGAAGCGGCTGGCGAAGGCGGTCCGGATCGTTGTGGAGTTCCCCGAAGGCAATCCCCCTCCTGCAGAGCCAACCCTTGGAAAGGGGGTGACCCGGGTCACCCCGCACCGACAACACACGGCTGCCCTCTACCTGCACCTTGAGCCCGCACATGGGCTCACAGATCCTGCAGTAGGTGGTCTTCTCTTCAACCATATTTGGGCCATTTCATCCTTCGCGGGCATTATAGAAGAAGGGCGTCCCTGGGGGCGCTCCCATGAGATGTGGAGGCCGACCGGTTCACCTCTTCTCCAGGAATACAGTCTGATGTCAACCATGCTCCCATATCCTGATTGCGACCGAGCGCAGAAAAAACGATGGAGTTCTTCCCGGCGGTTGAGCATATTTGGATTATCCAAACCACCATTCCAAAGTGCCCAACGGCGAAAGGAGGAACCCCATGAACCATTTTATCGGATTGGACGGTCACAAGAACAGCTGTACTTTTGTTGTCCTCAACGAAAAAGGCAAAATCAAACGGAAAGCGGTCCTGCCCACGGACCAGAAGCAGTTGCTCCAGTTCATCAAGTCCATCCCGGGCAGGCGGCATCTGTGCATCGAAGAAGGAACCCAAAGTCAGTGGTTTTACGAGATCTTCTCGGACCATGTCCACGATCTGGCCATTGTGCAGGGCCGCAAGAGCCCCGGGAACAAAGACGACGAACGAGATGCCCGGAACCTGGCCGAGCGGTTCCGTACCAGGGATCTCGGCAACCGGATATACAAGGTCCCGGAGTCTTTGGCCACCTTGAAGGAACTGGTGCGAGGCTACGAGATGCTCAACAAGGACCTCACCCGGGTCAAGAACCGGATCAAGCACTTGTACCGTTCTCGAGGCATTGCCTACGCCAAGGACGGCTGCCCCTTCTGCACGGGCCGTGGCCCCTGCCAGAAGCCGGGGTTCCATCAGACGCTCCACCTCTTGCGCACGCAACAAGAGCGCCTGGTGCCCCTGAAGGCGGAGGCACAGAAGGCCATGGTCGCAGAGGCCAAGCGGCACCCGATTACCCGCATTATCCAGACAGCTCCCGGGTTTGGAGAGGTCCGAACCGCCGAACTCCTTTCGATCGTTATCGACCCCTGTCGGTTCCGTACCTCCCGGCAGTTCTGGTGCTACTGCGGTCTGGCCATCGTAAATCGTTCTTCGGCCAACTGGATCCAGAAGCCCAACGGCGAGTTGGACCGGGTAAAGAGCAACCAGAGCCGGGGACTCAACCACAACTTCAACCGCATGGCCAAGGCGATCTTCAAGGGTGCGGCCGTCACCGTGCTGACCAGCATGCCTACCGAGCCCCTTCGCAAGGACTACGAGCGGCTCGTGGCCAACGGGACCAAGCCCAATCTGGCGCGGCTCACCCTGGCTCGAAAGATCGCAGCTACCGTGCTTGCCATGTGGAAGAACCAGGAGGCCTACGACCCAGGGAAATATCGCCTGACGAGCATATAACTCGCCTTGAGGATCCCGCCGCCGGATGGATAGGACTGCCATGCAGCCCAGAAGACCCAAGGCGAGAACGGTTCGAGGGAGAGCATCTTCGTCATTCCTGGTCCCAGAACATCGAGACCCCCTTCGCGGGCTATGCCCCCTCAAATAACCAAACAAAGCAATGGCCCCTGGAGGCCCAGATAGAGGGATGGTTATCATTTGCTAGCTTTCTAATCGCCGCGGTCGGACTGCATCCAAGCGGTTGGCTCGGAAGCCCGGTTGTTCAACAACATGCTTTCGCCCACCCTCCTGGAGCTCTGGTGAACGGACCCATACAGGTCGGAGTTGGGACGCCCGATGCAAGAAAATCGGGTGAACGGAGAACTTTGTCTTGACATCTCCTTCAATAGAGGGAATGACGGCATCGATACAGGGAGATTGCCGCATCGCCTACGGCTCCTCGCAATATCCGCCGCTTTGGCACATTGGGGTCAGACCTACACTTCTGACAAACAATGCAGGACGGGTTTGTTAGATATGTAGGTCTGACCCCTCTTCTTCTCTTCGGTGCGGGCAGTCGCCTCTCGAGCAGAAGGGGCATGGATAGCGCAACGAAACCTCCCGTGCTCCAATCACGACCGCAGAAATAGACTTCTGCGGAATCATCATCCCTGCAGAGGTTCGCTGCACCCCCACGGACTCCGGCTGCAGGAAGCGAAAAAGCTCTTCCTGCCCCTGCCCCACGTCCCAATCGCAATACCCGGGGCTGAAGCGTCCGGTCGTCTGGTAGCCTTCTTCGCCGAGCAATCCAGAAACATGCTGATCCAGTTGGTCGGTCAGCCGCTCGGTCACGACGGATCCGGCCGCATCCAGAAGATAGCCATGAAACAAGGACTCCTTCTGGGCCTCCTCCATTGCCTCTTCCAAGGCCTGGCCGGTGGTAACCACCAAACAGCAGATGACTTCAGGCTCACGCAGCCGTTTCGTCAGATGAGCCAACTTCACGCTGCGGATCTCCACGTCCCGGCCCACGAGCAGGCCCTTCTCCAGGCGCAGGAAAGGTGTCATCTTGTACAGATAAGCAGGATCGACCATTGCCAGACACTGATCCGCGGCCCGCTCGATCTCTTCGCGGATGTCGTCACCCAGTTCCCTGGACGATGGGTAGCCCACCTGAGAGATCACATCCGGCAGGATGTCTTCCGGACACGGGAGGGATAGATCGAATCGTTCAGGCTTCATCGCACCGACTATTTGGCAACCACCGGAATTTCCATGGGACGCGCTCTCTGAGTCAGAACCCTCTCTGCCTCACCCGGCACATCGGCCGCACCTTCTGCGTACCCGTCCGCCCCAATCGCCTTGGCAAGCCTCTCGTCCAGAGGGGCCCCACCCACCAGTATCTTGACCTCCGGGTGAAGCCTGCGAACCCATTCGATCACGTCCCGCATGTTCTCCAGCGGAGTCGACATCATCGTAGAGAGGGCCAAAAGCGACGCCCCGGTTTCCTTGAGGGATTCCAGGAACTCGTCCCTCGGCACATCCTTGCCCAAATCGACCACCCGATACCCCGAGGCCTCCAGAACGCCGGCCACGATGTTCTTTCCCATATCGTGAACGTCGCCCTCCACCACGCCGATCACCACCGCCTCTTCCTTCCGAGGCACATCCGCGTTCGCGTCCTTGAGGTGCCCGATCCCTTGTCGAAAGGCGTCTATGCAGAGCAAGAACTCCGGGATGGAACACGTTCCTTCCTTAAGCTTCTTTCGGGCCTTCTCCATTCCTGCCGTCATGGCACCAAGGATCTCCTCCGGGGCAACCGCACTCGAGTCGACCTTGGAGAAGACCTTCTCCACCCGCGCCGGGCTTCGGGACAGGATGACCTCTTCGATTTCCTTCAGAATTTTCGGCTTCGGCACCTTTTCTCCCTCCTCCAAAGGAAACAAATCCGTCAGCAGGAACTACGGGCAGCCGCATTGCACAGGGGCCCCTTCTCGGATCAGCCATATTTCTCGGCCGCCTTGATGAGCGAAAACGCGTTCGTAAGAGGAATATTCGGAGGATACTCACACCCCGGAGCAAGGATGTAGCCGCCGTCCCTGGCGAGATCATCGATCTGTTCCCGGCATGCCGTCATGACTTGCTGCGGGCTCCCCTCCACCAGGAGTGGAGTAGGGATGTACCCGATCAGGGTCACCTGATCACCGTATCTCTGTTTCAGTTCCTTCGGCGTGTTGCAGTCGTCCGGCAGGTGGGCAAAGCTGATCGCATCCGGCTCCATAGAACGGATCTGCGCGTCAATGTACAGATCGTGGCCGCAGTTGTGGACAGCCACCATGAGACCTTCTTTCTTGATGGTCCGGCTTATCTCGCGGGTAAAAGGCCCCTCGATTTCCTCCCAGAGATCCTTGGGCAGGCCGTTCCGGGAGGCGTAGAGGCTGTCAATGGCCACCGCAGACACGCCCGTGTCGCACTGGGCCAGGGCAAACTCCACAAGCGTCTGGGTGATCGCCTCGCAGGCCCTCCGAACCTCCTTGGGATAGAGCATACAGTCCCGGAAGAGCCGCTCCGCCCCCCGCATCATGCTCAGCACGCCCAGCGGACTGAAAAGGAAACCGCCAAGCACGGTACGGAGCCCGAGACGCCGGACCATGATCCGGCAGAGCTTGACGAATTCCTGCATGCGCTCGGCCTTTGAGAAATCAATGGGCTTGACCTTCCCATAGTCATCCACTTCCCTGACCACCGGATCTTCGTAATCAGGCCTCGCCGTAGAGTCCTCCGGATAAATCATCTTCTGCCCAAAATCTGCGGCCTCCACCGACAGATCCCAGAGGAGAATGAGCAAGTCTCCACCCACGAATTCGAACCCGGAACAATACACGTCTGCGGCCTTCTCCGCATTTGTGGCATAATCCGGGAACGAAATCCCTCTGATTTGCCTGGCACCGGCGCACAGGATCGGAGTGACGGGCACACGGTCCGGTTGTTTGTGGCGAAAAGTCGTGAGCACTCTCTCGATCCTGCTGAGCGAGGTATATCGGCCGCGGGCGCACGAAAAGGAGGCGACGGCGTCCAGAAGGGGTTCCGGCAGGGTGCCGAGGGGGGGCATGTGCCCCTCCCCAAGGGTTTCAAGCAGCTTGACAAGGTTCTTCATGATGGTGGCACTCCGTTTGCCGAGGACGGCGGGGGCGGTTCTTCTCTCGATGATGGGACTGCAGGCAACCTTTCGAGGTCCCTGGAATCAAAACAGAGACGGTGCAGGGGCCTGGGGCCTCGGGAGAGCTGCACTATAGCATATATGCGGAATAAGGGAAATCTCATGACCGAAGAAACCTTCCGATTTCAGGTGGACGAAATCATCAGCGAATCGCAGCGCGTGAAGACCTTCCGCCTGCGACCGGAGGGATCCGGGCTGCCCTTCCACTTCTCTCCAGGGCAGCACCTGGGGGTGCGCCCCGTGCAGCCGGACCTTTCGGATCCGGGACATGAGAATCTGCGGCATTTTTCCTTGTCGAGCTCTCCCTCGGAGGACTGCCTGGAAATCACGGTCCTCAAGCAGGGAACGGTTTCGGACAAAATGCACTCCCTCGCCCCGGGCGACTGGGTGGAGGCGACCCGGCCGGTGGGCACCTTCATCCTGGAGGAGGTGGTGGGGCATGGGCCCGTGTTCTTCGCCGGAGGCATCGGCATCGCGCCAATCCGGAGCATGATCCGCCTCTGTCTGGAGCTCCAGCGGGGAGAAGCCATCAGTCTCTTCGCTAGCTTCCCATCCCCGGAGCAGGCCATATACAAAGAGGAGATCAAGGCCTGGGCGGATCGTAACCCCCGGTTCTCCTGCTGGCTCACCTACACCGGGATCGAGGCAAGGCAGGATGCCCACGACGCGGAATCCCACCCGTGGGACCGCCCCTTCCTGGAAAAACGGATCGAAAGACCCCTCGAGAGGATCTACTACCTCTGCGCGCCTCGAGGGCTCATGGACCTGATCGAAAACCACCTGGCAGCCATGGGCGTAGCCGAGGGGCGGGTGCGAAGGGAACGTTGGTAGCGGAAAGAAAGGGGTCGGCGGTCAGGGAACAGGTGTCAGGCCCCACCAGTCCTCCCCGAAGCAAGGGGAAAGAGAGAAGTCTCTAGCTGGCCGTCAGTCACGCACTACCGTGGACTAGTTCCAAGCGCTTCTTCCGGATCAGGGTGGCGGCAGTCTGACAGAATCTGGCGCGCTCGCTCCCCGGGTCCTCGAGGATCCCAACGCCGGACGGTGCCGCGTCGCTCACAGGCACACCATGGGGAGTCCTTTCGTTCCAATGCAGGCTGCCCCAGTTCTCCACGGACAACTCCCTTTCACATCTCTCCTTGAGTCTGTCTCGCCAGTAGACATAGAGGGCATCCGCCTCCTCGGAGCACCCCGCACCTGCGACCACGATGCCGGCATGGCCTGGAAAGAGATCATCCTCTGCTCCCAATCGGCTGTCCAGAAAGGCAGGTGTTGTCGTGCTCGGTGTCACCAGGAGAAGAACGAGACTCGGCAAGGACCTGAACACACCGCCCGATGGGGCCTCGTCGGACAGGATGTACCGGAACCCGACTTTTCCACCCGCCATCGGGTCGACCGGATACACGTCCCTTTCATCCCCGAGCCCCCTCCACAGCACTCGGCCGTCCAACAGGCAAAGGCCCATGGGCCCGAAGATCCCGGAAGGAACCTGGCGGCCTTCCTTCACCCTCAACCGTTCCCGGTCAGGACGGAAGCCGAAAAGAAATCGCTTCTCATAGGCGTCCCGAGAGCCGATCAGCAAGACCGGTCCGTTCAGGATCTTGAGCATGACGGCAAGGTTGAACAAGAACCAGGTAGACACCTCTCCCTGCGCCTGGCCCGCCGCACAGTGGACGAACAGGGCCCGGGGAAGAGGGGAAAAGCTCTCGAAGGTCCTCTCCGGTTCCCTTGGCGGCTCAGAGGAAGGTGCGGGGGTGGAAAAATAGAGGTGGGCAATCTCTTCCAGCTGCTTCTTCTCGTGGTTTTCTTTCGGAAAGGTCTTGAGCTTATCCACAGGATGCTATTCGTTTCTTGTAAGGCTTACTTCACCTTGATCAGGGAATTGACGATGCCGCTCTCGGTCACGATCCTGAGCGGGTTTTCCGGATCCACGACCCAGCGGCCGTCTACATAATACTTGTACTGGTATCTGCCGGGCGGCAGGGGCACCCTTCTTCTCCAGACGCCCTGCTCGTCCCGCTCCAGGCTGGCGGCGGCATCCAGACGCCAGTTGTTGAACTCGCCGGCCACGTAAACCTTGCTCGCTCCCGGGGCGCTCATGCAGAAGAAGACGTCACGAGCGCTTGCCTCCCGGTCGATGGGTGTCGGCTCTTCTCGAAGGACAGGCTCCGCTGCAACCCGATCGACCACCTCGAGGCCTGCGTGCCTGCCGTCGGCCAACAGTTCCTCCGTCAGGTCCTGGTAGTCCCAGGAGCCAATGCTGTTCGGCCGGTACTGGACAATCGGCATCCCGTAGCTGGCTGCTTCCTTCAGATGAATGTTCGTCCGAATCCTCGTCTTGAGAACCTGCTCCGGAAAATGCTCCTCCAGCTGCCACTCGATGGTCCTCGCGAGCCGGACCCGTCGATCGTAGAAGGTCATCAGGATGCTCACATCGGGGGGCTTGCCCATGCGCTCCTCGATCAGGTCGACCACCTGAAAGATCCTTCGCATCCCGTGAAGAGAGAACGTTCCCGTATCCACCGGGATCAGGACTTCGTGGCTCGCGGCCAGAGCGTTGATCGTCAGCACACCCAGGTTGGGGGGCGAGTCGATCAGGATGTAATCATAAGCGGAGCCGCCTCGATCCAAAAGGTCCTTTAACCTTCTCTCACGGTCTGTGGCGCCGCTGAGTTCCTGCTCGAGTGCCACCAGGGAGAGCATGGACGGAACGAGGTCCAGATGTGTATCAACGGGTGTTGCGACTTCGGGGAGTTGAATCGGCTCATCGTAGAGGTTCAGCAGGGCGCTTCGAAGATCTCGGTGCACCGCAACATCGGTTGCGTTGAGGCCCGCCGCGGAGTGTCCCTGAGGGTCCATATCCACGAGCAGGACCTTCTTTTCCTTTCTGGCCAGACACGCGGCCAGATTGATGGCTGTAGTGGTCTTCCCACAGCCCCCCTTCTGGTTGATGACGCTGAGAACTCTCATATGGCCCCCCCCTCTTGTCCCCCCACAAGGAAGACTGTTCTCTTCCACCTAAGAGGTCTCCGTCTGCATCCCTTTCAGGGGCTTTTCAAACGGTTTTCAGGAGGTCCCTCCCCGATTGCTTGGGCACGCTCACCCTTCTGTATCGACTGATCTTCTTGGCCTGCTGCATCCACCGCAAGGCCTCGTTCTCCAACTCGGCCACGTGGATGATCCACTGCTGTCCTGAAACGGCCTCGAAGGCCGTATCCTGGTAGAATACAAGGATGAGATCTCCGGTGGCAACGAGTGTGAGTTCCACGAGAGGCCTCTTGATGGAAGGCAGAATCTTTTGAAGAGAAGCAACGCTCTTTCGAATTCGCTGCAGAGGGACGCCTGCATCAAGGAGACGCTTTGCCGTCTTGTAGGCAATCAAGTCCTGGAAGCTGTATCTGCCGTGGCCCCCCTTTGTCCGGTAGGTCGGGCCAAGCAACCCGGTTTTTTCCCAATACTGGACCTGCCGTGGTGTAAGGTTGATGATCCTGCACAGGTCACCCCTCCGGAAATAGAGCTGTTCCGAGGCCATCTTCCTTACCTTCCGTTCTTCTGTATGATTCGCAGATACGCCGGGCAGGGCCCGGAAAAACAAGCCACCCAATCACGGTAAACAGTACAAAAGCCCCTTCTTTGTGTCAAGAAAAAATTTCGACCCCGGCAGAACAAGTTGGAAGGAGGGTCAATGCCCCGCTGCTACTCCAAGGTCTATCCCCCCATCGCCTTCTCATGAAGTAGCCTAACTATTTGATTTATATTATCTTTCCTATGCAGGATGACTGCCTGGCCGGCTCATTTGTGGTTATTGATGCACAATTTACGCCCCAAAACGACGCGAATTGCGTCGAGAAGGAGCAATCACGGCTCCTGATCCGACAAAACAGCCCGGGGCCAAAGAAATATCGAATGAATACAACAAAATTTTGATATTGTCGTTTTCCGGAGGGAAATCCCTTTGCAGAAAAGAGATTTCCCTCGGAACTGTAATTCGAATACAATGAAAACCATGGAACCACTGATTCTGGGCCTGGATATTGGCGGCACGAAGATCGCCGGGGGGTTGCTCACGCACACCGGCGAAAGGGTGGCCAGGAAGGAACTGCCGACCGAGCAGGCAAAAGGGTTTGCACATTCCAGCGGACAAATGAACCGCGTAGTCGAGGGCCTGATTCAACATGCGAGAGAGAAAGACGCCGGGATCACCGGGATCGGGGCCTGTGCCCCGGGCCCGATGGATGTAGAAAGGGGCATCCTTTTCAATCCTCCCAACCTGGAGGGGTGGCAGGACCTGGCACTCCGGGAAATGCTTGAAGGGCGTTTCAAGGTAGCCGTTTGCATGGACAACGACGCGAATGCCGCAGGGCTCGCAGAGGCCCTCTGGGGGGCCGGCAAGGGGTTCGACCACGTGTTCTACGCCACCGTCAGCACGGGAATAGGAACGGGCATCATCCTGAATCGTCACATCCTCCACGGAAAGAACGGGATGGCCGGGGAAGGGGGCCACGTAACGATTCAATACGAGGATACGGACGCCCGGTGCAATTGCGGCAACACGGGCTGCATAGAGTCGTACGCCTCCGGCACCTCTGTGGCAAGGAGGGCAAGGAAGGCCTTGGACAGACTCCCCGAGAAGCCGGTCCTTCTCGAGAAGGAGACGGGTGGAGACTGGGAGAGCCTGACCATGAAACACCTGGCGAATGCGGCCAGGCAGGGAGACGCCTTCTCATTAGGAAGGATCGAGGAGGCCGGAACTCTTCTGGGCATCTGGCTCGGCAGCATCGTCAGCCTGCTCGACCCTGACATCGTCATCGTCGGAGGCGGTGTTTCGCGGGCTGGCGAGCCCCTGTTCGACGCCATCCGAAGGGAACTGCCGCGGCGGACGATCAACCCTTTTGCCGCGGAAACCCCGGTAGTCAAGGCGAAACTGGGCCAGGACGTCGGCATCTTCGGGGCAGCGGCCCTCGTCTTGGAGGGCACGCATCCCTGATTATAACCTCCTATAATTAATGAAAAAGTTGGAAAAGGACGATCTAAGAGCCGGTAACGGGGGACGGCGTTGTACAACCCGCGGAGGACCCCCTAACCCCGGATATTGCGAGCGAAGCGAAGCAGTCTCCCAGCATACTGGCATTCCCTCTCCCCGGAGGGAGGGCTAGGGTGAGGGTGCCAAGGAGATACCTGAAACATGAAGATCCTCGTAACGGGTACAGCCGGCTTCATCGGGTCGTTCACGGCCGCACGCCTTGCGGAGAGAGGGGACGAGGTCGTCGGTCTGGACAACATCAATGACTACTATGACGTGAGCCTGAAATTCGGCCGTCTCGAGAAGGACGGCATAGAACGGCAAGCCGCCGAATCGGGTGAACTCGTCCGGAGTTCACGGCATCCGACCTACAGCTTCATTCGAATTAACCTCGAAGAAAGGGACGCCCTCGAACGCCTGTTTCAGAAACAAGGATTCGATGCAGTCTGCCATCTGGCAGCGCAGGCAGGGGTCAGGTATTCGCTCATCAACCCCCACGCCTACATCGAGTCGAACATCATTGCATTCCAGAACATACTCGAATCCTGTCGTCAGAACGAAATCAAGCACCTGGTCTACGCATCTTCCAGTTCAGTCTACGGGCTGAACGAGCGATACCCCTTTTCAACGAGTGACAACGTGGATCACCCCGTGTCCCTGTACGCAGCGACGAAAAAGTCGAACGAACTCATGGCCCACACCTACAGCCACCTTTACGGCATACCCACCACGGGGCTCAGGTTCTTCACGGTGTACGGGCCCTGGGGAAGACCGGATATGGCGCTCTTCCTTTTCACCAAGGCAATCCTGGAAGACAAGCCAATCGATGTATTCAACCATGGGGAGATGAAGAGAGACTTCACCTATGTGGACGACATCGTGACCGGAATGATCAAGGTGCTCGACAAACCGCCGCAAAGAAACACCGCCTGGACCGGAGAGGCACCGGACCCGTCCAGCTCCCGGGCGCCATACAAGATTTACAACATCGGAAACAACGCCCCGGTCACCCTCATGGACTTCATCGAGGCGATCGAAGAAGGCCTCAACAGGAAAGCGAAGAAGAACTTTCTGCCTATGCAACCGGGAGATGTCCCTGCCACCTGGGCGAACGTGGATGATCTTGTCGGGAACTTCGGGTATGCCCCCCGCGTCCCAATAGAGGAAGGGGTCAGGAGGTTTATCGACTGGTACCTGGATTTCCATAGCACCGTCATATGAAACTGCAATTGCTGCGAAACGGATCTTCGAAAGAATGATACGACTCGAACAGAGAGAAGGGGAAGGAAGTTCCCGTCTCTTGATTCCCACCTCACTGGAGTTGCCCCTTGTAAGAGAAGGCGACACCCTGCGTATCGACCTCGCAGACCTACCGATCTTCTTCGGGTTCTCCATCCTCTCCAGAGACATCGCAGAGAAGATCATCAACCGCTACCACCTGGACCGGATCGATATCGAGGTGGAGAAGAGGGTCAAGCTCGCAGAAACCCCTGAACTGGCCGCCCTTCAGGTCGAATATATCAAGATCACCGGAGACTACGACGTCTTCGACCATCTCCTCGCCGACAGGGATGCCTTCATCGAGGACGTGACGACCGTGTTCGGCTCCCTCCAGATGCAGCGCTGGCGAAAGCACATCTACCCGGATGACCCGGACGCCGAATCCCAGGCTCTGGTATTCCTGCACGAAAGAAGGCTCGAACAGGGGGACTATCCCTATCGCGTCATCCTCGAACGGCTTCGCTCCTCGAAGAAGCCGGACAAGTTCTTCCTGCGCGCCATCTTTGAAGGACTCGATCGGAAAAGGCTCGATCTGTCCTCGTTTCCCCACGTGGTGGTGGAAAACCCGGAAGGGAGGAGCTTCATCGCAGGCGCCACCCGCATATCGAGTATGCTCTGTGAACAGGTGCGGTGGCAGGCAAAGATCGGCAAGCGCACCTACTCGGAGGTGAGGAGGACCGACAGCTTCATTTTCGGGCGCCTGGCGGATGCCGGTTTCGACCGGCTCGACGAAATTCAACTCTCATGGGCCGAGGACTACGTCGAGATCTTCCGCGCCATGGAGCCGGACCAGTTGAGCGCAATCTTCAAGAAGATCCTGCTTCTCATGGAGGACCACACGGTGCGCAACCTCCTTGAGGACGGGGAGACGATCCGGGTGGATTTCGGCGATACACACTGCCACCTCGATCTTTCCCAGCTGGGACGCTCTTTCTGGATATCCTTCGGACACCGGCGAAGAAGCCTGGACATAGACGAGTATCTTCACCGCATGCCTCCTCTCGAAGAGGTGGTCGCCCGACATGCGAGCGAACGTCCCCTGGAAGGAGTGAACGTACTGCTCATCCATCATGTGACCGCCGAGATTCTCGGCTTCATCGCCGCCCTTCGGAGGCTGGGCGCCCGGAATGTGTTCACCCTGTTCGTACACTACGGCGAATCCGTGCCCTCTGACTTCCTCGAGGCCCTTCTCGACCTCGACCAGGATCACTTCCGGTGCCACTCCCTGAACAACGTGGAGGATCCCCTGTCCGTGGAGGGCTATTTCGTCCTGAGCCCCAGATTCTCCGGCCTCGAAGACATGCAGGACCTGGATGAGAGGCTTCACGGGACTCGGCCCGGGTACATGCAGGCCATGGTGGAGACCGCCACGCGGATGTTTCTCGAAATGCTTCTGAGGACCGCCCACGATGACAGTAAGTGCCTCATCATCGAGGACGGGGGGTACCTGACGCCCGTCCTGAGTCAAAAGGCCTCGTCCGGCGGTTCTTTCCGGGCCATGCTCGAGGAAAGCGAAGTCCCCATCCCCGAGGACTCGAAGAGTGTGGCGGAACTCGGGCTTGCCGAGGCCCTAGACAAATGGGTCGTGGGAACGGTCGAACACACCAAGAACGGACTCGACAGACTGGAGGCGGTCCTCGAAGAGAACGGGCAAGTCGCGCGTCCCTGCTTCAGCATCGCCGTCTCGAACCTCAAGGTGACCGAAGAGGCAAGCGAGGTTGCAGCCTCCATTCTCTCGGCCATCGAATCGGTCCTTCATGCCCAGGGCAAGGTCTTGAGTATGAGGAGGGCGGTTGTCATGGGCGCAAGGGGAGCGATCGGAGGGCATCTCGTATCACAACTCGGATCCAGGTACAGCCAGCCGGATTTCTTCCCCTGTCTGCAGGTGGATTCCCGGACAGCAGGCCTTCCCGCCGAAAAGCGCCCCCAGACCCTTACCGCCCGCTTCCAGGATCTCCCCCGAGAGAAGCTTCTCGCCATCGACCTCGTAATCGGCGTAACGGGCCAGCCCGCCTTCCTCTGGGAAGACATGGAGATGCTCCTTGCCGAGGGAAGGGCCTCCTCGTTTTATCTGGTCAGCGGTTCGACCAAGACGATCGAGTTCGAGAACGTGTCCGACAGGCTGGAAGGCCTTCTCAAGGTCCGGAACCCGACGGTTCGCGGAGTCCCCTGCAGGATCGAAGGCCAGGAATTCAACGACCCCCAGACCGGCAAGCTCCTCGCGAAAACCTACTGTTTCACCTTCAAGGGGGAGTACACGGAACCCGGCAAGGTACTCCAGAAGGAGATCTGTTTCCTGGGCAACCTCATGCCGATCAACTTCCTATACTACGGCGTTCCAGGGGAGGTCATGGGTCTGGTCTTGTCCCAACTTCTTCGGTGCTCCCTCGGCCTGGTGCGTGGCGTCCGCGGCGGGAGTCTAACGAGCAAATCCGTCTGGGCGGTGGACCGGGACATTGACGTTGACGGGCACCCGCTGCCCGAAAATCCGGGAAATCACACGCCACCTTCCCGCTTCTGAAAACCCCTGATTACCCCCCACAACATGTAGTATCTTTTTTTCTCTTGACCTCTATGGCTTGTGTTTCTATACTTCGACATACTCGTGGTTCAAGGGACATTTCTCATATCTAGAGGGGCTAAGCGATGGACTCGTCCAATCAGGATCGATCGGTAACCGGGAACGCGGACACGGCAGACCTCTTGAAACGTTTGGATGCTTACGGATCCCTGGTCTCTGAATGCAATCGATACGCACTGCTGGGGAGAAATGCCGAGCGAAACCGTCACACCGTGCGACCCCACATCTATGCAAGGGTAAGAGAAGAATACGAGGCAAGAAAGCAGGCCCTGGACCAGGAGCAGGCAGAGCAGAAGGGATTCCTTCAAACCGAACTCGAAAAGATCCTCGACAGACGAAGAGCCCTGAACGAACGCTGCAGAAAGGAATCCGACCGCCTGGAGGAGATGGACTTCCGGGTACGGGTGGGAGAATTCCCGGACGAAGAAGTCCAGGAAACCCGGAGAGACCTCAAGGAAGAGCTGCTCGAGATAACAAAGGCACTCGCCGATACACAAGAGGTGGTCGTCAGGTTCGAGCAGGTGAGTCTGCTCGCCCAGTCATCCGCCCATGCGGAAGGCTCGGGTGAGGGAGAAACGCACGCGCCTTCCCCGGGCCAGGATGACTTCCTAGTGCTGGAGGAGAACCCATCCCCTTCTGAAGGGGATTCCCCGGTTGTGAACTGCCCGCCGGAACTCCAAGAGAATTCTCACGAAGCAGAACCCGGGCAAGCCCCGGGCACACCGGAATCGAAAACCTCGATCTCCGCACACAACAACGTATTCGGCTACCTGGTTGCCCTGGACGGCAGTCGCCGGGGAGAGAGGTTCCCGCTGATCAGCTCCGAAATGACCGTCGGCAGTTCCCCCAACTTGGACATTCGCCTCGCGGACTCCGGGATTTCCAGGTTCCACGCGAAGATCGTCTACAAGAATGGGAGGCACTATATCCAGATCCTTGCAAGAAAGGGAAGCTGTCTCGTCAATGGCGTCAAGACCAACAAGGCGGAACTCAAGGACGGGGATGTCCTCAGCCTTGGCAAGATCAAGATGCAGGTGGAGTACGCCCACGAAGCCCACGCATGATGCGGCTTCCGCCGTAAAGCGGAAGGGAAAAGGGGTCAGGGACCGGGGATCAGGCCCTGCCTCCCATCCAGGGCACATCAACATGCTGCACGCCTCAGGAACAAAGTAACGAAGCTACATCTTGCCCAAGTAGCCAACTAGGAAGACGATGCTCCTTCCCTGCCCACATTGCCGGAGACAGTTCAACGTCCCAACGGAACAACTTCCTTCCGCAAGGGCCAGGATCAAGTGTCCTGCGTGTGAGGGCGTGTTTGTCCTCAACCTCCTTGCGCCTTCCGCAGCACCCGAGGGGCACAGGGAGCCACTGGATTCCCGCGGGAGCCGAGCCCCGCAGATTCGAGACCGGGGAGAGGATGACGGCGAGGGGTTGCGTGAGAGTGACGTTCCCGCAAGCGCTTCCGCGGATGCCTGGACCTCCCCTGGGATGAAGACCGTAACCGCCAGGCATGCCCTCGACAGGGAAAGACCCAGGTTCCTGCTTTTCTGGACCCTCGTGCCGGCCTGCTGCCTGCTCCTGGCCCTTACGGGAATCCTCCTGTCAGGCCCATGGCTGAACACCAAGGTCCCCGAGTCGATCGCATCGCGGGTTGGTGTGGGAACGGAAGCGCCCCTCTCGTCCTCGGTCTCGTCCCATCCAGACGTTGCTCGACACCAGGAGGGCCAACATCGCGCCCCGGGCGATCAGATCCTCCCGTTAAGCCTGCAGCCCGGGAACCAGCTCGCAAGGGCCTTCTGGACCTTGACTTCGGACCCAGGGACAGTCTGTGACACGCTGCTTCGGTCACAAGTCGAATTGCGTGAGACAGAGGAGCAAGACACCTGTCGAATCTACCCTGCCTGGATCGCATATTCGATCCTCGAAACCGCGGCCGCACCCCTTTGCGAACTGGAACCGACCTTTTCCCTTGCTGCGGATTCGCTCCAGAGGGAAACCCTCTGCGGTCCGGGTCATGCCTTTCTGTGCACATACTACCTCAAGAAGGGGCTCCTCGATCGGTCCCAGTCGTTCCTCGACCAAGCTCTTCACCTGGCGCCTGACGACCCCTGGGTGAAACTGGTGGAGGCGGTCTTCTACGAGCAGGCCTACTATGACGAGCAGAGAGCAATCAACATCCTGGCAGGTCTGAGCCGACAACACCCGTCGTTCTCCCTGGTGGGATACCTACTGGGAAAGGCGTATATAAGAGAGGAAAAATACAGGGAGGCGAATGCAGCCTTCGAGTCTCTCAAGGAAGACGCCAAGAGACAGATCGCCTTCTGGAGGATCCGGCGGGCACTGTCCACGATCGAACAAGCGGCCGATCAGGGCGTAGAGAAGGCTGAAGCCATGCTGGCCCTGAGCAGGGCATTCACCACCCTCAAGGACTACCCCATGGCGCAAGACCTCTACCGTTGGTTACTCGAAGAGATGGCGGACAGGCTGCCGAAGAGAGAGCGAATGGCTGCCTACTGCGAACTCGGGGGGATCTACAAGAAGAGGGGCGACAACAGGAGTGCCTACAACGCCTACCGAAACGCCCTCGAAATCGACCCGGCCTTCCCAACCGCCAGGGAAGGGATCAGGGGCATCTTGCCGGACCCGTCGAACCGTTCTTGAAGGCGAACAGGATGTCTTCCAGCCGCTCTGTCCGAATCCGGAGGGGAAAGGCATCCTCATAGCCTTGCGTCTGCAATGTCCGGACACGCCCCAGGGAATGCCGCCCCGATTCAAAAACCCCGACGCACACAAACGTGAATTTCTCCTCCACGCCTCCCTTTATGAGAAACAGATTCTGGACTCCACGTTTCGCAAGATCGGAAGCCCTTCGAGAGGCCCCCTCCGCGTCCCGGAAGGCACCCACTTGAATCGTATAGAAATCCACTCCCCCGTTCGCAGAGTCAGGTACATGGGGAAGCTCGAGTTGCACATTCCGGGCGAGGTTGTTCCAGTCCCGTATCTGAGGGTTCTTCTCTCTGAGCACCTTCAACATCTCGACATCCAACCGGCCGTAATGCTCGAGGGCAATCCCCGCAACATCTCTCTCCCAAACCGCCCTGCTCTCTCTTCTCGCCGGGACCTCTTCAACCCCGGCACTTCCGGCCGCCAGGAGTCCGGTCCGTACCTCATGCCCCTTCTCCTCTCCAGCGGTCTGTTCCGGGCCCCCTATCGGCATTCCAAACTCGAGGCTCGAAAGCCCAGGAGAATCGTCTCTCCAACTCACATCCGATTCTTCGCTCAAGCCCACTTCAACCCTTTCCACATTGTCATCTCTCGCCTTTAGCAGACCGATGGTCATCACAACTCCACCCATGGCAAGCAAGGCCGTCAGGACGAGCGCCGGGGAATACCTCCTTGCGGGATGAAACCAGGCAAGAAAGCCCGGGCGACGTCCTCTCCGAACGATGATCCCCTCCTCCTTCTCGGCTTCCATCCTCCTGTAACCACCTTCACGTTCACTCGTGCCGGGCTGCTTCTCTCCCTCAGAAGGCAGGGCTGCTTCTTCCAGGCGCCGGGCGACCGTCTCGACCATTTCCCTGATTTCGTATCGTTCGGCGATTTCCTCCGTCTCAACTCCTGCGTTCGCCCCCTCCAACTCCTTCAATGCCTCCAGTACCGCCTTCTCATCAACGGGAAGCCTTCCTGAGGAGTAGGCTGAGATCATGGCCTGATTACAGGCCAGGTTGATCAACCTCGGGACCCCACGGGCAAAGTTCACGATCCGCCAAAGGGCATCGTCCGAGAAAGACTCGAAAGAGGAGCTTCCAGCAACACGCATCCGGTGGAAGATGTACTCGATCGTCTCCTCAGTCTCGATGGGCTTGATCGAACATCGGATCGCGACCCTCTGCCACAGGGCCTCCAGGCTCTTGTCTTTGAGCTTTTCATCCAGCTTGTCCGTGCCTGCCAGCACGATCTGGACGAGCTTGACCTCCGGGGTTTCCAAGTTGCTCAGATGGTGGAAATGTTCCAGTTCGTCCAGGCCCAGGTCCTGGGCCTCGTCCACCAGGACAACCACGCTCCTGCCCTCCCCAGCCTTTTGGACAGTGAAGTCCTTGATGACCTGGGACAGGCCGAACAGAGAATCCTGCTCTGGAGATATTCCCAGAGAACCGGAAAGGTCTCTCAGGAACCCCACCCTGTCGCCTGAAATCGAACCGGAGAACGAGGCCGTCTCGGCATACTTGCGGACCTGATCCAGGAAGGAAGCCAGGATCATGGTCTTGCCCACGCCCACCGGCCCTGTGACGGTGATCAAACCCGCCCTTTCGCGCACTCCGTAGATGAGCCCGGCCAGGGCTTCCCTGTGGCTCTCGGACAGGTAGAAGTACCTGGGGTCCGGGGTCAGGTTGAAAGGCTTTTCGTTCAGGCCAAAGAAGGGTTCATACATGATTGTTATTCACAGGTAGAAATTGTTTGTTTGTCTTTCGCCTCTCTTCTGAAGGCCAAGAATTTTCCCGATTAATTCTAATTAGTTATAATATAAGAATGAAGAATTTTGTCAAGATATTCTTCCAACTGCCCTTGAGTCTTCAACATATTATTAACAGCAAAACGGGAGGCCTGTCACAGCCGGCGAAATCTCACCCCGTAATCGAGCCGAACGACCCTCCTGAGGGCCGGTGACGGTGTACATGGAAAGTCTTTTGCCCTATAGTCTAGAGCCATGTACACCGAATTCTACGATTTGACAGAAAAGCCCTTTGACCTGAGCCCCTCGTCCAGGTTCCTGTACCTGGGCGAGACCCATAAGGAGGCCCTCGCCCTACTGACCTATGGGCTCCGGGAGAGACAGGGGTTCGGCCTTCTCACGGGAGAAGTCGGAACGGGCAAGACAACGATGATTCATGCCCTTCTGGCCGGCATGGACCGGAATGTGCATCTCGTGCATCTTTCCAACCCGCTCCTGTCTCCACGAGAGTTCCTGGACTATCTTGCCCGCAAGGCCCTGGGAAGGGGAAAACCTTTCCTTTCCAAGGCGGACTTCTTGATAGAATTCGAAACTTTTCTCACAGACTGCCTGAACGCAGGGAAGAACTTCCTCCTGATCATCGACGAAGCGCACAAGGTCTCGTTCGAGCTCTTGGAGGAGATAAGGCTCCTATCCAATATGGAGACGGCGGAAGAAAAGCTCATGGGGATCTTTCTTGTGGGCCAGCCGGAGCTCCGGGAACGCCTGAAAGACGCAAGATGCAAAGCGCTCTTTCAGCGAATAACGACCCACTATCACCTGACCCCCCTAGATCAAGACTCTGCTGGAGAGTATATCCGAACAAGGCTCCGGGCAGCCGGCGCAGAGACACCGGACAATATCTTCCGGGAAAGCGTCATCAAGAAGATCCATGAATACTCGGAAGGCTACCCGAGAAGAATCAACAGCATTTCCGATAACTTGTTGTTGTTAGGCTTCGCACAGGGCAAGCGGAAGATCACGCCGGAAATGGTGACCGAATGCTACCGGGACATGAACATTGAAGTCCCGCCTATTGAAAGAGAGGAGATACCGCGGCCGGACGAGCAAAGGGAGGCCGATCCCCGCCCGTTGCCGGCCCGCTGGAAGCGACTTTCTTTCGCCATGGGCCTTCTGACAACCCTGGCCCTGGTCCTGGCAATAGGATTCGTAAGAACCGGCATGTTCAGCCGATCCGTCGGCGTCAACCCCCAGTCCGAGGAAGAACAGAGAAAACCCAGGAAAGGGGCAGGAGAAGGAATCCTGCAAGAAGGCGACAAGGAGGCGAGAGAGGGGCCGTCTTCCTATCGACTCGAGGGCCTTGTCCCTGTAGAGGAGGCCAAGACGCCGCGAGGCGTGCCATCGCAGGAACCCATGGGCCCGCCTGTCACGGAAGACCCCGCCATCCGAATCGAGGCTGAGATCGGGGAAGAAGGACAACCTTCCACGATAGACATCCAATCTCTGCCGGGACACACCGTGCAGCAGACCTTGACGGTCCTGGAAGGACAGACCTTGAGGGAGCTTGCCCTCGAGGCGTACGGGGGGGCAGACGAGGCAATTCTGGCCATGTTGATGGAGGCAAACCCGTTCATAGAAGATGTCAATCTGATCGAAGTCGGCCAGCGGATCAGCTTTCCGCCGCTCTCGATGGAGGGGCATGTGTCTGGTGATCAGATTGCAGGACATATACCGAGTTCCGCAGAGACCCGACATCGTGTGGTCCCGGATCGAGACATCTACGATCGAATCGACCGGGATCTCCTCGGCGCCTTGAAGGCAGAGCACCCCGGGGCCTACCTGGCTTTCTGGGAAGGTCTTCTTTTCTCCGAAAGAGGGCAAGAACAAGCGGACCGAGGAAACAAGGGGCTCGAAGAGGATGCAAGCAAGAGGATTGCGAGCTTTGTGCAGACTGCCTCGGGAATCGAAGGCGAAACAGCATCTCTCAGGGAGACAGCCCGGGCACTGCACCCGGCGGTCCTCAAAGCTTACGGCGCTTTGAGTTCACTCGACCCGTCCTCTTATGCGCCACTTCTCAAGGACAGCGTTATATGCCGGGAGAAGTGGCAGGGGGATGTAGATCTGATCCACGCATTGGATGGGCCGGACGAGGCTGAGAAGGAACAGGAGAGAAAGCGCTTCCTGCTTGTCATTCGTCATCCCGACGCGCGTCCCAGAGAACTCCACACGATCGGGCACTACGCCCTGGAAGCAGGGTGGCTCCAAGGGGCTATTGCCGCCTTTAACCGTATCGTAGCTGACCAGAACCCGGATTACGAGGCCTATAACAATCGGGCGGTCGCCTACCTGCGAAAAGGGGAAGTAGAACGGGCCCGAAGCGACCTGAACCGCGCGATCGAGAAAGACTCGGCACGACCCGAGGCCTTCAACAATATGGGCATGACCTATGTTCATGAGAAGGCCTACGCGGACGCCACGACGTATTTCCTCCATGCCGCAAAGGTCGATCCGTCGTTTCACATGTCCCTGTTGAATGCGGCGGTTGTTTACGGACAGCGCCTGGAGAACGGCGAAGAAGCTACCCGCTGGGCAAGAGAGTACCTCGAGCGGGGTGGCCTCTTCCAAAGCCGAATGATAACCGAATGGCTCGGCAAGACATAGAATCCCGCAAGTTCTCCGAAGAAAGCCACAAAGAACACACTGTTTCTCCCATCCGAACATTTCCGTCAACTTGACTTCTACGGAACATCCGTTTATCACTGGAAGTCTTACCGGAAGACCTCTGCAAGGCCTTCTTAACTGCGAACTGCTCTAATCATGGAGGGAGATCATGGCAAAGATCGATTACACGGGGAGAGTTGCGATTGTTACGGGCGCCGGCGGAGGCCTGGGAAAGACCTATGCCCTGGAACTCGGCAAGCGGGGCGCCAAGGTGGTGGTGAATGATTTCGGCGGCTCCCGGGATGGGACCGGCGGTGGAAACACGATGGCCGACGACGTGGTCAATGAAATCAAGGCTGCCGGGGGAGAGGCGGTTGCGAACTATGACGGCGTCCACACCCGAGAGGGCGGCGGGAACCTCGTCAAGCAGGCCATCGACACCTTCGGCAAGGTGGATATCGTCGTCAACAACGCCGGGATCCTGCGGGACAAGAGCTTCACCAAGATGGAAGAAGACCTCTGGGACCCGGTCGTCGCAGTACATCTGAAGGGCGCCTACAATGTTACCCAGCCTGCGTTCCTGAACATGCGGGAGAACGGTTACGGCCGGATCGTGATGACCACTTCCGGGACCGGCCTGTTCGGTAACTTCGGACAGACGAACTACGGCGCTGCCAAGCTCGGGCTCGTAGGCCTCCAGAATTCGCTCAGGATCGAGGGCGAGAAGTACAACATCAAGTGCAACACGATTGCCCCTGTTGCCGGCACCCGGATGACCGAAGACATCATGCCTCCCGAGGTCTTCGAGAAGCTGAACCCCGCGTACGTGACCCCCGTGGTGCTGTACCTCTGTTCCGAGACCTGCCAGGACAGCGGACAGATCCTCTGTGCCGGAGCGGGCCTGGTCCAGGCCGCGGGCATCTTTGTCAATGACGGTGTCTTTCTCGGCCCTGAACCTTCGAATCCCGAGGCTGTAGCTGAGAACTGGGCCGAGATCACGGACAAGACGAAAACGCTGAAGCAGCTTGCGAATGTGATGGACCAGTCCATGGAGATCATGAAGCACTACAGCTAGGCCAAACCGGCTGATCGACGAAACAGACTCCAGATCTCGTTTTGCAGTAAAAAAACCGAAGGCGGCTCCTGTGGATGCCGCCTTCGGTTTTTTTTGTATCCGCCGGCCGGTGCCGCCGCCATAGGCGTCAATCACCCACCGTCACCGTGATGCCTCCCGGAGGTGCGGGGGGTACGTCATCCTCCCAGGTAACATTCACCACACAAGTATCCGAGGATTGAAGGCCGCCATCATCCCTGACGGTCAACTCGAAGATGAGCGTTGCACCACCCTGCCCCACATCCGGAGCCGTGAAGGTCGGCTCTTCGGACGAAGGACCGGCCAGGGAAACCGTGGTCCCGCCTGTCTGCGTCCAGATGAAAGAAACAATCGTTCCGTCCATATCCCGCGAACCCGCCCCGGAGAGTACGACGGGCTCCCGTTCGATCACCGTCTGATCAGGCCCCGCATCCGCAGTCGGAGCCTGGTTCGAGTTCGAAACGTTGATGATCACCGTGTCCGTGTCCGACAACCCGCCACCATCCCTCACGGTCAGTTGGAACATCAATGCCTCTCCGTCGGTCCCCACGTAGGGGGACGTGAATTGAGGCGTTGGTGAACTCGGGGGGGAAAGCGTAACAGGCGTACCTGCGGTCTGGCTCCACAGGTAGGCGTCAATCCCGTCATCAGGGTCGCTCGAACCCGTTCCGTCCAAGGCAACCAAGGTGCCCTCATCGACTGTTTCGTCCGATCCTGCATTCGCTGTGGGCGCGAGGTTCACCCACGACACATTCACGATACAGGAATCGGAGGACTGGAGTCCTCCGTTGTCCGTCACGGTCAACTGGAAGGTCAGGGCCGACGCGTTCGGGCCGACATCCGGTGTCGTGAAGCCGGG
>Ga0180434_10002802_pt1 | contig 22711 bp, 21 predicted proteins | sample SS_ome_7_FD_132453 | JGI IMG/M metagenome (GOLD analysis project Ga0180434, IMG submission 132453) | Hypersaline lake sediment archaeal communities from the Salton Sea, California, USA - SS_1_D_2 metaG | ecosystem: Environmental > Aquatic > Non-marine Saline and Alkaline > Hypersaline >...
AAGCCTTCCCAAGAACTTTTGATATCGTTCTTCATCAGGCACCCTCCGACAGATGCTGTTCGTACTCCGAGACGCGATAGGACTCGTACTTCTCTTGTCGTCGTTCCGCCTCTTTCCCACCTGCAACAGGCCCATAGACATCTTCAATTGCGGACAAAAGGGCCTCAAGCTTCATCCCGCGCGATCCTTTTAGCAGAAGCGTGTCATTTGGCTCCACCCACTCGGGAATGAGTCGACAAGCCTCTTCTGTGCTTAAACAACCTCTCACGCTCTGAGGATCCATCCCCGCTCGCACTGCTCCCTTACCTGCGTCAAGAGCCAAAGCTCCAACTGTCCAGAACTGAGTGAGAGATTCTTGAGCAGCGCGTTCGCCAACTGCAGAATGCAATTGCCCGGAAGCGGCTCCAAGCTCCAGCATGTCACCAAGGACCAAAACCTTGCGGCCACAGCATTTCATCCTGCCATACTCTTCGATTGCCGCTGAGACCGATGTCGGGCTGGCATTGTATTGGTCAGCAATAACCGTGACAGAACCACAGCGGTACATTTCCATTCGCATTGGCGGAAGACGAAAAGAATTCATCCGCTCCGATATTTCCGTCAGTGTAAGACCAAACTCCCTTGCTACGGCCACAGCACCCGCAGCGTTGAGAGCATTGTGACGGCCCGGCACATTCAGGCAGAATCGCTCACTGTCTATGATGAATGAAAGCCCTTTCTCCGAGGCATCCAAGTAATCAATGCGAACGTCGGCATCCGAAGACTCGCCATACATGATTACCTTGCACCCGGCAAGCTTTGCTATGTGACGACACCATTGATCATCCGCGTTGAGAATCGCAATACCTTCGGAAGGAAGTCCCGCAATGAGATGGCCCTTTTCCCACGCCACACCCCATCGACTGCCAAACCGCTCGAGATGAGCATCGCCTATACACGTTATGAGTCCGATGTTGGGCTTGACTATCTTGGATAGCGATTCAATCTCTCCAAAATCATTTGCTCCAATCTCTACAACAGCAAATTGATCCTGTTCCGCAATCTGGAGAAGTGTGAGGGGTACGCCGATGTCATTGTTGAAACTCTTTGGCGCCTTTACGCCGGGCAGCTTTTCGCTGAGCAGATGAGCTATCAGTTCTTTCGTTGTAGTCTTGCCCGCACTTCCCGTGATCGCGACAATTCTGCAACTGATAGAGTGCCGGTGATAGCTAGCAAGTTGTCCCAAGGCTTGAGGCACATCTTCCACTTCTATCACGGGCCATTCAGACAATTGTCCGATGCCGGACGGTCGCTGCGAAACAACAGCGCCGGAGGCCCCCTTGTTCTTCGCAGCCGCCAGAAACTTGTGCCCATCAAAATTGGGTCCGCTGAGAGCGAAGAACAGTTCTCCCTCTCGAAGTGTGCGCGTATCAGTAGATACGGAGGCAAAGCTCGTGTTTCGGTTTCCCGAAAGCAATTTGCCACCAAGGGCTTTCACGATCTGTTCTGCGTTAAGCTTCAATACTTCTTTACCTGCAGCAAAGGGATCTTCGCTGGATGCTCACAATGCCGCGACTGATGAAAACCGCCCATGTCGCGACTCTCGATCCATTCGATTCAAGATCGCTTCTCGGGCGACAATACGGTCATCAAAGGGATACGTTATGTCTCCAAGAATCTGATATGTCTCATGTCCTTTGCCAGCTAATAGAACAATGTCACCGGGTGCTGCCATTTCAATGGCACCGCGTATCGCTCCGGCACGGTCATGGCAGATCTGATGTTCGGCTCTACTGACAAGCCCCTTCTTGATCTGATTAATGATGTCTTTTGTCTTTTCATTCCGCGAATTGTCGGAAGTAATCCACGTGAAATCAGCTCCGGTCGATGCAGCTCTTCCCATCAGTGGGCGCTTGGTTTTATCTCGATTCCCGCCGCATCCGAAGAGGACGATCAGTCTGCGTTTCGCTACCGCACGGAGAGTCTTCAGGACACTATGCAGTGAGTCCGCTGTGTGGGCGTAGTCCACGAGGACGGTATAGTCTTGCCCACAATTCACTGGCTCAAGGCGACCAGGCACCTGCGAGAGTGTTTCGAGACCACGCTGAATCGCTGATTCCGGCGCTCCCATTGCGAGTGCTGCCCCGGAAGCTGCCAATAAATTGGAAACGTTGTAATTGCCAATGAGCCGAAGCTTGACCTCAAAAGAATTGCGACCAAAGACCTTCACCCGAACCACCGATTCACTCAAAGATGAACACAGCACTTCCCCCTGTATGTCGGCCTCCGGGCACATTCCGTATGAGATGACTTCTGCTCCCGTGCGCTCCACGAAATAATCGAAACTCGGGTCATCCCGGTTCAGTATTGCCACTTGACCTTTCTTGAGGGTAGCAAACAGAAAAGCTTTCGATGCTCGATAGTGAGCAAACGTCTTGTGAAAGTCTGTATGCTCGTTGCGCATCACGTTTGTAAGAACCGCTGTCCGGAACCTGATGTGCGACACTCTACTCAATGCAAGTGCGTGAGACGACACTTCAACCACTGCACGTCGCAAGTTTGCCTCTACCATCTGCGCCAAGTAATTGTGCAGCTCTACCGATTCAGGGGTCGTGCCCGTTGCAGGGATGTGTCGCCTGCCAAATCGATATCCAATTGTCCCGAGCATACCGGTTGGGCAGCCTGAGGCTTCGCTAATGGCGTGGATCAGAAACGTAGTAGTCGTCTTTCCTTTGGTTCCGGTCACGCCACAGATTTCGAGTTTTCTGGACGGCTCACCGTTAAACTTGTCACTCAAAGCAGAAAGCGCATCTCTGGAGTTCCGCACAAGAACCTGCGGAACTGTAGACACGCCAACAACACGCCGCTCCACAACAACTGCGACAGCTCCCTTCTCAATCGCCTGCCTCACATAGGCATGCCCATCCTGTTCGTAACCAACAACCGCGACGAACAGACCGCCCGGTTTTGTTCGCCGTGAATCATTTGTCACTCCCACTATGTCGGGATCACTTTTTGACAAGATGCGACAGCTCTTCAAGGCGTCACATAGTACAGATAGTTTCATTGCAACGCTCCTGAAACGAGATTTACCTGTGAAGACTGCAACCGCTGACCTTTCAAATACGACAATGACCTCTCGATAATCCTGCCGACAGCAGGCGCAGCAACTACGCCGCCGTAGTAGCCCTTCTTCTTCGGCTCGTCCACAAGTACCAATACGCAGACTTCGGCGTTTTCAGCCGGAGCAAAACCAACAAACGAACCGATGAATTTTGAATGCGAGTATCTGCCATCTTCATCAAGTTTTTGCGCCGTACCTGTCTTGCCGGCCACGACAGTACCTTCCACAGCAGCTCTTCTGCCCGTTCCTTCGTCCCCTGTCACTGCGGCCAGTATCTTGCACATTCTTCGAGAAACTTCCGGTCGAATGACCCGTCGAACGGGACGCGGCATGAAGTCTTCGGTGACCTTGCCTGCCTCATCTATGATCTGTCGCACAACAATCGGTCGCATCAGAATGCCACCGTTTGCAATCGCGCTGTAGGCCATCACAAGCTGCAACGGTGTCACCGCTACTTCCTGACCCATTGGTACTGAAGTGATCGTATAGGAAGACCAGCGGTCAGCCGGCGCAAGCATTCCGAATGCTTCACCTCTCAATTCAATTCCTGTCTTATTGCCAAACCCAAACGCCAGGCAAAATGCGTGAAGTCTTTCCGGTCCGAGTTTCATGCCCAGCTTTGCAATCCCAATGTTTGAGCTTTTCTTGATAACATCACTGAAAGTCAGATTGTCGTAGGCGTGAACGTCATGCAGCGTTCGTCGCGAAATAAGATATGCCCCGCCTTCGCAGTCAACGATTGTGTCTTCGTTGGCCACACCTGACTGCAAGCATGCTGCTGCGGTTATGGGCTTGAATGTTGAGCCGGGTTCGTATAGATCAGTGATCGCACGATTACGGGACAACTCCTGCAGTTGTTCTGAGGTGTAACTGCTTAGCTCGTTGGGATTGAGCGAAGGGTTTGTGGACATCGCCAACACATGTCCCGTATTGGGGGCTGTGACTATGCAAACAACTGCTTTTGGCTGATGCCTCTCGTAGACCTCTTCAATCTCTTCCTCAACAATCGATTGAATAACTGCATCTATCGTCAGCACCAGCGATTTCCCGGGCGTCGGGTTCTGCCATGTTAGCTCTGGATCGGCAATTTTCCTGCGTTTAGAAGATCCTTCGCGCACCAACGTTCGAAATCCTGGAGTCCCCGATAAGTGCGCGTCAAAGGCTATCTCCAATCCTTCCAGACCTTCGTCATCTACGTTTGTGAATCCGAGCACCTGGCTGCAGAGTGAGCTGTGCGTATAGCTGCGCTTGAACTCTCTGCTAAACCTGATACCTTTCCCGAGTCCCAACGATTCGATACGATCAGAAAGATCATCATCAATACGGCGCTGTATCCAGACAAAGCGACAATCCTTTGTCAAAACCGACTTCAATCGTGCTTCGTCAATTTCCAACAGAGGACTTAGCGCGGAAGCTGAGTCGGATGCATCATTGACAAGTTTCGGATCAGCCCATAGGGATCGCCGCTCTACTGAGGTGACCAACAACCGCCCGCAGGTATCATAGATAGCTCCACGGCTCGCGGGCACGGTGACCTCGGCATAGTGCTGTCGTCGTCCAAGATTTGAGTATAGGTCGTGTTTTGTAAGCTGAATTTCGTGGAGCCGTGCGGAGAGTGCAGCAAATCCGACGAGCAGTCCTCCTAGGACAACGAATGCTCGCTTCTTATGTGCGCTCATTTTCTTCACTCAGACCTCCGCTCCGGAATCCCTTCCGAAGTTCGTTCCGCCGCTCGCAGCTTGGCGCTGCGGCTTGAGCGATTCTGCATGACCTCTTCGCGAGAGGCGGTCAGTGGCTTCTTGGTGAGAACTCGGTATATCCCTTTCTTACCTTGCTCCCGAAGGATTGTCTTGACAATACGGTCTTCGAGAGAGTGAAAAGAGATCGCGACAAGACGTCCCCCCGAACGGAGCAGTCGGCTAGCGTCACTGAGACCTGCTTGAATGTTGTCTAGTTCGTGGTTGACTGCAATTCTTAATGCTTGAAACGTGCGAGTCTGAGGTGAAATGCGTCCGCGACGTGGAACCGCTTCTGCGATGATTCTGGAAAGAGCGCCTGTTGTACCGATAGGCATCTTGCGACGAGCTTCAACAATTCGGCGCGCAATCCTTCGAGCAAATCGTTCTTCTCCGTAATTACGGATGATTTCCTCAAGTTCGCGCTCTGATAGTCGGCGCAGCAAGTCGGCAGCGGTGTCTCCTGTAGACCTGTCCATCCGCATGTCGAGAGGCGCGTCTTCCGAGAAGGAAAAGCCGCGCTCCGCGGTCCCGAGTTGAAGTTGAGAAGCTCCCAAATCGTAAATCACGCCATCAATACCTTTCACACCTGCCACATCGAGTGCCGTTGCCGCTTCTGTGAAATTAAGGTGGAACAACTGGCAGCTATGTTGCCAAGGAGCAAGCGTCTTCTTCGCAACAGCGAGAGCCTGCTGGTCTCGATCCAATCCGATCAACAAACCGTCGGGTTGCAGACGCTGCACAATCTCTTTTGAATGACCGCCAAGCCCTACTGTAGCATCCAGAATCACTTTGCCCGGTTGCGGATCTAGCAGTTCTATCACTTCACGAGGCATCACCGGCACATGCACTGGACGGCTTTCCTCGCTCCGCTCAGATCGCATAAAACTCAGCCTAGCACCACCTTGAATAAGGCATGAGATCGTTTCAAATGATCTCGCCTACCTCACTAATAGAAAATCAGAGATCGAACGCAAAAGAAAGAAACAGAGATGAGCGCCGCTCCGCCCCGTATTCCTATTCACGGATCTGTCCTCGTCCATTTCACGGATCTGTCCTCGTCCATCGAAAAATACGCCGTAGCACACTCAGGATTTGCCCTGTGTGCCATGTGTCATGTCGAACGTCTTCTTTATGTTTTCTTCGAGCGCCCTGTGCTTTTCGAGCTGTTGCCATCCTTCGGGGCTCCAGATCTCGAGGTGATCGAACATCCCAGCAATCACTAGTTCGCGTTGAATGCCGGCGCGACCCAGAAGGTTCTTCGGAAACACAAGCCGCCACTGCCGATCGAAAGAGGCTTCCTCAACATACGGAAAGACGCTCCGCCAAATGCTCCTTGACTCTGCAAGTTCGTAAGGATTCGACTGGATCTTCTCCGCCATTCTCTGCCAGTCATTTGGCATGTAGATCGCCATGCAGCCGTCCAGCCAAGGTACAAGACGAACTTCGCGCGTTGGCGACGCTGCCTCAACCTTTTTTCGCATTTTCGCGGGAAGACAGATTCGATTCTTGTCATCCAGCGAGGTGGCTTGGTGGCCGACGAACATCGCAATCCCCCAGAGGTTCGCAGACTTTCAACCGGCAATAAAACTTGAAAAACTTGACTACGCCGCGTAGACTTGCACAAATTGAACGTCAAGCTCAGATTGACAACCGATCTATTGACTGAACCGTGGCCAAGAGGAGCCAAAGAAAAAGCCGAATTCCACTTTACTCCACTTCTCATCCACAGAACTCCAGAAGTATACCATCCTCGCTGAAAAAGTCAAGCAGTAAATCTTTAGTACTATTTCGTTTTTTTTGCCGACCCGGACATCCCCACTATGCTGCACGGCATACTTCACATACTGTAAGTTGTGTTTCGCCCCTTGTCAAGGCCCAACCCAATGTATATCCAAAGATTTCTTACGTGGCGTTTTCCCACACTTCTTTTTCGATTTACCGGCATTTTTTGTGCTGTTTTTTTGCCTTCAACGCGGCTTCCTCAACCATGCCTGACCTCCATGGTCGCTTCGTCAAGACCATTTCTCCATCACTTCAGGTTTTCTGGCAAAAAGGAAAGGCATTCGCACGGTCAGGCGGGGTGAGATAGTGAATGGAAGGTTCCAGAGAATGAAGCAGAGAATGAGAGCCGCTGACTAGGCAAGTTTTGCCGCGTCATATTGTAAGAACTTCGAGCCAACACACCATATGGAGTGTAATCAAATCCCTAAGTCTCGCAGATGTTTCGACGCAACTGCTACAACATCTCCGATGGCTTTTTCAAGTGAACAAGCAAAGCGGATGCCTGAAGCCTTGGGGTGTCCACCACCGCCGAAGTGGGTGGCAATCACTCTCACGTCAGCGTTCCCCTTGGAACGAAGACTGACCTTTGTCTGGCCGTCAGTTCCTTCACGAAAGAGAAGAACGACTTCCACCCCTTTTGTGCAGCGAACAAGATCCACAAAACCTTCCACATCCTGCTCATCTGCCCCACTCTGTTTGAACATGTCACGCGTAATCTTGATCAACGCAATTTTGCCGCCACATTCCGAAGACAACGTCGATAGTGCCAGGGACAGTAATGACATCCGTTCCCATCGAAAACTCTCGTACATCTGAGAGTAAAGTCGGCTGGGATCCGCGCCAAGATTCTTAAGCTCTGCGCAAAACTCGAATACACAAGCAGTCGTATTGGGAAAACGAAACCAGCCAGTGTCAGTAGCAATCGCAACAAAGAGTGCGTCCGCCGTCTTCTGATCGACTTTCACGCCAAGTTCTTTGGCCAAGAGATAGACCATCTCACCTACAGAGGAGGTGTTGACGTCTATGATGTTCACGCTGCCTATGCCGTCATTCGACGGATGGTGGTCAATACACAGGAGCGGCCTCTTGCTTTCGCGAATCAGCTCCCCCACCGGGCCAAGCCGCATCCACACTCCTGTGTCCACGACAACAACAGCATCACACCAGTCCAGGAGGTTTCGTGTTACATCCGGAAGATGAGAAATACCCTCATTCTGGGGATCAAGAAATTCATAGCGTCGTGGTGTAGGCTGATCGTTGACTATTCTCGCTTCCTTCCCTATGGAACGCAACACAGATGCCATTGCGAGTTCCGTCCCGATCGCATCTCCGTCAGGGTTGATATGGGTTGTTATAAGGAAACGGCTGTGTTTTCCTATCAGCTTTTTCGCTTCGGCCCAATCGATCATGCGGTTCCTTGTCCAATCATTCTTTTCAGTTGTAACATACGTGGATCAGACACTATTTTCTCTTTATCTCTACGTTGGCGAGTTTCTCCATCATCGTTACGAGAGCTGAGGTATCGAGGTCACCGCCACCTTCCTGGACGAGAGCATTGTAAAACTGGTGAACGAGGGCCGTGCCCGGCAGCGGCACATCAAGAGCTCTTCCGGCATCCAAGGCGATTCCGAGATCTTTGCGCTGCAGCTTGGCCATAAAACCAGGCTTGAAATGTCGATCCAGAATGCTCGGTGCACGAACTTCGAGAGCCCAACAGCGCGCAGCGCCGGCGCTGACAGCTTCTAGCACTTTTGCAGGATCAAGACCCGCCTTTGCAGCCAGGACAAGTCCCTCGCCGATTGCCTGCCAGGTACCCGCTGCTATGATTTGGTTAGTCGCTTTGGTAAACTGCCCTGCTCCAGGCCCCCCCACGTGAACGATCTTCTTTCCCATAGCCTGAAACAATGGCATAGCTGCTTTCACGCCCTTGGCTTTGCCGCCAATCATTATGGAAAGCGTTGCGTCTCTAGCGCCTTCGGTCCCTCCACTGATCGGAGCATCAATGAAGAAAACCCCCTTCTTTGCACAAATGGCGGCCATCTCCTGAGCTGCAGTTGGAGATATCGTGCTCATGTCGATGATGAGTTGCCCTTTCTTCGAGGACAACAGGCCGTTATTGCCAATCACGACCTCTTGCACATCAGGTGTATCGGGAAGGCATGTGATGACAGCATCGGTAGCTGCCGCGACAGCCTTCGGAGTTGAGTGCAGTTTGGCGCCAAGCTTCGACACTTCGGCAACGGCTTTTTTCGCACGTCCTTTGACGACGTGCAGTTTGAAACCCGCCGAAATAAGATTCTTCGCCATCGAACATCCCATCAGCCCCAAACCTACAAAACCTATGTTCTTCATTTCCTCTCCTCTTGAAATGCTAATGGCATCATCTTGGGATCCCGCCAAAAAAAAAACACAGTCATCATTAACGAGCGGCAAATCCTAACGCTCACTCGACTTCACTGAGAATCTATTCTATTGTTGTCGTGAGTAGAGCACAAGCACAATCGATCGAACTTGAGGAACAGTGCCTCTTTGTCTTATACTGTGTTTTTCGGTTTTTCTGGAACGTGATTTGAGGAAATTGGCAATGGCGGATCGAGGACTGGAAGGCGTTGTCGTCGGTAAATCGGCGATCAGCTATGTAGATGGCAAAAATGGCGAACTGACTTATCGCGGATATAACATCCAGGACCTAGCAGAGAAATGCACATTTGAGGAAGTCGCCTATCTGATCTGGTACGGCAACCTCCCAAACCGCTCTGAGCTGAAGGAAATGAGCAAGAGACTCGCGGCGCACCGCTTCGGGCTTACGGACGCTGAAAGATTGCTTGGCCAGTTTCCAAAGTCAGCACCACCGATGTCGGTCCTGAGAACTGCGATTTCGCTGCTGGGCATGTATGATCCCCGCGCTGAAAGCAATGCCGTAGAGACAAACTTGGAAATGGCCTTCGAATTGACAGCTCAAGCGGCTGGCATTGTGGCCAACTTCCATCGAATGCGCGTAGGCGGGGAAATCGTGCCGGCCGAGCCTGGCCTATCACATGCCGCAAACTTTCTGCACAGAATGACCGGCAGAATCCCCGAAGAACTGCACGCACGTATCTTTGACAACTGCCTCCTGCTGCACATGGACCATGATTTCAACGCGTCAACCTATACAGCACGCGTAACGGCCTCTACACTGTCAGACATCTACTCCGCAATCACTTCGGCAATCGGCTCGCTGCGTGGCCCTCTGCATGGTGGAGCCAATACGAGGGTTATGATCATGCTGAAGGAGATCGGCGATCCATCTAACGCCGAAGAGTACGTCAAGAATCTCCTGGCAAAGAAAGAGCGCGTGATGGGATTCGGTCATCGCATCTATAAGACAGTGGATCCTCGCGCTGTGGTCCTCAGAAGATGGTGTCACCAACTCGGCGAACAATTGGGCAACGCAAAGTGGTGCGACATGCAGTCAATCATTGAGGAAGTGATGCTAAAGGAAAAAGGCCTCCACGCCAACGTCGATTTCTACTCGGCCTCAGTATACGACATGCTTGGTATTCCGATGGACCTATTCACCCCTATCTTTGCAATGTCACGAATAGTCGGATGGACCGCCCACGTCAGGGAACAGTATGCACACAACCGACTCATTCGTCCATCGGTCAATTACACTGGACTCAGAAATCAACCGATCCCACCGATCGACGAGAGATGACATAAACCGATACGGCAAGAAGCTCTGCCAGGGTTTCGCACTGGAATCCAGGCAGAGCGTAAGTCTTCTGATTCACAAAAGGCAATCAGGGATTAGATCAAAGTGATAATGCGGAAAGGGCAAGTAGGAGGGCAAATCTACTCTTCGTCTTCCATATCGTCCGCGACAAGCTGTGGTATCATGTGGTCTTCCCACATATCCGGTTCATCATCCCAGCTATCGTCAAAAGTCACCTCAACAGCTTCTCTAGGCTTGACAATCAACTTTCGATGTCTCTCACGAATCAAATCCAACCGTCGCAACTTCCTCTCTGACATTCACATAACCTCCGGAAAATGAAACACGTGTAAAACAACTCTTGGAAAGCGAAAATTGTATCGATCCAGAACAATAAGTCAAGAACTTTTTTCGGATAAAAATCGTCAATACTAATTGTTGAGTTCTAATACTTGGTGAAACCCTATATATCAGTCGAAACAAACACTTACACTGAATACTAAGCAACCACAGAACTGTTAAGATTCTGTTTGTCTTATGCTAGCTAAGACAGAAAGGTTTCGCAAAGTGTCACCTGAAAAACAGATGAAAAAAATCTCGACTATCATACTGGACATTGACGGAACCATCATGAACTCCGAGGGTCGGATATCTTCTGCAACCCTCAAGGCATTGAGACGTTGCTCTGCAAAGGGTATTGAACTCTACGTCGCAACGGCACGACCGTCGCGACTCGTATTTCGGAATAACGAAGTCGAAGGCGACGCAACCTTTCTGATCGAAAAGGGAGCCTTCTATAACGGAGCTGTCGCTTTCGACAAACCACTGGACTTTTACCGACACCGCCCGATCTCCGCTCAACTCGTCCAACCCACAATCGATGTCCTCCTGGAAACGAACACAGATCTCCAGATCGCACTTCAGTTCGAAGATGATAACCACAGTTTCAGGCTCCCCATGCGGGAGCAGGAAGTGGCTCAGTGGGGATTCTCAGAAGATGAACTCCTTCCCTTTGAGTTGGCTGTGAAACGAGACTGCTCAAAAATCGTCGCTTATCACGATTCACTGAGTCTGTCAGGTGCGTGCCACAACTTGACGCGGAAATACGGCGATTGCCTCAACATCTTCCTGTCTGACTCCGATCGATGGATACTGGTCACAGCTTGTAACGCTAACAAAGAAATCGCCTTGCTGGACCTTATCTCACAACGCGGGCTGCAACCTGAAAATGCAGTTGTATTCGGCGATGACACGCCGGATGCGGGGATGTTCAAAGTGTTCGGCAGGTCTGTTGCTATGGGAAACGCATCAAATACACTCAAGAAGATCGCGACTGACATTACTCTGAGCAACGATGAAAACGGTGTGGCGTACGCTCTGGAAAACATCCTGAAGCTCATCTGATTGGTACACGCAATGAAAAGAGTAAAGATCGCCATGCATCGGTACGGTGAACCTGACTTCGATGCCGAATACATGAAGTGGGGGTTTCACAACCTGGATACTCAACTAAAAGAGGCGGAGTCCATTTTGAAGATTGTCGGCGCGGAAAAGCCACTGCAAATCCTCGACCTCGCGTGCGGAATCGGGACACACGCTATCCACTGGGCGAAGCAAGGTCACGATGTCACCGCTATCGATATCTCTAAGACATTTCTGGACAAGGCAAGAAGAAGTGCGTTTCGGGAAAATGTCGATGTGGGGTTCGTGCGGTCCGACATGAAGACCTTGAGCTGCAAACGCTCGTTTGACGTGGTCACGTGGATAGAGGTCTTTGACTTTGACAGGAAAGTTGTCGAGAAGGTCCATACCTTTCTTCGCAAAGGCGGTCTCTTTATCTTCGATGTCCGCAATCCAGAGAATCCGAAAGCCAAAGCAAGACAGGGGAACTGGCGAACGTGGCGTGAAGAGAATGGTGTGTTCTTTCTCGAAAAACATGAGACCGATCCTGATACTGGGCAGCGAGAGGATCTGTGGATCACAATCAACTCTCAGAGAGAAATCATAGAAGAGAGGGCTGGGTTCGTCGGCATACCTCTCTCACTCGCTGATAAGGTCAGATTGTTGAAAAAAGCAGGCTTCAGGAACGTGGAACTCAGAACTATGGAAGGCATTCTTTTTGACTCGGGACAAGAGCCGTATTGGCTCTGGGTAGTGGCTGAAAAATGATTCGGGGCTGAGCTGGTTATTGTTGTACAAGAGAGCACCGTTGACAATGAACGCCTGATTAAGGTGAACACATCGCTTGTTGGCTGCACTTCGACTATCGAAGCAGCAGTCGAGTTTCGCTGATCTGATTGACCAACATGCAAAAAAGTCTCGCACAAATGTATCCTGTCAAGAAATCATCGCCTGCATAAGAAACAGTAGATCTTTCTTGAACTCATCGACTATCCTCATTACACTCTTCTGCGAAGAATCTGATGAGGTAAGTCGTGTGGAAAGAGAAGAACTGACAGCAGCAATCCTCGCAGGAGGAAAGTCCAGCCGTCTCGGAAGCGACAAAGCTTTGGCTGAGGTCGGTAGTCGCCCAATGCTCAACAGGGCCATTGCCGCGGTTGAGCCTCTTGCTAAAGAAATCCTTGTAGTGGGTAGGATGGAGTTGAACTTCCCCGCCGGCAACGCTCAGTGTATTCCGGACATTCAGCCTGGTCTTGGTCCTGTCGGAGGCTTGGCATCGGCCCTCGCCGTGGCATCACATGACCGCGTACTCTGCATTGGATGTGACATGCCTTTCCTGAACACCGGGTTGCTCAGGCTTCTCGTGCACTCTAGTCCTCATGCAGATGTGACCATCTTGCGTGTCGGCGGCAAGGTAGAACCTCTCTGCGCCATATACCACCGCAGAATTCAGCCGATAGTCCTGCGACTAATCCGGGAGGGACAACTCCGGATGCGGGAAATGTTCGGGATACTGAAAACCGCATACTGTGATGTCGGCTCTGAGTGTGAGAACATGCTATTCAACGTCAACACCCCCGACGACCTGGACTTAGCCAAAAGGCTGGCCCAAATGAAGAACGAGCAACCCTATGGACAACAAAAACAAGCTGAGACGCCTTGAGCCTAAGAGCAAGGTGTGGCTCGAACTGGATGGACAGCCTGTCTTCGGTGACGGAAAGGCAAAGCTGCTGCAAGCCATCAACAACCACAGGAGTATTCGCGGAGCAGCCCAGTCGATGAGACTATCTTATCGCGCCGCCTGGGGCAAACTGCGCGAAATGGAACAACGATTGGGCGCTCGCCTTGTGGAACGACATTCGGGTGGTGCCGACGGCGGTGGGGCCTCTCTTACACCTACAGGAAAGGAACTCCTCGCAGCATACGAACGTTTTTACTCTGGTGTGGCTGAGATGGTAGATGAGCATTTTCGTCAGAGGTTTTTTCAGAGCTAGCTTTCTTTTTTTGCATGCGTTATGTAAGCTTAGACATCACGTTTTTGCGTTAAGTCTCCAGGAACATTAGAAAGAAATGACCTATGTTGTGCGTGGAAGAAGCTCAGAGCATTGTCCTTGACAATCTGCCATCGATGAACGCAAGAGCAGTGCCGCTTCTTTCGGCTGTTGCGCAGGTCCTTGCCGAAGATGTAGTCTCGGAAGTGGACCTGCCGCCTTTCAACAAATCAGCAATGGACGGCTACGCTGTTTGCTCTTCAGATGTCGAGAACACCCCAGTAACACTCGATGTAATCGAAAATATCCCCGCCGGCTGCTTTCCGGAAAAAAGAATAGAGCCAGGACAATGTGCGAAGATCATGACCGGTGCTCCCGTCCCTGAGGGAGCTGACGCAGTCGTGATGATCGAATATACAGAGGAAAATGGTAAGTCGAAGGTCTCAATCCAAGGTTCCGTGAAACCATACGAGAATATCTGTGCTTTCGGAGAGGACCTCAAAAAGGGTGAGCTTGTCCTGGAGCGTGGCAGAACCATCAGGCCACAAGAGGTAGCGCTACTTGCAGCGACTGGTCGAACTCAGGTCATCGTTCATTGCCGTCCCAAGGTGAGCATACTTGCAACAGGGAGTGAGCTGGCTCCTCCCACAGAAACACTGGGGCCAGGACGTATCTATGATGCCAACACCCCGTGTCTAGCTTCATTGTGCCGACAGATCGGCATTGTGCCGGAGATTCTTGGTGTCGCTCCCGACAACCACAAGGAGTTGTCAGAGAAAATCGCTGAGGGTCTGCGGAGCGACGTTCTGTTGGTGTCCGGCGGTGTGAGCGTGGGTGATTACGACCTCGTGCCAGGTGTACTGAACGAATTTGGCTTCAACATCCGTGTCGCAAAGGTGGCTATGAAACCTGGCAAACCAACGGTGTTCGCAACGAAAGACGACAAGGTCGCTTTCGGCATGCCAGGCAACCCGGTCTCTTCCTTTGTGGCATTCACGTTGTTCGTCGCTCCGGCTCTCAAGAAAATGACGGGGTACAAGCAGCCCGAACTTGGGCCGATTGCATTGGATGCACGTCTGACCGAAGACGTGGAGAATCATCGCAAACGCAGACTCTACGCGCCTGCAACCCTCGTCTGTTCGGGCGAACGCTGGGAAGTGCGTCCAACAGAAAACCATGGCTCCGCGGACCTAGTTGGTCTATCACACTGCAATGCTTTGATGGAGCTACCGCCAAAGAGTGCGTGGAAATGTGATGACACAGTCCGGGTCATACGTCTCGTGTAAGCTGTTCTTAGTCCTGCTTTGAGGTTACAGTGTCGATTCAGACAGAACATGCCGCAGTCGGGTGGGGTTCGCATCTTGAAGCATGCGGACAACGAAAGATTGATTATCTGCGCATTGCAGTGACTGATCATTGTGAACTCGCGTGTGCCTACTGTGCGCCATACGGTTTGAGTACAATCGAGCCTATGAGCTTGGGCGCGATCAAACGAATAGCGTCGGTAGCAGTCACTCTCGGTATCCGACATATCCGGCTGACTGGGGGTGAACCGCTTTGCCGGCCAGACCTGCTTAAAATCGTTGAAGAGCTGTCGTCACTCGGATTGAATGATCTCTCCCTCACAACAAACGGCATCGCTCTCGCGGAACAGGCTGCATCACTGAAACAGGCAGGGCTAAAACGTGTGAACGTGAGCGTGCCAGCGGTTGATCCCTCTGTTTATGCGAGAATGACAGGCTGTGACCGAGTCGGTGATGTTCTCAGCGGCATTACAGAAGCCAAACAGGTCGGACTGTCGCCGGTCAGAGTCAACACTGTGGTCATGCACGGAATCAATGACACAGAAATCCTTCCGTTCGTGGATTTCGCACAACGAGAAGGCATCTGTGTTCGATTCATTGAATTCATGGCACCTGCCGGAAAACCTGACGACAGACTGGTAACGGCAGATGAAATTCTTGGAACGCTCGAAGACTTCAGCCCTGCTCCGCCGACCTCTGAAGCCGGAAAAGGTCCTGCCTCCTATTACTCGCTGAATAATGGTGGCCTGGTCGGAATCATTGCACCCGTTACCAAACCTTTTTGCGGAGAGTGCAATCGACTTCGCGTAACGGCAGACGGCAGGCTTAGAGCCTGCTTGATCGAGCCTAGAGAGATCAATCTCTTGCCGCTGCTCCAGAGCACTGATAGCGATGACGCTTTGAAGGCTGCGTTTCAGCAAGTATCCGCAATGAAACCACAGCAATATCACGGCAGTCTGCCAACAGCAATGCGACACATCGGAGGCTGAAGACCTTGGCAAAGCTTTCTCACTTGGACGACGACGGAAAAGCTCACATGGTTGATATCACCGACAAGCCAGCAACAGCTCGTGAAGCTGTCGCAAGAGCCAAAGTGTCCTTGTCGAAATCAACCGTCCGTCTCATCACAGAGAGAGGACTGCCAAAGGGTGATGCCATTGAAGTGGCCAGGCTCGCAGGCATCATGGCAGCAAAACAGACAGCCCAACTCATACCATTGTGCCACCCTATTCCCATCTCTTCAGTTGTCATAAACTGCACAATTGAGGATGAGCTTGTCTGCATTGAAGCGCGCGTGCTAACGAACGCATCAACGGGACCGGAGATGGAAGCAATGACCGCCGCTTCGGTCGCCGCGTTGACACTTTATGACATGGTGAAGTCAGTCGATAGGGACGTTGAGATACGCGATATCTGTTTGCTTGAGAAAAGAGGCGGCAAAAGCGGTCACTGGAAACGAAAGACACAATAACATGCTAGGACGAGTCGTATCCGTCAATGTGAGCGAAACCAAGGGAACCATCAAGAGTCCCGTCAACGAGGCAGAACTACGTCGTGAACACGGCATTTTGGGCGACGTACACGCGGGAACCGGCAATCGGCAAGTAAGTATGCTCGCCATCGAGAGCGTCCGTCGACTGCAACAACAGTTTGAAGGGAAACAGCAAGAGCTACCGAAGTGCAACTCTCTGAACGCTGTGCCCCACTTCACATTGAAACCGGGGAGTTTCGCAGAAAACCTGACGACAGAGGGAATAGACTTGCCTGCTCTCCAAATCGGCACACGGCTCCAAATCGGAGACACGCTCCTGGCGGTGAGTCAGATTGGCAAGGAGTGCCATCGCGGTTGCGAGATTATGAAGCTGATTGGCGACTGCGTGATGCCGCGCGAAGGCATTTTTGTGAGGGTTATTCGCAACGGAACAATTCGGCCCGGAGATGAGATCTTCATCGATGAACGTAGCAATTCTGACAATCAGTGACACAGCCTCCCGGGGCAAGCGGCAGGACTTGAGCGGACCCGCTCTGGCAAAGATGATCAGCAACGCTGGCTGGAACATTGTAAGTCAAGATGTTATTCCGGACGAGCGTTCTATTATTAGCGAAAGACTGCAAGAACTAGTCTCTTCCTCTATCGCCAATCTCATCCTCACAACAGGTGGCACCGGGCTGTCTCCACGAGACGTTACGCCAGAGGCAACTCTGGATATCATTGAGCGACGCGTACCCGGCATCCCCGAAGCCATGCGAGCAAAAAGCCTCTGCATTACGTCAAGAGCCATGCTGAGTCGCGCCGAAGCTGGTGTTGCTGGTGACTGCCTCATCTTGAATCTGCCAGGCAGTCCTAAGGGAGCTGTTGAGTGCTTCGAGGCAATTGCCAACGTAATTCCTCACGCCGTAGAACTCATCACGGGCACCGGTGGCGAGTGCGCTCAGTAGAATATCGGCATGCCGTCAGTCTCTTCAGTTGTTTCACATCATGGACTGAAGAGTGCGTGATGTGCCTACTTCCTCTTGAGGACAAGAGTTGACAGCGGAGGTAGGGTGAGTTTTACGGACCATGGTCTTCCTTGCCAGGGTACAGGATCCGCACACACACCTCCTGAATTTCCTGCCCCGCTACCGCCGTAACTGGAAGAATCTGTGTTGAGCATTTCCTGATAGTAGCCACTCTCGGGAACACCGATTCGATATTCAAATCGAATCATGGGACTGAAGTTGGTCACGAAGACCACAAAGTTCTCTGGTGCCTTGGCTCGCCGCAGGAAGGAAATCACATTCCTATCGACATCGTGGAAGTCAATCCACTCGAAACCAGAATGATGAAAATCGTTCTCATAGAGAGCCGGTTGTGACCGGTAGAGGTAGTTGAGATCTCGGACTAGTCTTTTCAACCCTTGATGAAGTGGATACTCCAACAGGTTCCAGTCAAGACTATTCTCAGAATCCCACTCATTCCATTGTCCGAACTCGCAGCCCATGAATAACGTCTTCTTGCCCGGATGGCCATACATGAAACCGTAGAACGCGCGAAGATTTGCAAACTTGTCCCACCAATTCCCGGGCATTTTGTCCAACAGAGCCCGCTTGCCATGCACCACTTCATCGTGCGACAGTGTCAGTACGAAGTTCTCATGAAACGCATAAAGGAGGGCAAATGTGATGAGATCTTGGTGATGCCGACGATAGATGGGTTCCTTGCTCATGTAAGTCAACATGTCGTGCATCCAACCCATGTTCCACTTCAAGCTGAACCCGAGCCCGCCGAGATAGGTGGGTTTTGTCACTCCGGGCCATGCGGTCGACTCTTCTGCAATGGTCAAAATGCCGGGATACTGGCCGTGTGTAAGGATGTTGAATTGCTTGAGAAACTCGACTGCTTCGAGGTTTTCATTGCCGCCATACTGATTTGCAATCCACTCTCCTTCCGGTCGCGAATAGTCAAGATAGAGCATTGAAGCAACTGCATCAACGCGAAGACCGTCAATATGGTACCGATCAAGCCAGAACATCGCATTAGAGAGCAGGAAGTTTCTTACTTCGTTTCGACCATAGTTGAAAATCAGCGTTCCCCAGTCAAGATGCTCTCCTTGCTTCGGATCTTCGTGTTCGTAGAGAGCCGTGCCGTCGAATCGCGCCAATGCGTGCGCGTCGCGCGGAAAGTGTGCCGGCACCCAGTCCATCAAAACACCGATTCCGTTGCGGTGCATGTGCTCCACAAAAAACTGAAGATCCTCTGGACTACCCCACCGGCTGGAGGGAGCGTAGAAACCGCTGACTTGGTATCCCCAGGAACGTGTGTAGGGGTGCTCCGCAATCGGAAGCAGCTCGACATGCGTGAAGCCCATGTCTTTGACGTATTCGGTAAGTTGCTCGGCCAACTCGCGATAGTTCAGCGGCCGACTATCCTCTTCGGGCACACGACGCCACGAGCCCAGATGGACTTCATAAACTGCGACTGCTGAGTCGAGCCAGTTTCGTTCGTGTCTCGTCGCCATCCAGTCGTCATCGTTCCATTTCCGATCGTCGATATTGATGACAACAGAAGCCGACCGCGGAGGCACTTCGTGGTGAAATCCGTACGGATCGGATTTCAGCACAAGATGTCCTTCGGGAGTAAGAATCTCAAACTTGTACAGCGCTCCCTGATCAAGGCCGGGTATGAATATTTCCCAGACACCGCTATTGCCGAGCACACGCATCAAATGGTAGCGGCCGTCCCAATTGTTGAAATCACCCACAACGCTCACGCCTTTTGCGTTCGGCGCCCATACAGCAAAGTGAACTCCCTTGGTGTTGTCGATGGTTGTCAGGTGTGCGCCAAGTTTGTCACAGATTCTGAAGTGATTGCCTTCGGAGAACAAATGCAGATCGAAATCAGACAGAACCGGCAGAAATGAGTAAGGATCGCGTGTTTCACGAATGTTCCCATCGTGCTGCTGAATGCGTAGTTGATATCGAAAGACATTTGTCCGTCGGGGAATCACTCCCGTAAAGATGCCATCTGAGTCGGCTTGCTCCAGAGCAAAGGTCTTTGTGGGTGAGGCAACATCAACAACATCAACAGATGCCGCGTTGCGAACAAGTGCTCTGACGGTCAACCTTTGCTTTCCATCAATCTCCTCTTGATGCATACCCAACACCGAAAAGGGATCGTGTCTGTGCTCACGCAAGACATCGGCAAGACTAATGGATTGCTGAGTAATGTTGTGTTTCTTATGAACTGGTTTCGCCGTCATTATTTCTTCCGTGATATTCATGTGAAGCACATGACCGCTCACATAGTCATTCGCACATCACATGTCGATCCATCGATTTTTCGGACAATCACTGGTGCAAAAGAACACGAGAGTATAACACCACTTGTACATACTACGAAATCACTTCTGCGCTTCCGCGTTGTACGCAACTGGAAGCATGTGGCGAGCTCAGACGATTTTCTCTAGGCGAACGATGTTTCCACGACCAAAGTACATGATCCTGTCGGTGCTCTTGAACATTAGCGGAATGCCAAGCCCCCCGACACGTCCTGACTTATCAACCGACATGGGCTGTCCTGAGGCAATCTTTCGGGCACGCTCGAGGTGCCATTCGAAATCGAAGCCGTCTCCCTCATCTTCGATGGTGATTGTGACGCCCTCAGTATCGAGTTGAAAGACTACATCAATAAACTGATCTGGATTGCCCTTGTTGCCGTGACGCACAGCATTATCAATGCCCTCAGCAAATGCAGCGTTGATCTCGGAAAAGCGGTCGCCGGAAAGACCTGCTTCACTTGAAAGCGTTCGTGCAAGCTCCAGTGCTCTGTCTATGTTCTTGCCGGTCGTGCGAAACTCAAAGTGCGTGTGGTGCAAAATAGTCTCTCGGTCCTCCGGCAGGCGCTTGAGTTCCGCTTCTCCGAGAAGAAACAGCTCCATCAACTCGAAAGGTTCTACTAGGTAGTCATTTTCCCAAATCTTGAAGTCCTTGCGAGCATTGATGTCAGTGCCGGTCCAATACAATTTGAGTACAGGCACTACGCTCTTGTTCTTCTTCGCTTTGACTTTCCAAAGAAAATCTTCGGACTGCGCGAGCTTGTCTTCGAGAATAATGAGGTCAGGATTGATCTCATCAAAGCGGGAAAAGGCCTCAACGCAACTGTTGAGCATGTGGCATCGAGCCTTTCTTTGCTCAAAACGAAGTCTCGTCACCTCGGTGAAATGGTCTTTCTGCGGCATTATCATAAGGACGGAAATTCCGTCACGTGAGGGCAATTCCGGTCTTGCGGAAACTGCCGGGAGTTCTGCGGCAGCGACTGGTTCCCTGGCTTGTGGCGTCCACTGCCGACTACCGGCTGGTGCGCTGCTGAGGTACTCGACAGCGTCCTGTCGGACCTTAAACGAAGGCACAACGGACGTCAAACCCAGCAGAGACATTGTCGTGTCCACATCTGCAGACATGCATGTGAGCACCAACTCCTTCCCGGTGTCAAGGAAAGAACGGTAATAAATCAACAATGCACTCATCCCGGAACTGTTAATATATGTCAAGTCGGATAGATCAATGATGACGTCCTGCTCCGGTTCGCGCAGGAGCATTTCCAATACGTTTTCGAAAGAGACAAAAGTCGAAGAGTCGATGAACCCTACAAGGGAAAGAACGGCGACTTCTTTGGTTCCCTCGGTCGTGAGCTTTTCGATTTTCGCGTTCAGCTCGGGCATGTCTCGCTTCCTTTCAACTGCAGTTACTTGCTGTCTGGTCTCTTTGTCTTCAAACAGATAAGCGCCATGTCGTCTTCCTGATCGACACCACCAAGGTGCTTCTGGACTGCATCGAAAACGCGGCTGACAATCTGTTCGCTTGAAGCATCCTTGCATTGTTGAATGACCGAGCACAGACCGTCTATCTTAAACGGTGTCTGTGACGCATTCATGGCTTCCGTGATGCCGTCGGTGTAGAAGGCCACAATGCTTCCGGGTGTGAGGGGGACGGTTTTTTCTTCAAGTCTTTGATCAAAGAGCGGTCCAGGATCTATACCGAGACCGATTCCTGCTGATTTGAGAACTCCAAAAGGTGCCGGCAAATCTGGCGAATAGACGATCGGTTCATTATGTCCGGCCCGTGCAAAGGACAGCGTGTTTTTTCTCGCGTCAACAACAGCATAGAAGACAGTGACAAAGCTCTTGTCGCCAAGTTCCTGGAAAACGTCCACATTGGCGGCACGCAGAGCATCACCCGGCGAAGGATTGTCGGCTCCTCTCATGACAAGAGCTTTCTTTGCCATGCTCATGATCAAGGCAGCGTCAAGACCGTGTCCGGCGACATCCCCCACAAGGATGCCAACGCGGTCATCCCCGGCATTGATGAAGTCGTAAAAATCGCCTCCGATCTTGAGGGAAGGACGGTACCCAAAAGAAAGATCTATATCTCCGACTATAGGCACCTCTTCAGGCAACATTTGTGAGACAATCTCACGCGCCTGGTCAAGGCTTTCGTCCAGCGCTTGTGCCCCCTTGAGGCGTTCCTTAAGTTCAAGCAACTCTTCCTGAAGCTTTTGGGCCTGAGCGCTCACCTGTGATGCAGGACGAAAGGCATCCCCTAGCCGCCTGGCAACTGCGATGCGAAGTGTTTGTGCTCTGGCGTAACTCTTTGTTGCACGAGAAGTTCGAATGGATCTGGTGCGAACAGCGGCGCGGACCTGAGCGAGCGTCAGCAACGCCCCTCTTCCGCCATTCCAATTCTGACAACGGAGCCTCAAGTGGTTGATGACGTCACCAGTAAGCCTGGATCGTCTGGAGCGAAATACGCCAACTTCGCCGCAGTAAGGGCAGATCCAGTCACGGTTCTTTGACTTCACCTGCCAGCACGGGTCATTTCTGAGATTCTCGTCAACTTCCCGGATCAGTCGGTCAAGCTCATCTTCTTTGGCCATTTATACCTCAAGGAGGCAACAGAAGGGGTGGCACGATCGGCCAACTCTCAGCCCAACGTGAGTATTATAGGCACGCTCTGGCCTATTTTCAATGACTCGGATTCCGATAAACGTGTATTTCCTCTGCCACCGACTTTCCGAAAAGACAGGCGGAGTCGGATTCAGCTTTGGGAGAGTCTTGGCATCAGCAGGATCGTGCGAGGATTATGCGCCGCTTTCAGAAGACTTGATCGAAGAAAGGATACTCTTGAAACGATCTGTTTCGTGAAGACTGCTCAAATCA
>Ga0180434_10002804_pt1 | contig 22706 bp, 16 predicted proteins | sample SS_ome_7_FD_132453 | JGI IMG/M metagenome (GOLD analysis project Ga0180434, IMG submission 132453) | Hypersaline lake sediment archaeal communities from the Salton Sea, California, USA - SS_1_D_2 metaG | ecosystem: Environmental > Aquatic > Non-marine Saline and Alkaline > Hypersaline >...
AGAGCATGGTGGAGCAGAAGGCGTTGAGCCAGTGGTTCTTCCGCATCACCGACTACGCCGAGCGCCTGCTTCAGGACATGGACAAACTGTCGGGATGGCCGGAGAGCGTGCTGACCATGCAGCGTAACTGGATAGGCCGTTCCGAGGGATGCGAGGTGGTCTTCAGTATCAAGGAGACCGGGCAGGATATCCCCATCTTCACCACCCGTCCGGATACCCTCTGGGGGGTGACTTTTTTCCTGCTGGCACCCGAGCACCCCCTGGTACACGAACTGACCCAGGGAACCTCCTACGAGAAGGAAGTGGAGGATTTCAGGGAGAGGCTGCGGGGCGTATCCGAGATCGAGAGAACGGCCATGGAGGCGGAGAAGGACGGTGTCTTCCTCGGGGCCTATGCCGTAAACCCGGTGAACGGGGAGGAGGTCCCCATCTGGACGGCAAACTTCGTGCTCATGGAGTACGGCACGGGAATGGTGATGGCCGTTCCCGCCCACGACCAGAGGGACTTCGAGTTCGCCCGTAAGTATGAATTACCTATAAGGGTGGTCATCCGGCCGCCCGAGGGCGACCTCCATCCCGACACCATGACCGAGGCCTATGTGGACCCGGGGACCATGGTCAGCTCAGAGGATTTCGATGGTACGGACAGCGAGGAGGGGCGTGTGAGTGACGTACCCGACCTCCTGGAGGAGAGAGGGTGGGGCAGCCGTACCGTGAACTATCGCCTGAGGGATTGGCTCATATCCCGCCAGCGCTACTGGGGGGTGCCCATACCCATCGTTTACTGCCCCAAATGCGGCACGGTGCCGGTTCCGGAGGAGGACTTGCCGGTGTTGCTCCCCGAGGATGTGGAATTCGAGTTCGAGGGGCCCTCTCCCCTGGAAAGGTCTCAGGAGTTCCGGCATACCGCCTGTCCCAGCTGCGGAGGCGAGGCGGAGAGGGAGACGGATACCATGGACACCTTCGTGGATTCCTCCTGGTATTACATGCGATTTGCCTGCGCGGATGATGATAAGACCGCCCTGGACAGGAAAAGGGTCGGGTACTGGCTGCCGGTTGATCAGTACATTGGCGGCATCGAGCACGCCATCATGCATCTGCTCTACTCCCGCTTCTTTACCAAGGTTCTCAAGGACCTGGATCTAGTGGATTTCGACGAGCCCTTCACCAACCTCCTGTGCCAGGGGATGGTGGTCATGGGCGGGGCGAAGATGAGCAAATCCAAGGGTAACGTCATCACCCCTGACGCCTTCATCGACAGCTACGGGGCGGATACCTTGAGGTTGTTCATCCTCTTCCTGGGACCGCCCGAGGCGGACAAGGAGTGGAGCGAATCGGGCATCGACGGCGCCCACCGTTTCCTCAACCGCGCCTGGCGCCTGGTGGAGCGCTACCTTAGCATCCTCACCTTCAAGACCCAGCCGGTTCCCGAGGATTCCCAGTCCCTGAAGGAACTGGCCTACCTCACTCATAAGACCATCAAGAAGGTGACGGAGGATATCGAGCGCTTCGCCTATAACACGGCTATCGCCGCCATCATGGAGTACACCAACGGTCTATACAGGGTTATAGACGAATCCCCCGACGCCTTCAACACCTACGAGGGCCACGAGGCCATGCGCAGCCTGGTGCTGCTGCTGGCTCCCTTCGCCCCCTTTATCACCGAGGAGTTGTGGGAGGAGCTGGGGGGAGACTTCAGCGTGCACCAGCAGCCCTGGCCGGAATATGATACCCAGCTGGCCCGCGCCGAACGCATCACCCTGGTGGCTCAGGTCAATGGCAAGGTGAGGGACCGCATAGAGGTGGATGCCGACATCTCCAAGGAGGAGATGGAGCAGGTAGCCCTGTCTTCTGCGCGCATAAAAAAGAACCTGGAGGGTAAGACCGTCGATAAGGTCATCGTCGTTCCAGGCAAACTGGTCAACATCGTAGCCCGCTGATAGGAAACCGTTCTCCCCGGCCGCGTTAAATCTCGCGGTCCAACCATCTGGATATGCTGGACAGGATCTCCGCTTTCATGGATAAGCTGGCCGGGCTTCCCTACTGGCAGACAGCCGCCCTAGCCCTCCTGTTAATAGCGGCGGGGTTGGCGGGATATCTCGTCCTGCGCCCTCCTTCCCGTCCCGAAAGCCATTTACATTCCACACAGGATACGGAGGCCCAGGAAGCCCCGCAATTGTCGGTGCATGTGGTGGGAGCGGTGAGCTATCCCGGAGTCTATCGCCTTGAAGAGGGAGACCGCGTGATTGATGCCATAGAGGAGGCCGGGGGGCCTCTTCCCGAAGCGGACCTGGAGTCGCTCAACCTGGCCCAGACAGTAAACGACGGCCAGAAGGTAATGGTACCCAGGCTGGGGGAGGAGGCGGCATCGTCTTCAAGTAAGGGCGAGGGGGAGAGCGACAGGGTCAATATAAATAATGCCAGTGAGAAGGAGCTGGAGGAGCTTCCCGGCATCGGGCCTACCCTGGCCGGCCGTATCGTGAGCTACAGGGAGAAAAGCGGCGGTTTCCGCAGTGTGGAGGAGCTCAAGCAGGTAACGGGTATCGGCGAAAAGAAGTTCGCCGAGATCAAGGACCTGGTGGAGATCTGAGAAGTGGATGATGAAAGACATCCTCTACCGGGGCCGGCTGCTGATCTGTGCATCCTCGGCAGCCCTGGGAGGGGTGATAGGGGGAGGTACAGGATTACCTTATTATTGGGCCCTCATTCTAGCAGGAGGGTTATTGCTGGGGGCGGCAGCAGCACAAAAAAGGGGCAGGGGCGTGGGAATGCTCATCGCCTGCCTGCTGTTCATAGCTGCGGGGTTCTACCTGGGACAGGCCAGGTCCTCCAGGTGGAGGGGCAGGGAGGGGCCAGCCGGAGAGGTAGGCCTGGTGGGGCGAGTGGAGGTGGGGTGCAGGGGAGAGCCGGGTGAGGAGGCCGTACTCTTCAGGGTGACGGAGGTAATCGAGGGAGAGGCTGCCAGGCCCGGCGACAGTTATCTGCTGCGCAGTGAGGAAGGAGGTCCCGCGCTTCCCAGCTGGGGAGAGGAGCTGGAGGTGGGGGGCTCACTATTCATCTTCGACAGGGAGCGGGGTGGGGTAGGAGGCTGTCTGCAGGCGAGGGAGATAAGACACCTTGCATCCTCCTCCAACCCCCTGCTCCGCCTGGCATTGGCCTTTCGCGGAGACCTGCATGGACGCTGCGAGAGATGCCTGGAGCCGGAGGAAGCCGGGCTGATAGAGGGGATGGTATTGGGCGACTACCGCCGGCTGGGTGCTCAGGATCTGATAGACCTGCGTTCCTCAGGACTGATCCACCTCTGCGCGGCCTCCGGTCTTCACCTGGGTATCCTGGTCGTCTTCATCCTGTGGCTGGGAAAGAGGCTGCTGCTGTCGAGGGCTATGCAACTGGCCGTCCAGGCCCCCCTCCTGGTGACTTATGCCCTGGCGGTGGGACTGACCGTTCCCGTCCAAAGGGCCACGGTTGTGGCACTGGTAGCTTCGGCGGCTTATCTAGTGGCGAAAGACTTCGATTTCCTGGCCGCCCTGGGAGTAGCGGTGTTTTACCTGGTGGCCAGGGATCCCACCGTCGCGATGAGCACCAGCTTCCAGCTCTCCTTCGCGGCAGCTCTTGGAGTAGCCCTGCTTCATGCTCCACTGAGCCGAGGGATGAACTCAAAGGGATCGAGGGTGACGCAGCTGTTGGCGGCCACCCTCGCGGCGCAGCTGGCTGTAGCGCCCCTGTTGTTCTATCACTTTGGCGAGGTCTCCCTCCTGGCTACCCTGGGAAATCTTCTGGTACTGCCCCTTGTCCCACTGGTTATGGCCTTATCCATGCTCTCCACCTTGATGGGCCTCCTCCATCTACCTCTGGCAGATCTTCCATTGAGGGCGGCGGCCCCTGTCGCCTCCTGGATACTCGCGGTGGCGAGGACCTTATCGGCTCCGGGTTGGTCCGCCCTTTATTTAGCGCCGTTCTCCACAGCCTGGATGGCTGTTTATTATCCGGTTCTGGCTGCCGCCCTTCTTTGCAGCGGCAAATGGAAGCGGCTTGGAAGGCCTGTACTCGTGATGTTGGTGACCATGGCTATATTGGCGGGAGGAGCCTTTCCGGTGCTTCTCCTGGGAAACAAAACCGGTATGAGGATAACCTTTATAGACGTTGGGCAGGGCGACGCCATCCTGGTTCAAGCACCTTCCGGAGCCGCGGTGCTGGTAGACGGGGGTGAGGACGAGAGAGTTCTTGCGGACGATCTGCGTTCGCGTGGGGTGAAATACATAGATGTGATCGTCGTAAGCCATCCTGAGAAAGACCATGTTGGGGGCCTGGAGGGAGCCATGGATGTGTGCGAGGTGGGAATGCTTGTCCATCCCGGGATCGAGGGTGGAGAAGCCGCCGAGGAGTTGGTGGGCAGGGCGGTGGAGGAAGGCGTCAGGATAGAGAGGATGCGAAGGGGCCAGAAGTTGAGCCTGGGTGAGCTGGAGCTGCAAGCATTGGCACCCCCGCTCGAGGTATCCGATGATGTATCCGCCAATGACAACTCCCTGGTAATACGGCTTGAGGGCCCCGGTATAAGTCTTCTTCTCACCGGAGACGTGGAGGAAGTAGGTGAGGAAGCGCTGCTGCGGTACCCAAAAGAACTGCGCGGCGATATCCTCAAGGTGCCCCATCACGGTGGATTCTGCGAGGAAAACGAGGAGTTTTTCAAGATGGTCGACCCCAGGATCGCGGTTGTCTGCGTGGGCGGGAACAACACATACGGGCATCCATCCGAGTCCACCGTCGCTGTCCTCGAACGGGCAGGCTGCAGTGTCTATCGTACCGACCTTTGCGGTGATATAGTGGTCCATGTGGTGGAGGGTGGCTACCAAGTCGAATGCGAAAAATAAAAGGGTATTATGAGTCCTGATAAAAAAAGAGCCGTTATATTGATCCACAGTAAACATCGTCTGCTGGTCGAGGAAGAGCTGAAGAAGTTGCGGAAGAAGATGTCCGAGAAGGTGGACCTGGACTTCAACTACGATGTCTTCGATGCCGGGGAAGATAACATAGAGGAGGCCATCCAGGCGGCTGATACCCTTCCTCTGGCCTCGGATATGAGGTTCGTGGTGGTCAATGAAGCCCAGAGGCTTTCTCCCTCCGAGGTCAAAAAACTGGCCAAGTATGTAGAGGATCCGGCAGAGAGCTCACTGCTGGTCCTGGCCGCCGTGGAACCGAAAAAGAACTCCCCCTTGCTGCGGTTGATGCAAAAAGAGGGAAGGACCAGGGAGTTGGAGAAAGCGAGGTCTCAAATACCGGGATGGATACGCAGCCGATTTAAAGAACGCGGCCTGAAAGTGACGGGAAAGGCAATAGCCTATCTTCAGGAGGCCCTGGGGGATGACCTCATAGCTATCGATAGCGCCGTGGAGAAGGTTAGCCAGTACCACGAGGGCGAGGCCGGTGTTGAGCTGGATGAAGTGGTTTCCCTGGTGACTCCCTCGGCGGAGAAGTCGATATATGAACTGGTGGACAGGGTGGCGGTGGGGGATGCCGATCAGTCCATAAAGCTGCTCAGGCGGCTGCTGCAGCAGGGCGAGAAGCCCACCTATATCCTGGCTGCTTTATCCAGGCGTTTTCGCATGCTGCTGTTTTACTTTGCCATGCGGGAAGAGGGCAGGCAGGACTCGGATATCATCGCCCATCTCAAACTCCCGAGCAACCAGTCCTGGATGGTGAGTAAAAAGTTCAGGCCGCAGGCCAGCAGGTTGGACGAGGAGAAACTGAGAAGAGCCCTGTCTCTCCTGGTCAAGGCGGACTATGGCATCAAATCCGGTGAGTTGGACGATGTCTTCGCCGTGGAAGCGGCGGTCTCCAGCCTTTCCACCCTCACCTCCAAAGGGGTCAGGCATTAATTATTGAATTTCCCTCAATTCAATTTTCAGAGATGATTAATGCGGGGTAGAATCTAATTCCAATTATCATACTTGAATTTTAGAAAATAGAGAGAGTTTAAAATCACCAACATAGTAGAATCGCGATGTTGGGAGGCGTGTATTGGAAAAGGTCGTCTTATGAATCTTAGAAACGTAGAGATGGAGCCGGGCGGAAGCTGATGTCGGTGAACATTGATACCGGGACAACCGCTGGCGGGACAAGGGGTCCCATCTGGGAGAGCGGCATTTGGGCCCTACTGCTGGTCATGATGCCGGTCGGCGTCGTGTTGTTCCTGGTCCCCGCGACCATCAACATGGTGATGAAGCACTTTCACCTGCAGGAGGGGCTCGGCGGACTCCAGATCTTCACCTTCCAGTTCGGCTTCCTAATAAGCGCGCTTACGATAACCGGTGTCCTTAAAAAGTGTCGTATCAAGAGCGTCGCGGCAGGGTCGATCCTGTGCGTTTTCGCCTTCCTGCTGGTCGCGGCCGTCGCTCCCTCCTATCCACTGCTGCTCATCAGCTACATCTTCGTCGGCTATTTCAACGGAATCCTGTTCACGCTGTCGGGGGTTTATGCAACACACGTGCTGAGCAAGAGAATAACCGTCATCCAGGGCTACTCGTTTGGGCTCCTGGGGTTGGGCTATGTCGTGGGTTCGGCGATAGCTGGATTGGTCGAGTACGCCGGGATATCCTGGCGCTGGGCGATCGCTTCTCCCGGCCTCGTCATGCTGCCGTTCGTGTTTGTGGTGGTGCTGGCGAAGCTGCGGCCGGTCAGCGGTGTGGCGAGGCTATCCGGGAGCGTTCTGCGCCAGGCGTTCGATTTCGACCGCAAGCTGTTCACCGTACTGACGTTCAGCGTGTTCCTGGCCGCGGGCGGCTATATGGCCATCGTCAACTGGTCGGTGGCATTCCTGGAGAATCAGCGGGGGATGGTACTGGGAGCCGCCCACATCGTGCTCGCCGCCATAGGCCTCGGGGTGATAGTGGGGCGCGTTATGGCTGCTCGCCTGGCGGCGAAATACAAGGCGACCCTGGTCGTCCTTGCCGCTGCTCTCGCAAGCATAGTGCTTACTTTTTTCGCCCCGATACCCCAGAACGGCACGTTCGATTCGGTGCTGATCGTGCTTGCATGCGCATGCTCGGCCGGCATCTACCCGATACTGCTGGGAGAGGCGACAGCTTTCCCCGCCTCCATTTCACCCTCGGTCTACACGATCCTGACCGCCTCCGTCGTAGCGGGGGCCTCGGTCTTCCCGTTCGTCATCGGCCTACTGCTCGAACACGTGGGACGCGTCCAGGGGATGTGCATTATCGCCGCCATATTCCTCCTCCTGTTTGCGATGCTGGCCTACAAGTGGCGTTTCACAGGAGAAAAGGCGTCGCAATAGCACCCCTTGGTTACGGCTTTAAGAAATATGCATTTGATATTTATAGCCCGACCACAAGAGGGGGTTGATAAGAATACATATATATGCGATAATATGCATAATTATGTAAGCACCTATTTTAGGAGTAGATATGAAAGTAGGTATTATCGGAGCTTCCGGTTATACAGGAGCAGAACTTTTACGCCTGTTAGGAGGCCACCCCGAAGTTGAGGTCGCCTACGTTACCGCCCATACCTATGCAGGTGAGGAGGTAACGAACTTATACCCCCACCTGCATGGATACGATGGAATGAGCTACCAGGAGTTCGAGGCGAAAGAGGCCTTGTCGCAGGCCGATATTCACTTCATAGCCCTACCCCATGGAGAGTCAATGCAGGTAGTGCCGTCGCTGCTTGACGGCGGAGCGAAGGTGGTAGACCTTTCAGCCGATTACAGGCTATCCGATCCATTGGTTTACCGTCACTGGTACGGTATCGACCACAGCTCGGCCTACTTGTTGGAGAAGGCGGTGTACGGGCTCCCGGAGTTATTCGCCGACGAGATCTCCGGGGCTGACCTGGTGGCGGTTCCCGGCTGCTATCCCACCGCAGTCATCCTGGCCTTGGCCCCCCTTGCCGATGCCGGATATGAGGGATTAAAAGAAGTCATAGTGGATGCCAAGACGGGTGTATCAGGGGCTGGGAGGGCACTGTCGCTGGCCACTCATTATCCCCAGGCGGAGGGAAGCGTTAAGCCCTATAACGTGGGAGGCCACCGACATATCCCCGAGATGGAGGAGGTATTGAAGGCATTATATGGAGGTTATACGGGGATCATTTTCACTCCACACCTGGTTCCCATGAGCCGGGGTATCCTGGCTACTTGCTATGTCAAGATGGGGAAGAAGGCATCGGCCAGCAAAATAATCGAGTTATACAGGGAGTATTACAAAGAGCAACCATTTATCGTTCTCGAGGACGAGGGAGCCTTTCCAGAGACGAAGGCCGTATGCGGCAGCAATTACTGCCGCATAGGGTGGCACCTTGATTCCACCAAGGGCATGTTGGTCGTTGCATCGGTCATAGATAACCTGATAAAGGGCGCCTCGGGACAAGCCGTGCAGTGTATGAACATCATGATGGGTTGGAACGAGGACCTGGGGCTCAAAGCCCTGGGGATCTTTCCTTAGGGGGAAGGCCATGAGCGAAAAATCAATATCCGGCGGGATATGCGCGCCGCAGAGCTTCAAAGCGGGAAGCGCGGCCTGCGGGATAAAGAAAAGCGGAGAGCTCGATCTGTGCATCCTGTCCTCGGAAGAAATATGTACTGCGGCCGGGACCTTCACCCGCAACGCCTTTCGCGCCGCTCCTGTGAAGGTCACCATGGAGCATCTGAGCAAGGATGGGCGTCTTCAGGCCGTGGTGGTGAACAGCGGTAACGCCAACTCCTGGACCGGCGAGCAGGGTATAGAGGATGCCCGTGCCATGGCGGTACTCACCGCCGAGGAGATAGGAGTACACCCCTGGGATGTGGCCGTGGCCTCCACGGGAGCCATCGGCCATTATCTTCCCATGGAGAAGGTGAAAGAGGGGATCGTTGAGGCGGCCTCCGGCTTGAACAAGGGCGGACATGAACTGGCGGCGAAGGCCATTATGACCACCGACACCTATGCCAAGGAAGCGGCCGTCGATTACGGTGATTTCAAGATCGGGGGTATGGCCAAGGGCTCGGGGATGATACATCCCGATATGGCCACCATGCTGGCCTTCCTCACCACCGACGCTAAAGTGGAGCCGGGAGAGCTTAGCCGAGCCCTGTGCGCTGCAGTTGAGCGCACCTTCAACCTCATAACTGTGGATGGAGGCACCAGCACCAACGATATGGTGCTGGCCATGGCCAGCGGTGCTTCGGGGAAGAAGCTGAACGCGGAGGAGATAGAGGGACCCCTCTATAGCCTCTGTTCGATGCTGGCCCGTTCCCTGGTGGAGGACGGCGAGGGGGCAACGCGTTTCATAACCGTATGCATACACGAGGCGGTGGACGAGAAGGAGGCCAAGAAGGCCGCCATGGCGGTGGCCGAATCCCCGCTGGTCAAGACGGCCGCTTTCGGTGGAGACCCCAACTGGGGCAGGGTGATATACGCTCTGGGCTCTGCCTTCGAGGAATTGGACCCCGAGGGAGTACAGGTGATGATTGGCGGCTTGAAGGTGGCGGAGGCAGGGGCTCCTGCGGAGGTGGACGAGGAGGAACTGCAGCAGGCTGTAGAAGGCGAAAAGATAGAGTTCGATATCTATCTCGGGAGAGGCCAGGCCGAGGTCGAGGTATGGACCTGCGACCTGAGCTACGATTACGTGAAGATCAACGCCGAATACCATACCTAAAGGAGCTTATGAGATGGAAAAGGCCAGGGAGAAGGCGAGGGTCCTGATGGAGGCCCTGCCATATATAAAGGAGTATTACGGCAAGACAGTGGTGGTGAAGTTCGGGGGCAACGCCATGGAGGACCAGGAGCTTAAGGAGAGGTTCGCCTCCGACATCGTGCTCATGAGATATGTGGGCATGAACCCGGTAATAGTGCATGGAGGGGGCCCCCAGATCACCCACTACATGGAGCGCCTGTCCATGGAGGTCCGGTTCGTAGATGGGCACAGGGTGACCGACGCCGCCGCCATGGAGGTGGCCAAGATGGTGCTGGTGGGAAAGGTGAACAAGGAGATAGTCTCCCTTATTAATGGGCACGGGACCCTGGCGGTGGGCCTCTCCGGAGAGGACGGCAACCTGCTCATCGCCACCAAGAGGAGCCATTCCGGCGAGGGGGGCGAGGTGGACCTGGGCTACGTGGGAGACGTAAAGGCGGTGAACCCGGGGCTCCTTCAAAACCTCATACGCGACGAGTTTATCCCGGTGGTGGCCAGTATAGGCGCGGATGAGACCAGGCAGAGCTACAACATCAACGCGGACCTGGTTGCGGGAGCCCTGGCCAAGGCGCTTAATGCGGATAAGCTGGTGTACCTCACCGATGTTGACGGCATCTATCGGGACATAGAGGATCCCGCAAGCCTGATCTCTGAGATCACCGGTGAGGAGGCGGCGAGGATGATAAAGGAGGGAGAACTGACCAGCGGGATGATACCCAAGGTACAGAGCTGTATAGAGGCGGTGAAATCCGGGGTGCGCAGGGGACATATCATCAACGGGACCATGGAGCACGCCCTCTTGCTGGAGATCTTTACCGTTGCCGGAATCGGTACCATGGTGCGGAAATGAGGGAGCTGCCCCAGTGATGACGAGCCCAGCTCGATACCAAGACTTTTGGAGGATGACATGGATTACGATCTGAAAAAGGCTGAGAACCAGGACACCAGCTTCATCATGAACACCTATAACAGACTGCCGGTGCTCTTTGTGCGCGGCTATGGCACGCGTCTCTGGGACGATGAAGGCAGGGAGTACGTGGATTTCGTCTCCGGACTGGGAGCCTGCATAACCGGCCACTGCCACGCGGAGATAATCGCTGCCGTGGTGAGGCAGGCCGCCCAGCTGATCCATGTCTCCAATCTCTATTACATGCGGCCGCAGGGAGAACTGGCCGAGATGCTGGTGAGATACACTTTTGCCGACAAGGTATTTTTCTGTAACAGCGGAACGGAGGCCAACGAGGCGGCCATCAAGCTGGCCAGGAAGTATATGCGTAAAGTGAGGGGAGAGGACAGGTTCGAGATAGTCTCCGCCCTGAAATCCTTTCACGGCAGGACCATGGGGTCGCTGGCGGCTACCGGCCAGCCCGATAAAGCTGAGCCCTTCAGCCCTCTACCGTCGGGATTCAAGCACGTTCCCTTTAACGACCTGTCGGCGTTGTCCGAGGCGGTAGGAGAGAAGACCTGCGCCGTCCTTCTGGAGCCTATCCAGGGCGAGAGTGGGGTATATGTGGCAGATCCCTCCTATCTCCAGGGGGCATGGGAGGTGTGCCAGGAGAAGGGTGCCTTACTCATCCTGGATGAGGTACAGACCGGGATGGGCCGCACCGGGGCGCTGTTCGCCCACGAGCATTACGGCATAACCCCCGATATCATGACTATTGCCAAGGGACTGGCCAGCGGCCTGCCCATCGGAGCCGTACTGTCAAGCGAGGAGGCAGCAAAGGGTTTTGAACCCGGAGATCACGGTACCACTTTCGGTGGGAACCCGGTGACCTGCGCCGCGGCCCTGGCCACCATGCTGGTATTGAGGGATGAGCAGCTGGTGGACAACGCCGCCAAGGTAGGAGGCTATTTCAAAGATCAACTGACGACCATGAAATATAAATCTGAAAGCATAAGCGACGTACGAGGACTGGGCTTGATGCTGGCCATAGAGATAAAAGACGAGAAAGCGAGGGAGATAGCCGAGGATTGTCTGAGTGAGGGATACGTGGTCAACAACATCGGCCAGAACATCCTGCGTTTTCTCCCGCCACTGTGTGTTTCCACCCGCGAGGTGGACGGTCTGGTGAGCGTCTTGGAGGAACTGCTCCTGTGAGGATGGATGATAAAAGAGCGTACTGGAGGTGAGATTATGGCGGACCTGAAAGGACGGGATCTTTTGAGCGTCTCGGATCTCAACGTGGAGGAATTGGAGACCATCATCGATGCCGCATCCGGCTTCAAACAGTCCTTGAGTAAAGGAGGGGTGCGGCGCAGCCTGGAGGGGAAACTGGTTGCCCTGATATTCCAAAAACCCTCCACGAGGACCCGGGTATCCTTCGAGGCCGCCATCTACCACCTGGGTGGGAATCCCATAACACTGAACGTATCCGAGCTTCAGCTGGGAAGGGGCGAGACCATCGCCGATACTGGCCGGGTCCTGTCTCGTTATGTCCAGGCCATAGCCATACGTACCTTCGGTCAGTGGGAGGTGGAGGAGCTGGCCAATGCAGCCGATGTTCCGGTGATCAACGCTCTGACCGACCTGGAGCATCCCTGCCAGATCCTGGCAGACCTGTTGACCATAAAGGAGCGGCTTGGAGAGCTCGAGGGCAACCGTGTCGCCTATGTGGGAGACGGCAACAACGTCGCCAATTCCCTGGCCCTGGGCTGCGCACTGGGCGGTATTTGCCTCACCATCGGCTGCCCGCCGGGGTACGAGCCTGATGCCGATATCATGGAGAAGGCTCGCGAACTGGGCGGCGAGGAGGCGGTAGAGATAACCCATGATGCCCAGGAGGCTGTGGCCGGAGCCCTGGTCGTCTATACCGATGTCTGGACCTCCATGGGCCAGGAAGAGGATGAACAGAGGAAGAAAGACCTGGAGCCTTTCAGGGTTGACGACGATCTGTTGATAGACGCGGACCCGATGACCATCGTCATGCACTGCCTGCCGGCTCACCGCGGCGAGGAGATAACCGATGACGTGATAGATGGGCCGCGGTCCGTTGTGTGGGACCAGGCGGAGAACAGGATGCATGCCCAGGCGGGCCTCCTCAGCCTGCTCATCGGGGATTGAGGCCTGGAGGAGAGAGTATGGAGAAACGGCGGAGACGGGATATTATCAGGGAGCTGATAATCACTGAGCCTCCGACCAGCCAGAAGGCGCTGGTAGAGGGGTTGGCGGCCAGGGGAATTCAGGTCGATCAATCCACGGTTTCCCGGGACCTGAGAGAGATGGGAGTGGTACGTCTTACTGGGAGGGACGGAGGCCTGGTGTACGCCTTTCCAGGGGAACAACCGGGGCCCGCCGACGTCGAGGAATTTCGCAGAGGCTTGAGGGATTATGCAATCGCCGCCGTGGCCAGCAGAAACCTGGTCGTCCTGCGTACCGCCCCGGGCAATGCCCAGGCCCTGGCGGCCATATTGGACCGTTCCCACCTGGAGGAAGTTGCGGGCACGATAGCGGGAGACGATACCATAGTGATAGTGGTCCTGGAGGGCTACGATGCCCACAGGCTGGCGGATCGGATGATAGAGACGTCGGCGGGATAATGGAAGGTAGGCGCTGAACGGTGTTTAGACCGTGTACAGATGTTGTAGAGCGAGGAGAGAGATCATGAAAGAGACGGTGGTTCTGGCCTATTCCGGTGGCCTGGATACCTCGGTAGCCATCAGGTGGCTGCAGGAAAGATACGATATGGATGTCGTGGCCCTGGCGGCGGACCTGGGACAGCCCGGGGACCTGGAGGCCATCAGGCGTAAGGCCCTCGACATAGGAGCGGTCGGTGCGGTGACCATAGACCTCAAGGATATCTTCGCGGAGGAGTATGTCCTTCCGGCCTTGAAGGCCAATGCCCTCTACGAGGGCAAATATCCCCTGGCCACCTCCCTGGCCAGGCCCTTGATCGCATCCACGCTGGTAGAGGAGGCCAAACGCCGCGGGGCAGCCGCGGTGGCCCACGGTTGTACGGGGAAGGGCAACGACCAGGTAAGGTTCGACCTCACTACCATGGCCTTGGGGCCGGAACTGAAGATAATTGCTCCTCTGAGGGAATGGAGCATGTCCCGTGAGGAGGAGATGGAATACGCTAGCGAACACAGTATACCCGTTCCAGTGACGACGGAGAGCCCTTATTCCGTGGATGAGAACCTATGGGGCAGGAGCTGCGAGGCGGGAGTGCTGGAGGACCCCATGGTGGAACCACCCGAGGATGCTTACGAATGGTCGGTGTCTCCGCCTGAGGCCCCGGATAGCCCGGAATACCTGGAGATAGATTTCGATTCAGGGTGTCCCGTGGCTTTGGATGGTCAGCAGATGTCCCTGGTGGATCTGATAATCGAGTTGAACCAGCGGGGAGGAAAACACGGAGTAGGGCGCATCGATATGATCGAGAACCGCCTGGTAGGCATCAAGTCCAGGGAGATCTACGAGGCGCCTGCCGCCATCATACTTATCGAGGCCCACCGTGCCCTGGAGTCTTTGACCTTGACCAGGGAGACCCTCCACTTCAAGCCCATACTCGAGAACAAGTTCTCGGAGCTTGTATATTACGGCCTGTGGTATGAACCTCTGAGAGAGGCCCTGGCGGCGGCGGTCGAATCCACCCAGGCGAGAGTGAGCGGGAGCGTAAAGGTCAAGCTGTTCAAGGGAGATTGCGTGGTAGTCGGGAGAGAATCCGAGTACTCACTGTACGATTACTCGCTGGCGACTTATGACCGTGCCGATGCTTTCAGCCATCGTTCCAGCGAGGGCTTTATCGAGCTGTGGGGACTTCCCCTCAAGGTGTGGGGGATAAAACAGTCCGGAAGAGAGTAGAAGAGATTGTAGGGTGACGTCATGAAGCTGTGGGGAGGAAGGTTCGAAAAAGAGACGGAGGACAAGGTCCTGGCCTTCAGCGAATCTCTGTCTTTCGACAAGCGCCTGGCCCCTTACGACCTCCAGGTAAGCGAGGTCCATGCCATGGCCTTGGAGGAGTGTGGGGTGCTTACCTCGGAAGAGAGGGACCGCATAATGACCGCCTTGATGGAAATGGAAGAGGAGTTGGATAAGGGGACATTTCCCTTTTCGGATGACGAGGATATCCACACGGCGATAGAGAGGATCTTGGTGGACAGGCTGGGGGAGATCGGAGCCAAGCTCAGGACCGGCCGGAGTAGAAACGACCAGGTTGCAGCGGACCTGCGCCTTTACCTCATGGACAGGTCGGTCCAGTTGTGCCAGCGATTAATGGGCCTCATGGATGCCATACTAGGACAGGCAGAGAACAACCTTGGTATTGCCATGCCCGGTTTTACCCACCTGCAGCCGGCTCAACCGGTACTTCTGTCCCACCACCTGCTTGCCTACTTCGAGATGTTCAAGAGGGACGTAGGCAGGCTGATGGAGGCCAGGCGCCGCATGGACTGCTGCCCCCTTGGTAGCGGCGCCTTGGCCGGTGTGACCTTCCCGCTGAACCGCAAGGGGATGGCCGAAGAGTTGGGCTTCATGGAGGTGACCGCAAATTCCATCGATGCCGTCGCCGACCGGGATTTCGCCGCGGATTTTCTATATGCCTGCTCTATGACGGCGGTGCATATCAGCCGCCTGGCGGAGGAGATCGTCTTATGGGTAACGCCGCGTTTCGGCTTCCTCACCCTTGACGAGGCCTATGCCACGGGCTCCTCGATAATGCCCCAGAAGGCCAATCCCGATGTGGCGGAATTGGCGCGGGGTAAAACTGGCAGGATAGTAGGCCACCTGGTGGCGCTCCTTACCATGCTCAAAGGACTGCCCCTGGCTTATAACCGTGACCTGCAAGAGGACAAGGAGGGGTTGTTCGATGCCGTAGACCAGGTGGAAGGGATTGTCGAGGTGATGGCGGGCGCCATGGCCTCGGCGGCCTTCAATTCGGAACAACTGCGGGAAGCGGCAGTCGAGGGTTATTCGAACTCCACCGATCTGGCCGATTACCTGGTGCGCAAGGGAGTGCCCTTTCTCGAGGCCCACGAGATCACCGGCAAGCTGGTCCGACTCTGCCTGGATAAGGAGATCGGCCTTGAGGGACTCTCCTTAGAGGATTTCCAAAGGCTGGAACCCAGGATACAGGAGGATGTATACCAGCATCTCTCCATCGAGGAATGCATCAATGCGAGGAGCCTTCCCGGGGGTACCGCTCCGGATACGGTGGACGAAGCCGTGAAGGATGCCAGGCGCTGGCTGGAGGCGGAGAGGGAGCACTGGCTCGCCGAGTTCCTCCACTCCACCTAAAAAATGGGGTCAAAGCTTCATTCTTCAATTTCAAGATAGGTTTTCTAATTTATCCATGCTGACCATAGTAATTGAAGAATGAAGCTCTGACCCCATTGGTCGGGTAGGGTGTCGTAAAGAATGGGTAGTATATAAGAAACACGGGCCGACATATCACATATCTCATGCTTGTTATGTGCTTGATTAAAAATGCAGGGAGGGGCAGCTGTGGGAGAGGTTGAGGCGCTGTGCCGGGCTTTTGAGGAGCTTGCAGAGCTCTCAGAGATAAAAGGAGAAGTACGGTTCAAGGTAAACGCATATAACCGCGCAGCGGAGCTGATAAAATCACAAGGTGACGAGATACTGGAGAAGGAAGACCTCAAAGAACTGCGCAAATACCCCGGGATAGGCGAAGGCATCGCCAAGAAGATCCTTCAGTTCAAGGAAACGGGAACCATCACCAAGCTGGAGGAGTTGAAAGAAGAGATACCCATAGAGCTCTTGTCCTTGCTTAAAGTGCCCAACCTCGGACCCAAGAGGGCCAAGTTGGTCTACGACGAGTTAGGGGTGCGGACCATACAAGACCTGCAGGAGGCGGCTGAAAGCCACCGGCTGGCAGAGCTGAAAGGGCTGGGGCCCAAGGCTGAGCAAAATATCCTGGAGGGCATCAAGCTGCTTCAATCCACCTCCGGCAGGCTCCTCATTTCCCAGGCCTATTCCATCGAGGAGGGCATCATATCGCTGATGACGGAGGCTATCCCTGGCCTGGTTATCAATGCGGCGGGGAGCCTTCGACGCATGAAAGAGACAGTGGGGGATATCGACCTCCTGGTGGAAGCGGAGAAAAGCGAGGAGGTCATGGAGGCCTTCTGCTCTCTATCCCTGGTGGAAAGGGTGCTGGTGAGGGGAGATACCAAAAGCTCAATACTCAGCCATGACGGCCTTCAGGTGGACCTGAGAGTAGTGCATCCAGGAGAGTACGGTGCGGCACTGCAATATTTCACCGGTTCCCAGTCCCATAATGTGCGGGTAAGGGAGATCGCCAAGAAAAAGGGATTGAAGATAAACGAGTACGGGGTCTTCAAGGTCGAAGGCGACCGCCGTATCGCCGGCTCCACTGAGGAAGAGATTTACGCCGCCATGGGCATGGAGTGCCCTCCTCCTGAGCTGCGGGAGAACAGAGGCGAGGTGGAGGCGGCCATGGAGGGCAAACTGCCGAGCCTGATAGAGATAGTGGATATAATGGGGGATCTGCACTCTCATACCGAGGCCAGCGACGGCATTGCGAGCCTGGAGGAGATGAGAGAGGCGGCGGCGGAACGGGGGTACCGCTACCTGGCTATAACTGATCATGCCCGCAGCCTCAGGATAGCAGGAGGTATCGATAAGGATGCCCTGCTGGCACAGGTCGAGGCCATTCGGAAACTGAACTCCAAAGGAGGATCCCCGGTGACTCTTCTGGCGGGCAGTGAGCTGAATATCGACAACCAGGGAGAGCTGGACTTCGGGGACGACGTGCTCTCTCTACTGGATATAAACATCGCCTCGATACACGGTGGATTCCGGCAGCCTAGGGAGGAGATAACCCGCCGTATCATTGATGCCGTACGGAACCCCCATGTCAAGGTGATAGGTCACCCGACCGGAAGGTTGATAGGGCAGAGGCCTCCCTATGAGGTGGATATCCGTGCAGTCATGAGGGCGGCGGCAGAGACGGGCACCGCCCTCGAGCTCAATGCTTTCCCCGACCGACTGGACCTGAACGACGAGCATCTCATGGAGGCCAAGGGTCTGGGAGTCAAGATCGCCATCGGTACCGATGCCCACCGGCCGGAGCATCTGGAGTTCATGTTCTATGGAGTGGCAACGGCCCGGCGAGGCTGGCAGGGTCCCGAGGATATTCTCAACAGCATGGAGCCGGCAGAGCTGCTCGACTGGTTATGGAAGGACCGCAACAAAGGTTAAGGTTTACTATCCCAAGGGGAGGTAAAGCTCATATAATGATATCGCCGCCCGCAAGGACAAGCCGATGAAGCGACGGCAGGAGGAGCCCCGGGCACGGATAAGGTGCCCGGAGAAAAACGGAAGGGGTGGAGAAATGGAGATAAGGCGTAACGAGATAATCCCCCTGGGCTACGGCAAGTATTTCCGCTCCGATAAGATCATAGGCCTGGAGCGCATCGATGAGGACCGGGGGCCGGCCAGGAGAACCTATGTCTACGTGGAGGAAAGGCCAGATGCAGTGGTGGCCTCCAGGACAGAGGCGAGCATCCTCAATGACCTGGCCATTTCCCGCGAGGAAGTGGATGCCTCGATGGCCCTGGACCTCCTGGAGCGCATCCTTCACGAAATGGAGAAAGTGGGCCCTATACTGCGCCGCAGCATACGTGAGGAAACCGGGCTCGATATAGACGAGATGATAATGAAAATAAGGCGCCTGCTTTCCAGGGAGGAAGAGGAGGAAGATTTCGACCAGGGATCTTTATTCACCTCAAAGTAGGAGTATGTGAAACCCGGCATTGAGCGGATTATCTTCAGGGTATAAAGGAGGTTCGATTTGAAGCTCAGAGAGATCTACAAGCTGGCTGTGAAGATGGGGATAGAGAAAGACCCGCGCGGCAAAGAGGAGATAAAACGCATCCTCGAGAGCAACAAGGAGAAGTACGAGAAACTCCCGAAAAATGAGAAAGAATATTTTGATGTAGAGAGCCTGGAGAATCCCTTTCCAGATTCCAGGATCCTGGTAGGAGACCCTGATACCCAGGTCAAGACAGCCATCGTCGGTATCGATATGGAGGTAGGGGAGATCCTGCTCACCGACCGCCTGAGGGAGAAGGGCGAGCAGATCGATTTGATCATAAGCCATCACCCGGAGGGGAGAGCTCTGGTGAACCTCAACCAGGTCATGCCCCTGCAGGCGGATGAGTGGTACCGTCACGGAGTTCCCATAAACATAGGTGAGGCTTTGATAGATAAGCGCATGAGAGAGATATACCGCGCCTTCCTTCCCCGTAATCACGAGAGGGCCTTGGATGTGGCCCGGTTACTGGATATTCCTTTCATGTGCATGCACACAGTAGCGGATAATCAGGTCTACGCATATCTGACAGATTACTTCAAGAAGAAGAAGCCCTATACCGTAGGCGATGTAATGGACCTTCTTATGGAGATACCCGAGTACCAAGCTTCCGCAAAATCCCAGGCCGGGCCAGTAGTCATCGTGGGCAGCAAAGACAAAAGAGCAGGCAAGGTAATGGTGGATATGACGGGTGGGACGGAGGGCCCCAAGGAGATCCTGGAGAAGCTGGCCGATGCCGGCGTAGGCACTATCGTAGCCATGCACTACTCCGAGAAGCATCGTGAGGAGGCCGAGAAAAACAAGATAAACGTGATCATAGCCGGACATATCGTATCCGATTCCCTGGGGATGAACCTAATCCTGGATAAGCTGGAGGAAAAGGGAGTGGGGATAATCCCCGTGTCGGGCTTGGTCAGGGTATCACGTGCCCGTAAGAAAAACGGGCGAAAGAAATCCTGAGAGCGGCCATATCTCTACACCAGGCCGTATGAAAGTCTTGCTTGAAAAAGAATTGAAAATCGTCTATTGCTATTAATATAATCGGACTTGGCGGGACTGCTTCAGATTGGAGGATGAGATGGAGGAAGGATACCGCCTTCTTGAACAAGGGGAACGTTTGCTGGCGGAGAGCAGGGTCGAGGAGGCCATCGAACGCTTCCGGCGTTTCCTTGACGGCTATCCAGAAGATACCGAAGGCCAGTACCACTTGGGAATAGCCCTGTATGAGAGAGGTGAACTCGAGGAGGCCCTGCTCAGATTCAAGCGAGTGATGGAGTTGGAGCCCGCGGATTCACGCTCCTACGATGGCATTGCCCTGGTGCTTATGGAGAAGGGGGATTTTCATGGTGCCGTGGGCCACTATGAAAAGGCCCTGCAGCTCGACCCGGGGAACGTGGACCTTCTGAACGAGATGGGCATCGCCTATCAGGAACTCGGGGATCTCGATAAGGCCCAGGAGATATACGAGCAGGCCATAGAGATGGAGCCCTATTTTGGATACCCCTATTACAATAAAGCGCGGCTGTTGGTGAAGAAGGGACGTTTCGAGGAGGCCATTCTCAACCTCGAGAAAGCTATAAGCCTATACAAGGGGGAGAGGGAGAAGCTGAAGGACGTTCTTTTCGAGCTGGCCGGGATCTACGAGGATACGCTTGAAGACACCAAAGCGGTGGATGTCTACGGAGAGATATTAATGCTCGACCTGGACAACGTGGAGGCGCTTATCAATATCGGTTCCATCCACCTTGACAACTGCGAGTACGAGAAAGCGGCCACCTATTTCGACCGCGTGATCCACCTGGACCCGGATAACGATAACGCCTACCTGGAAAAAGGTTATGCCCACGGCTGTATGGGCGATTTTGAGATGGAACTCAAATACCTGGAGAAATGCCTGACGTTAAACCCTAAGAACAAGTACGCATTGAGCAATAAGGGTGCCTCGCTCATGGAACAAGGGCGGTTCGAGGAAGCGGAAAAGTATTTCCGCCAGGCCATCGAGGTCGATAAAGGGTATTCATGGCCCTACTACAATCTCGCCTGCCTGTTTGCCCTGCGCAGCGAGAAGCAGCTGTGTATAGCCTACTTGAAAAAAGCCCTGGAGCTGGACCCCGCTTTGAAGGAAGACGCGCGTAGAGATATCTGCCTGGAGAAACTCAGAAAAAACGATTCCTTCCTCAAACTGCTCGAATGAAGATTGAAGCTTTAACCCCTATGTCATGCTTTTGCCCACGGTGATTATCACCTGAGAGCCAGGGCCTGCCGGCGCTCCACCTCCTGGGAACTGGCTGATCACTATGCCTACCTGGGACTCATCGGTGGGGCTGTACACGACCTTATAGGTGAATCCAGCCGCGGAGAGGGTCTCTTTTGCGGAAGTCTCGCTCATGCCCACGACGCCGGGCACATTAGACTGGGGAGCACTTCCCTGGCTCACCGAGATGGATACGGAGGAACCGGCGTTGACCGTGGTACCACCAAGGGGTGATTGGCTGATCACTATGCCCTTGGCCACGCTGTTGGAGTATGCGTAGGATACGGCGGGATTGAGTCCGGCTCCGGAAATAGAGGATCTGGCGCTGGCCTCGCCCATACCCACTACCGAGGGCACTACCGCTTGCTGCGCCGTCTCGCTGTGGATATTGCAGTAGGTGGTGGGCTCGTCGCCCCGGCGATATGAGCGGCTCTCTGTATGGGGGCAATACGGGGTGGCCAGTAGACCGCTCTCGGTGCAGATGGTCCTCGTGATCCACTCCGATTCCTCCCGCTCGTAACCGAACTCCGCGGACGGGAAGGAGGTGGGAGGTACGTCCGCCAGCGCGTTCTGCATGAACTTGCGCCATATCTGGGCCGGGAAAGTGCCGCCGTACACCGTCATCCCGTGTACGCTGGTCATGGGAATCAGACCTTCGGTATGTCCCACCCATACCGCCGCTGACAGGTCGGGCGTGTAGCCTACAAACCAGGCGTCGGCGTAGTTATCGGTGGTCCCAGTCTTCCCTGCCTGGGGCCGCCCGATGCTGGCGGAACGCCCGGTACCATACTTGACTACGTCCTGAAGGATGGAGTTCACCACGGCGGCCACGTCCTCGCGTACCACCCGCTTTCCATTGGGATGGCTCTCGTACAGGACATTGCCCTCGGCGTCGGTGATCTTGGTCACACAGGTGGGTGGAACGTACACGCCGTTATTGGCCAGGGTGCCGCAGGCACTGGCCATCTCCAGGGGATTGACCCCGTTTGTAAGCGCTCCCAGGGCGATGGAGGGGTAGGGGTCGATGGGGGTGGTGATGCCCATGGCCTGAGCCATCTGCGCGACTCTCTGGGGCCCTACATCCCTTATTAAGCGGGCGAATACGACATTGACCGAACGTATGGTGGCACTGTAGACATTTATTGTGCCGTAACCCCCACTGCCGGCATTGCGTACCTTCCACTTGGTGCCGTCAGGGAATTCCAGGGTGGTAGGAGAGGAGTCGTAAGTCTTATAGGGTGAGATGCCGTTGCTTATGGCCGTGGTCAGCACGAAGACCTTGAAGGCCGAGCCGGGCTGCCTGCCTCCCTGGGCGGCTATGTTGTACTGGAGCTCCGTGAAGTCCTTTCCTCCCACCATGGCCTTTATATCCCCGGTGCGGGGGTCCACTGCGCACAGGGCGGCGCTGGGGTCACCGGGGCGGTCCAGGGTGGTATTGATAGCCTGCTCGGCGTAAGCCTGCAGGGTGGGATCCAGGGTGGTGTAGACCCTAAGTCCACCTCGAAAGATGATATCGTCCGGAGAGAGGTTCCCGAACTTGGCCCTCAGCTCATCGTTGCCTGCGAAGAGATTGTAGAGATACTTTTTCACATACTCGACGAAATATGGCGCTTCCTGGCTGAGAGTTTCCTCTTCTTGATAGGGAAGTACCGATACGGGCCGTTCATTTTCCTCTGCCAGCTCTCTTCGCGATATATATCCAAGCTCGTACATCTTGCCCAGGACCACGTTGCGCCGCTGCAGGGCGGCGTCCGGGTTGAGATAAGGGGAATAATAATTGGGGATCCTTATCACCCCCGCCAGGAGGGCCGCCTCCTGTATGGAGATGTCCTTGGGCATCTTGCCGAAAAAGATGGCGCAGGCGGTTTTGACCCCGTAGCACCCCTGCCCGAAGTAGACATCGTTGAGATACATCTCCAGGATCTTGTCCTTGGAGTATTTCCTCTCCATCTGATTGGCCAGACTTGCCTCCT
>Ga0180434_10002805_pt1 | contig 22702 bp, 16 predicted proteins | sample SS_ome_7_FD_132453 | JGI IMG/M metagenome (GOLD analysis project Ga0180434, IMG submission 132453) | Hypersaline lake sediment archaeal communities from the Salton Sea, California, USA - SS_1_D_2 metaG | ecosystem: Environmental > Aquatic > Non-marine Saline and Alkaline > Hypersaline >...
AGCCGAAGAGATTAGTCAAGAGACCGCTATTAACGTAATGGGCCAGTATCGACCCTGCTATAAGGCCTCGACACATACCGAGCTAAACCGCGGACCTACGACCGAGGAGATAGGAACGGCCCGCCGTTACGCAATCGAAAAGGGGTTGAATGTTCTTTTGTGAATTATGTTTTGTTGCATTTGCAGCACATCTCGAAGAAGTGGTAAGCTAAGGGTTGGAAAAATCTGAAGTGATTTGCTGTTTTAGAGTTTTTGCATTTCGGATGGCGCAGCCGCCGATGTCATTGTTGAAATAAACGAAGGCGCTGGGGGCATCTCTGCTGTGTTCCTTTAGCCATTGCGCCCAATCCTGTAATGCTTTTTTTGAATAATTTCCCTGGTATCTGCCGGTCGGGCCGTGAAAACGGATGTAAATTAACGAACCTGTGATTATGCGAGGGGAAACAATGCCCGGCATATCGTGAATGCAAAAGCTAACGCCGGATTTATCGAGCAGTTCGAAGGTGTCTTCTGAGTACCAGTTTTTTTGTCTGAATTCGAAAACGGCAGGCGGCTTTTGGGGAAGAAAGCCGATGAAACCTTTGAGCAGGTCAATGTCCTTGTGCAAACTGGGGGGCAGTTGATAAAGAATGGGGCCGAGCTTTTCTTTCAATAAGGAGGCCCTTTCAAGAAAGCGCTCGAGAGTCTCAGGATGGTCTTTTAGTCGTTTGATATGAGTAATATATCGATTGGCCTTTACGGAATAGAGAAAATGCTGCGGGGCCTGCCGGTGCCATTTTTCTATGGATTGGGCTTTCGGCAACTGATAAAAAGTATTGTTGATTTCTACGGTGTCAAAATGGCCGGCATAGTGCTTGAACCATTTGCTCTTCGGCAGCTCGGCGGGATAGAACAGCTCCCTCCAATGGTCGTAATGCCATCCCGAAGTGCCTATTCGAATATCACAATCGCTTTTGCTCATAATAGTTCTTTTATTGTTCCGGCTGACGGCACCAGAGACTTTTCCATAAGGCGTCAAACAAGGTTGAATAATTTTACAAATTATTATAATTTAGTACAGCAACAGAGTAAACGAACAGTGTAATAAAGACGAACTTAAAATCAAGTATACATTATGCCGGATTTTGGTCCTCAACAAATCGGCAAATGGCTAATCTCGGCAGGCGTTTTTATAGCGCTTCTGGGCGGGCTTGTGATGCTGCTCGGCCGGGCGGGTCTGTTTAAGCTGCCGGGTGTTCTGGAGTTCGGCTCGAAAAACTGGCGCTTCTATTTCCCGATAGCAAGCTGTATAATAATCTCGATTATACTGACGCTTATCTTATGGCTTATAAGATTTTTTCGCCGTTGAAGTTTGAGATTAGATAACCATTTTTGCGGTCTGGGGGATTAACTTTTTGAGCAGTTGATGGTTCGGCTCTATATTTGAGATTTCGAGGTATTCCTTTTCGCTGTGGTCGAGACCTCCGACCGGACCTAAGGCGTCTAACGTCGGTGTGCCAACAGCGGAAGTGAAGTTGGCATCGCTGCATCCACCGGCTGCGGCCCATTTCAGCTGCATACCGAGCTGCCTGCCGGTGTTTTCGGTCAGCTCCCACAGCTTCATCGCCTTTTCTGACGGCACCATAGGAGGACGAAAGCCATTTTCGGTTACACTGATTTTTATCCTTTCGTTGACAGGATTTTCCGCCAGGTATCTGATTTTGTCTTTAACTGTGTTCATTTGCTCGCTGTTGGTAAATCTCACATCAAATTTGCAAGCGGCATATTCCGGCACTATATTTACCCTTGTCCCTCCAGAGACGAGGCCGGCATTTATGGTTGTGCCTGTTTCGTAATCGTTCAGCTTATTCAGTTCGAGGATGCAGTGCGCCATCTCGACTATGGCGTTTGCTCCTTTTTGTGGTTCTACGCCGGCATGAGCGGCTGCGCCTTTAAATCTCGCTTCGAATCGGACCGTGCCTTTTCTTTGAAGCACCAGGTCTCCATTTTCCCTGCCGGCTTCAAATACTAAAGCGAGCTTACTTTTTGCTGCCAGCTCTTCTATGAGTTCTTTTGAGGTGTTTGAGCCAATTTCCTCGTCACTGTTTTGCAGGATGCATATTGAAATATCTTCGTCGAGTTTTTCTTCGTGTATTGCTTTGAGTGCATAATAAAGAGAAAGCAGGCCGGATTTCATATCCGAAACTCCCGGCCCCAGTGCCCTGTCGGCCTTGATTGTGAAAGGCCTTTTTTTCGCAGTTCCGTCGGGAAAGACGGTGTCCATATGGCCGAGCAATAAAACGTCATATTGGTTACTGTTATCATTGTGCACCTCCAAACATGGGCCTGCCGAACTGCTGCCGGGGTGAAGAGTAGCGATATAGCCAAGCTCTTCATATTTTTGTTTAAAGTATTCAGCAATTTTCGCTGTGCCTTGTGGGCTGTAGCTGCCGCTGTCGGTATTTACAAGCTGTTCCAGCTCTTTTAAGTAACTCTGTAAGTTGAATTCCATTCTATTTCCTCCATCTCGCCGTGCTGTGCTCGTCGCAGCAGGTACAAAATTGCTTGTCCTTAAATCATATCAATCATTTTTTGGCCTTATATTTGGCCCGGAAGCTTTTATATGCTTACTCACATACATTGAGAATAATTCCTTTAGTGCCTTTAGTTATTTTATAGAAGGGCAACCGCTTCAATTTCGATGTTGACGCCCTTGGGCAGGCGTGAGACTTCCACACAGGCCCTGGCGGGCGGGTCTGCAGGGAAGAATTCGACATATATCTTGTTGACGACGGGGAAATCGTCCATATTCGTAATAAAGACGGTGGCCTTTACGACCTTATCCAGTGAACTGCCCGCCGCTTCAAGCACTTGCCTGAGGTTGTTCAGTACCTGTCTGGTCTGGATTTTAATATCGCCGGTTATAACACTGCCGGTAACAGGGTCGATAGGGATTTGCCCGGAAGCAAAAACCAGAGCTTCGGTACTGACCGCCTGTGAATAGGGCCCAACAGCAGCGGGCGCTTTTTTCGTACTGATGATTTTTTTACTCAACTGACTTACCTCCTTACCAAAATATCTTAAACACGAAACATCATTGCCGTAACCCGACACAGCGGGGAAAGATTTATCGTTAATTAGATACCAGAATTCAGCGATTAAATCCAGTCGTTTTTCAAAACATTTCAGCAAGCTGAAGCTTTTTACCCCCACAGGTTCGCTAAAAACAGACAAACTTAGAACTATCTTCGGTATTTCAAATAAGATTTACATAGCCGCCTGGTAATAATGACAGTCTTGTATCCTGAATTTTTGAAATATTAGTTGCCACATTGCCGGGTAAAATTTAGGATGTGTGTGTAATAAAATATTATTGATGGAGGCAATTTATGAGGAGTTTGAATCAAATGGTCAGAGGTATTTTATTTTCTATCTGTGTTTTACTATCAGCGGCGGGATATTCCAAAGGTGCAGCTACTTCGGCTAAATCTCTGCCTGAGAACACATTCGCAAACGGTGTTGTGGTTTGTGAGCACAAAATCGCTGCGAAGGTAGGGGCGGACATTCTCAAAAAGGGCGGCAATGCCGTCGATGCTGCGGTGGCGACCTCTTATGCACTTGCAGTTGTTTATCCGAGTTCGGGGAATATCGGCGGCGGCGGGTTTATGTTAATCAGGACGGCTGATGGAAATGCTGCCGGCATCGATTATCGTGAAAAGGCCCCTTCGGGAGTGTTTCGTGATATGTACCTTGATAAAGACGGCAATGTCGTAACGAGTCTAACCAGAGATGGGGCGTTGAGCGTTGGAGTGCCGGGCACAGTGGCAGGGACGCTGTATGCACTGGAAAAATACGGTACTATGAGCCGCCACGATGTGCTGGCACCTGCTATCGAGCTGGCGGAAAAAGGCTTCGTTCTCGATTATCAAATGGCCGCCCCTTACAACGAAAGCAGAAAGATTCTTGAGATGTTCCCGGAAACTAAAGCACTTTTTAAGAAGCCGGACGGTTCACGGTACAATCCCGGCGAACTGTTTGTCCAGAAGGAGCTCGCAAAGACCCTCAAAGCAATCTCCGAGAAAGGCCGGGACGGCTTTTACAAAGGCTGGGTCGCCGAGCTTCTGGTAAAAACAATGAAGAAACACAACGGTATTATAACGCACAAAGACCTTGAGGATTATAAAGCTGTTGAGCGGGCACCGGTTAGTGGGACGTACCGGGGCTATGGAATTGTCTCAATGCCGCCTTCCAGCTCCGGCGGAATCGGCGTGATTGAAATGCTCAATATCCTTGAAAGATACGACATCGCGGCATCTGGCTGGAATACCGCAGAAACAACCCATCTCGTAGCCGAAGCGGCAAAGCGGGTGTATGCCGACCGTGCTAAATACATCGCCGACCCCGATTTTATAAAGGTTCCAACTAAAAAACTGATTTCGAAGAAATATGCCGAGGTCAGGGCCAAGGATATCGACCCGATGAAAGCAACTCCGAGCGAACAGATAACGCACGGTAATGCAGCAGAATTTTCCATTGCCGGCGGCGAAACAACGCATTGTTCGGTAGTTGATAAAAATGGTATGGCAACTTCGTTCAGCACAAGTCTTTGCCGCTTTTACGGCAGCTATCTTGCTGTCGAAGGAGCGGGATTTCTGCTGAATAACCAGATGCAGGATTTCAGCGCAAAGGTGGGTGTGCCGAACAAGTCCGGGTTTGCGTACGGCGAGGAAAATGCGATCGAACCAAACAAGCGAATGGTCAGCTCAATGGCACCCACTATCGTTACCAAAGACGGCAAAAACTTCATGGTTCTCGGCTCGCCTGGAGGAACTGCTATCATCACGGCTATCACTCAGTGTATTATGAATGTCATCGACCATAAAATGGAGCTTAGGGGGGCTGTCGAGTCACCACGTTATCACCACCAGTGGCTTCCGGACATAATATATTCCGAGAAAAACAGGGATGTATTTTCCGAAGAGACGGCAGCAAAGTTAAAGAAGCTTGGCCACGCAATGGGAACAAAGAAAAGTCTTGGAAATATCCAGGCAGTTCTTATCGAGACCCAAACCGGGCTGTTCACAGGTGTCTGTGACAATCGTAGAAAACCGGCCGGCATGGCCTGCGGCTATTGAATATTATAGGAGAATCACGATGTTTACGAAAAGAACAGTTTTTTCATTACTGGTTTTTGCGGTATCAGCAGGACTTATTTGGGCTGGGTTTTCATCGGCCTGTACTATCGGCGCTGCCTCAGGCAAGGCAACGGCTGACGGCAGGGCGATGATTTGGAAAACAAGAGATACCGGCGTAAAGAATAACGAGCTCTATTATAATACATCCGGCAAATACAAATTTCTTTCGCTGGTAAATGCCGGAAGCACAGCTTCATGGCACGGTGTGAATGAAAAAGGCTTTTCAATACTAAATTCATCATCCAATGACCTGCGTGGATGGTCAAGGTCAAGACGCTCAAGAGACCCAAATGCACCGGGGCGGTCAAGGGACCCGAATACCCCAAGGCACTCAAGGGAGCCAAATGACCCGGCAAGCTTGAGAGACTCAGGAAATTGGCTGGGCAACGGTGCTCTTATGCGTTATTCGCTGGCAAACTGTGCGGATGTGGCGGAATTTGAAAAACTCCTCGAAAAAACAGACGTTACCGGCAGAAGAACTGCAGGCAATTTTGCGGTTATGGACGCAAAAGGCGAGGCTGCTATTTTTGAAACGGGCCCAAAAAAGTTCAAGAAGTTCGATGCCAAAGACCCGAATGTCGCGTCGGATGGTTATATTCTCCGCTCGAATTTCGCCTTCAGTACTGGAGAAGAAAACAACAGCAGCAGGAGATATTCTTTCAACCGCTACAAAAGGACGAGCGATTTGGTCAAAGGTTTTTACGCTGACGGCAAGGTAACTTACAAAGATATTCTGCGCACCCAGATGCGGGATTTTTCGGACGTCAAAGGCGAGGCAATTTCTGTTCCGTTCTCCGGCAAGTTCGACGCCAACGTCCCCGCCGGTTATATTAACAACCGCTGGAGCTTATGTCGAGCCAGCTCAGCTTCGGCGGCGTTGGTTGTTGGAGTTCGTGAGGGCGAAGACCCAAGGCTGAGCACGATGTGGACGATTCTCGGCCAACCAGCCGCCGCTGTTGCCGTGCCATACTGGCCGGTCGGCAAAACACCGCCCGAGGCCGACGGGGCGGAAACCGCACCACTGTGTGACGTTTCAAGAAAGATAACATCACAGCTTGTCCTTCGTTCGACAACTCTCGACCAGCAACAAAGAAGATACTACCTCGACAGCTATAAACTCAAAGATGACAAAGGCGACGGTTTGTGGGCGATACTTTTTCCTGCTGAAGATAAGATTTTTGCAGAAGCCGAGGCCAGGCTCTCAAAATGGCGCAAGAGCGGCCCTGACGCCGAGGAAATGCTGGCAATGGAAAGTAAACTTGCAAAAGATGCCCTGGTAACACTCGAAGATGCCTACGAAAAACTGCAAACCTGGAAACCAAACAGAGGAAGACAACAAAGCAAAACACCGCCGGCAAAATATGAAGAATAATTTGCTATACTATTGCAGACCGGTGTTCCTTTTGCGTGATATTTACAGAGCTTTGATTTAAAGTCAGGTGGATTTATAACGGTTTGTTATTGGCATTCTTCTGTCTTTTCCAAAGGCCTTTGGCGTAATTTTGACGCCGGGCGGAGATTGTCTCCTCTTGTACTCATTAAGGTCAACCATCCTTATGACACGGTCAACAACGTTCTTCGGCAAACCTTCATCGGCCAGTTGCTGTGCTGATTTATCTTCTTCGATATAACCTTTAAGTATCCTGTCGAGCAGTTCATAGTCCGGCAGCGAATCGGTGTCCTTCTGGCCTTCTTTGAGTTCGGCGCTGGGAGGGCGCTTAATCACGCTGACGGGAATAATCCGTCGCCGATAAGTTTCGTTCACATACTCTGCCAATTGATAAACCATCGTTTTGGGCACATCCTTTATTACGGCAAATCCTCCCGCTGTATCACCATAAAGAGTCGAATAACCAACCGCTGTCTCACTTTTGTTTCCGGTAGTCAACACCAGATATGAAAGCTGGTTGCTGAGTGACATCAAAATGCATCCGCGTATCCTGGCCTGAAGGTTCTCATAAGCAACTCCTTTGTCATTCCAGCCGTCGAGCGCACCTAAAGTTTCATTGAATTTATCGAGCACATCTTCTATTGGGATTGTATGAAGCTTAATTCCCAGATTATCAGCTAATTCTTTGGCGTCTTTTATCGTGTCCGGGCTGTTAAACTTTGACGGCATTGTTACGCCGACCACGTTTTCCGGTCCGAGGGCATCTGCCGCAACAGCAGCCGTCAGCGAAGAATCTATTCCGCCGCTAAGCCCGATTACAACCTTTGTGAAACCGTTTTTAATCACATAATCTCTGGTCCCAAGCACCAGCGATTTATAAACTTCAGCTTTCACATCCATCGACTCAGCAGCGGGGTATTGTTTGTCGGCCTTGACGTTTATGACCTGCAGGTCTTTTCCGCCAACCGATTTTATATCGGCAACCAATAAATCCTCGTCAAAGGCCTTTGCCTGGCTTACAACCGTTCCTTCGGGGTCCAGAAACATACTTCTGCCGTCAAAGACCAGCTCATCCTGGCCGCCAATAAGATTGCAATAAGCAAGTGCGCAGTCAAAACGTTTTGCACAGCTACTAAGGACAGAACGTCTTTGAATGATTTTTCCAAAATGAAAGGGAGAAGCAGAAATGTTTATTATAATGTCCCTATGCTGGATGTCTTTTAGAGCTTTTTCCAGCCATTCGATTTGCCATATATCTTCACAAATTGTAAGCACTACAGCCATACCATCAATATCAATAGCAATGGGACCATCACCCGGCTGGAAGTATCTCCGCTCATCAAATACTCCATAATTAGGCAAAAGACTCTTGCGATAAATCTTTTTTACCCGGCCGTTTTGAAGCACTCCGAGCGCATTGAAACATTTACCTCTGCTGCTTTCCGCAAAACCTGCGATAATGGTTTTCTGTGGGCAGTCGGCTGCCAGGTTTTCAAGGGCCTTTCGATTATCGCTTAAGAAGTGTTCTTTCAGCAGCAGGTCCTCCGGCGGATAGCCGCAGATGCACATCTCAGGAAAAACCAAGACATCCATCCCAAGCTCAAGCGTTTCAGCATAGAGAGTTCGCATCTTTTGGACATTACCTTCAATATCGGCCACCAAGGCATTAAACTGTCCCAATGCAACTCGCAACGTTATCCAACTCCTAAGTTTTTTCTCTGAGCCACTTGTCGATAGCTGCCGCTGCTGCCCGTCCACTGTTAATCGCACGCACGACTAATGAAGCCCCATCGACGGAATCGCCGGCGGCAAATACCCAGGGCTTGCTGGTTTGATAATTATCTACAGCAATATTACCCCGGTCGTCAAGTTTCAATTTCAAATCTTTTATCAGGCCCGTTTGAATAACGTGCAAAAACCCAAGAGCTAAAATTACAAGGTCGGCTTTGATAACGAAATCCGTACCCGGCAGTTCTTTCAGCTTCCAGCCGCCTGTCTCATTGAGCCATTCCACTTCACAGCCGTGCAATTGCTTGAAGCGAATCCCCGTTCCGGTTAATTTTTTGGTCGTCACACTCCAGCGTCGCCGGCAGCCTTCCTCGTGCGAAGTTGATGTTCGCATAATTCGCGGCCACATTGGCCAGGGCGTATCGGATGGACGCTGCTGAGGCGGCTTCGGCAAAATTTCCAACTGATATATCTCCTTGGCCCCCTGCCGACGGGCAGTACCTACACAGTCATCGCCTGTATCACCGCCGCCTATTACGATTATAACTTTGTCTTTGGCTGTAATTAAACCTGATTCATCTTTGGACTCACCGGAACAAATCCTGTTCTGGCTCGTCAGGTAATCTACGGCAAATAAAACGTTTTCAAGTCCTCTGCCCGCCACAGCAAGGTCTCTGGGCCGGGCTGCTCCCATCGCCAAACAAACGCAGTCGAACATTTTCTGCAGATAACGAGCGGAGATATCTTCTCCCACACTAACGCCGGTCTGGAACTCAACCCCCTCGGCAATCATTTGTTCAAGCCTTCGGTCGATGATATATTTTTCAAGTTTGAAATCCGGAATGCCATAGCGCAGGAGTCCCCCGGCCTGTTCATTTTTTTCGAAGACCACCACATCATGCCCGGCCCGGGTCAATTGCTGCGCGGTCGCCAAACCCGCAGGTCCTGAACCAATCACTGCAACCCGCTTTTGTGTTTTATGCTCAGCCGGTAACGGCTTAATCCATCCCCGCTCAAAGCCCCGCTCGACAATCTGGTATTCTATATGCCTGATAAGAACAGGTTCATCGTTTACGGCGAGGGTGCAGGCCGCCTCACACGGCCTGGGACAGAGACGTCCCGTTATTTCCGGAAAATTATTAGTCGAATGAAGATTTTTGCAGGCTTGCTCCCAACGCCCCTTGTATATCAGCTCGTTAATGTCGGGTATCGAATTTTGAAGCGGACAACCAACAGCGTGACAAAATGGTATTCCACAGTCCATACACCTTGCCGCCTGCCGGCTTATATCATCAGGCGTAAGAGGCAACTCAAGCTCGGCAAAATCGTGTATGCGCTGCTCGATGGGCCGGTGACCAACATCTTTGCGCTTATATTTTAAGAAGCCTTTGGATTGGCCCATCAGAACACCTCCTCAGTTGCAGGTGTTGTTTCGGTATATCGTTCTTCGGCGGCGCGCATTTTCTCCAGGGCTTTACGATAATCTATCGGGACGACTTTTACAAATTTTCCCACCATATCCGGCCAGGCATCCAGGATTTGCTGCGCACGTCTGCTGTTTGTCCACTTCAAATGACGCTCAATCAAATCAAGGATGAGCTTTTTGTCTTTTTCCTGCCAGACGCTCTCCAGCTCCACCAAATCAAGATTGCAGAGTGTATCAAAAAGCTGCATCTCGTCGAGCACGTATGCTATACCACCGCTCATACCTGCTGCAAAATTACAGCCGGTTTTCCCAAGCACCACAACCACTCCTCCGGTCATATATTCACAGCCATGGTCGCCGAGTCCTTCAACAACCGCAGTCGCTCCACTGTTGCGAACACAGAACCTTTCGCCTGCGATGCCGTTAATAAAGACCTCGCCTGAGGTTGCACCGTAAAGCAAGGTATTTCCGACTATGATATTCTCATTAGCCATAAACGGCGACTTTGGCGGGGTCTGAACAGCTATTCGACCACCGGAAAGCCCTTTGCCAACATAGTCATTGCTCGCCCCTATCAACTTCAAGGTTACACCACGAACTAAGAACGCACCGAAGCTTTGTCCGGCCGAACCGTGAAAAAGAATTTCCAGGGTGTTGTCAGGCAGGCCTTCGGGGCCGTATTTTTGAACGATACGATTACTCAAAATTGTACCTACCGTCCGGTTCGTATTGCGGATAGGGATGTCGATTACGGTCTTCTTTTTCTTTTCGATAGCATCTCTGGCTTTTTCCAAAAGCTGCCAATCAAGGTGGTCATCAATCTTACTCGGCTGAACGCCGCATACTCCCGTCGATTTCTTTTCGAAAAGCTCCGACTGATTAAATATGCCTGAGAAATCCAATCCTTTGGCCTTGAAGTGGTCAATTGCCCTGCGAACACAAAGCCGATTAACTTTGCCGACCATATCTTCGAATTTCCTGAAGCCAAGTTCGGCCATAATCCGGCGGACTTCTTCGGCGACAAAATACATAAACCTTTCGATATATTCGGGCTTTCCCGCAAATCGTTTTCTAAGCTCTGGGTCTTGCGTCCCAATTCCAAACAGACAGGCGCCTTCGTGACACTTTCGCAGCAGTGTACACCCAAGGGAAACAAGAGCAGCGGTGCCGAAACCAAATCTGTCCGCCCCAAGCAGTGCCGCTACGACGACGTCCCTGCCGGTTTTGAGCTGGCCGTCAACCTGAATTCTGATTCTCTCTCGCAGTCCGTTCATCACAAGCACCTGCTGAGTTTCAGCCAGTCCGAGTTCCCACGGACAGCCGGTATGCTTAATCGAGGAAAGCGGGCTTGCCCCCGTCCCGCCGTCATGACCGCTGATAAGGACCTCGTCTGCGTTACCTTTTGCAACACCGGCGGCAATTGTGCCGACGCCAACCTCGGCAACAAGTTTCACCGAAACTTTCACGCCCGGATTGCTGCACTTGAGGTCATAGATAAGCTGTGCCAAATCCTCAATCGAATAAATATCGTGATGAGGCGGCGGCGAAATAAGCGTTACACCCGGCGTCGAGTATCTTAACCGGGCGATTTCATCTGTTACCTTATGTCCCGGCAGTTGACCGCCTTCCCCCGGCTTGGCGCCCTGAGCTATCTTTATCTGCAGCTCCTTAGCGTGGGCAAGATAGTTTATGGTAACACCGAATCTGCCGCTGGCGACCTGTTTGATACCACAGTTTTTTGAGTCGCCGTTGGGCTCGGGCACGTAACGAGACGGGTCCTCACCGCCTTCACCAGTGTTACTCATTGCTCCCAAACGGTTCATCGCAACGGCCAAACACTCGTGCGCTTCCTTGCTTATCGAACCATGACTCATTGCGCCGGTGCAAAATCTCTTTACTATCTTCTCGGCAGGTTCGACTTCATCGATGGCTATTGGCTCGCTGCCGACAAACTCAAAGAGCCCGCGCAATGTATAGAGATTTTTCGACTGGTCATTTACCGCCTCTGCATAATCAGCATAGGCATTTGCATCGTTCAATTTAACTGCATGCTGCAGTTTCGATACCGTAGTCGGGTTCCAGAGATGCCGCTGTCCTTCGTGTCTGAAATGATACTCGCCGCCGAAATCCAAATCAAGTGCTGCCGCAGGACGTCCACCAAAGGCCGCTTTATGACGAGCAAGGGCCTCTTTTGCAATTTCTTCGAGTCCTACTCCACCAATACGTGAACTGGTTCCGGTAAAATACTTATCAACAAAATCGCGATTTAACCCGATTGCCTCAAATAACTGGGCTGTATGATAGCTGCGAAGCGTTGATATGCCCATCTTGCTCATTGTTTTCAAAATGCCTTTTTTGACCGCGGCGATGTAGTTGTCTGCAATCTGAACCGGCTCCATATTTTCCGGCAGTTCGCCCTGGCGGTGTAACTCATCCAGCGCCTCAAATACCAGGTATGGATTGATGGCGTTAGCACCATAGCCGCATAAAAGACAGAAATGCATAACCTCTCTCGGCTCCCCGCTCTCAATAATCAACCCGGCCTGGGAACGAAGTCCTCTGTCGAGCATACCATGGTAAAGAGCCGATGTTGCCAGAAGCGATGGAATTGCTGCCTTTGCCGATGAAACCTGGCGGTCGCTGATAATTATCACTGAAGCGCCGTTTTTGATGGCTTCTTCCACCCGATTGACCAGTGAATCCAGCCCGGTTCGAAGACTTTCTGCTGCGTCCGATGTCCCGGCCTCGAAAACTGCTGGAACGGTAACGACCTTAAAGTCTTCACGGTTGACCGTCCGCAGCCGTTCTATGTCTTCATTGGTCAGGATAGGATGGGGCAGCTCAAGCTGTTTGCAATGCTGCGGAGTTTCATCAAGGATATTTTCACGCCTGCCTGTAAACATCATCAAACTCATAACCAATCCTTCCCGAAGCGGGTCAATCGGAGGATTCGTTACCTGTGCAAAGAGCTGTTTGAAGTAACCAAACAGCAGTTTTGGTCTATCAGACAGCACCGCAAGCGGCGTGTCATTACCCATCGAGCCTATTGGTTCCTGACCATAGACGGCCATTGGTGTCAGAATCATTCTGAGCTCTTCACGATTATATCCGAAGGCGCGCATCCGTCGGGATATGGTCTGAGGGTTACTTTTTACAAGCTTGGGGGCGTCAAAGAGTCCGCGAAGCTCAATTCTGTTTTCATCAAGCCATCTTCGGTAGGGCCTCCGGCGGGCAATCCTGCTCTTTATTTCGTTGTCTGTAATGATTCGCCCTTCGGCTGTATCAACAAGAAACATATGTCCGGGGCGCAGGCGCCCTTTTTTACGAATTTTTTCCGGCTCAAATTCCACAACTCCGGCCTCACTGGCAACAATCGCCAGCCCATCAGTAGTAACAAGGTAACGGCAGGGTCTCAAACCATTGCGGTCGAGCGTTCCGCCAATGAGTCGTCCGTCTGTAAATACCATTGCCGCCGGACCGTCCCACGGCTCCATTATCGATGCGTGATACTCATAAAATGCCCGTTTGTCTCTGCTGATGTGATAGTCCGGACCAAAGGCTTCGGGTATCATCATCATCATAGAATGCGGCAGACTTCTGCCAGCCCGTATCAAAAGCTCAAGCATATTGTCAAAACACGCCGAGTCACTTGCTCCGGGAGTCAAAATTGGAAACAGGTCGCTAAGGTCTTCGCCAAATACTTTGCCGGCCATTTTCTCCTCGCGGGCCTGCAGACAATTACGATTACCGCTGAGTGTATTAATCTCGCCGTTGTGAGCCACACAGCGAAACGGCTGGGCAAGACGCCAGTTGGGAAAAGTATTCGTGCTGTAACGCTGGTGAACAATCGCAAGGGCCGAGGTCAAACGTTCATCAGCAAGGTCTGGATAATAGCTGAACAACTGCCAGGCCATAAACATCCCTTTGTAGCAGATTGTCCTGTATGAAAGTGAAGTTACATAGAAGTCCCGGCCATCCTCGCCGAACTTCTCCATCACCAGTCTTTCTGCCCGTTTGCGTGCCAGAAATAAATGCCGCTCTAACACTTCATTTTTCAAACCGACGGCATCTACAAAAACCTGTTTGATAGCGGGTTCAGCCTCCCGAGCAATTCGGCCGAGACAATCGTTGGAAAACGGCACGTTCCGCCAACCAAGAACCTTCATTCCGTAATGGACAATCGCAGCTTCCAGAATTTCACCACACTGCCGGCAAAGCCCTGTATCCTGTGGACCGAATACCATACCTACCCCGTATTGTGACGGCTCAGGTAAAGAAAAGCCCAGTTTTTCGCACTCGGACGAGAAAAACTCATGCGGAATCTGAAAGAGAATCCCCGCACCATCACCTGTGACCTCATCAGCGCCGGCCGCTCCACGATGATGCAGGTTCAGCAAAATCTCCTTGCCGTATTCGATGATTGAATGGTCGCGCTTTCCGCAAATGTTTACAACCGCACCTATACCACAGCCATCGTGTTCACGCCTTCTCTCATATAAACCTCTATCCTTCGGAACTTCTGACATCCCTTTTCCTCAAATGCAAAATACCTGTAGCCGTCTCTATATGGATAACGGTACAGCGCAAGCTGCGATGTTTCGATATCCATATAATTATCGGCTAAAAATCAACCTTACTTTTTTTATATAGTCCTTTTATTGACAATATGTTTGGTTATATACCCCAGGGAGTGCCACGGTAAGTATTACTTGCTGACCCGGCCACAGGGAACGTTGCCGGTTTCGGGCGTACAGCCCCCAATGGTGAGTATATTATTTTATAATCCGCACTCGAGTTGTAATGCTCGGCAGCTTTCCAAGAAAGCGCTAAATTGCGGCTCTGTCTTGTGCTTTGGCTCTGGAAAGCCAATAGGGAGTGGGTATTTTCAGCTTTTAATCTACGACTTCAAATTCCACACTCCAGCATCAGGCATCGATAGAAAGAATCGGTCAGGCAGGAGCCTTAAGATTTTCTTACGTGTTTCATCATTTCGTTAAGTCGCCATTCTATCGAGGAGAGCATCCAGAGTTTGAAATGATTCATCTTCATCTGGCAGTGTATCATATAGATGATTTTTACCGACAGAGCAACAGTAGCTGCTTCTATCATCAAAAGCTGCCATCTTTCGCCGCCGATTATCGAAATAGCCAAAGTAATCACGATTACAACAATGAATATCCAGTTGGCCAGTTTTGTATTAAACGTTGGAACACCGCCAATTTTCCCTACAATAGCTCTGACACGTTCCTTCTCCTGCTGAAAGTTTTTCAGTTCCTGTTTTAAATCGTCGATTTCATCTTCAAGTTCTTTAAAGGGTTCGTCCATAACTGTCCTTTTCGCTCAAAAGATTATTAAATCGGGACTTCTCATTTGCCGTCAGGCATCCTGCGGATAACATTAATTTTACTATGTTTAACCAATTTTCCTGACACTCTAACCCGTTATCGCCAGGATAGCCAGCGACGAGGCAATCTCACAGCTAAGAATTGAGATTGCCTGGGCTGCCATTTTGCAGTTTGTCGCAAAATTGGACATCTTCGCTTCGCTCGCCATTACCGGCAATTTCAAATCCTGCGTAGTCTAAAGATTCTTTAAATAATTTTGAGGTTGACCCATTCTTGAGTGCAAGCTGCAACTTAGTCGGTAACCTTATAGACTGTATCCCCCTTTCGTACCCGCTCGCCGACCTTTACTCCAATAGAGTCTCCTGCTTTAGCCTGCTGAACCTGTACGTTATTAATCTGCATTGAGTCAACATTCATTTCAAGGTCGGTAGTACGACCCTTAATGTGGATTTTATCCCCCACTTTCAAAGCTGCTGTTAACTCGATACCGGCTACTACAGGTCGGGCAAAGAAATCTGATACCTTTCCAATTATATCCTCAGGCATTTGGATACCTCCTTAAATGTTAAATGCTTGCCTTTAATTTAAGCATACGCTGTTCGCTATTGTAACCAAACTATTTTTGGTTGCAAGCCTTGATTTGGCAGAAAATGGTCCGACGATATGGGTTAAGGCCCGGCAAGGCACGCCAGATATACGCAAGCAGCGTCCGTTTTGCCCAGAGGCTGTAATACAATCCGTTCGAATTCAAGAGCTTAGGGCAAACATATCGAATATAACGGAGAGGGCGGGATTCAGTTTGCCCTCTTTTTGTAAACTTACAAAAAACCTGTATTTAACGCTTAGCTCCAACAAAAACAAAGATTTAGAGTCTCTCGTTTCTTTACTGTCCTCGCACGATTTTTTACTATCTTGAACTCAATTTTGAGGACAGTTTGAGGACAGTGAAAAATACCGGCACTCAAAACAATGCTATACTAACAAAAATCGATAGGGTTGGCAATGGGGCGAATTTAACAGCAGTTACTTCAATTTCCTGACAACATTGGGATATTCATTTCTACGCAGAAAAAATAATTCGATGTACTCACTCGTGCCGTAGTGCTTCAATAGGATCAAGCCCTGCCGCCTTAAGTGCCGGAAAGTAGCCGAAAATCACACCTACTGCTGCTGAAAACAGGAAAGCAATGATTACAATTCCCGGATTAAACACGAAAGGAACCTGCAGAACATTTTTGAGTCCTGCACATGCTGACAAACCCAGTATAATCCCAAACAGCCCGCCTGACGAAGATAGTACAACTGCCTCCACCAGAAACTGCATCAACACTTCACGTTCAAGAGCACCGATGGCAAGTCGAATACCAATCTCTCTTGTCCGCTCAGTAACTGACACCAGCATTATGTTCATGATACCAATTCCACCAACAAGAAGACTTACAGCAGCAACAGCACTGAGTAATGCTGTGAGAACCTGCGTTGTCCCGGTAAGCATCTTTGCAATTTCTTTCATATCCATAACATGAAAGTCGTCTTCCTCATTTGAGGAAATGTGCCGTCGCTCGCGCATCAATAGCTCGATTTCCCCCTGTACTTTTTCTGTAGATGCCCCGTCAGTAACGGAAACCTGGATCAGGTTGATATCCTTATTCCCTGAAATCCGCCGCTGGAAAGCCCGTACAGGAATCAACACAATATCATCCTGATCGGTACCCATAGTGCTCTGGCCTTTGGCGACCAACAGACCAATCACTTGGAATGAGAGTTTTCCAAGGCGAATTCTTTGGCCCATGGGGTCTTGTTCTCCGAATAGATTCTCGCGAATAGTATTTCCTATGATACATACAGCAGCTCCGGCTCGCAGTTCACCATCATTAAATTCGCGTCCTATTGCTATAGACCAGTTTCGCACTTTTAAATATTGGTTGTTAGTGCCGGTAACTGTGGTTGACCAGTTTTCATTTCCAAATATAGCGGTGGCGGGTTTGCTGGCGGATGGAGCTACCGCAGCAAGTGAACGGATATCTCTGGCAATGGCATCGGCATCGGCCAATTTGAATGGTGAGCCCGTGGAATCACGGCCTGGACCAAGCCTTTTTCCGGGACTGACCATTAGCAGATTACTTCCCAGACTTGCAATCTGCTCGGTAACCTGCACGGTGGCACCGCTACCTAATGTTACCATTATTATTACCGATGCCACCCCAATGACAATACCCAGAACGGTCAGCAATGAACGTAAAACATGACGCCTGATTTCACGCAGCGCCAGTATAAATGTATCCCACAGCATTATTTTATCTCTCCATTTTTCTTATCCGACTCTATCAGGCCATCTAAAAAATATATAACGCGTTTTGCATAGGCCGCCATATCCGGTTCGTGGGTGACCATTACAATGGTAATGCCTTGCTTATTGTTCAGATCGGCCAGCAGTTCCATAATTTCATGGCTTCGAACTGTATCCAGATTACCTGTTGGTTCGTCAGCCATTAGTACCGCTGGTTCTGTAACAATAGCACGAGCAATAGCAACTCGCTGCTGCTGACCACCGGATAACTCACCTGGTGTGTGTTTTTCCCATCCTTTAAGCCCCACAGCGTCGAGGGCCTGGCCGGCAAGTATTTGTCGTTCTTTGATAGGAACACCCCTATAGATTAAAGGTAGTTCAATATTTTCCAAAGCCGACGTGCGACTTAAGAGGTTATATCCCTGAAAAACGAAACCCAGATAGTGGCGGCGGAGCTGTGCTCGCTGATTTTGATTCAGTCTATTAACGGTGATGCTTTTGAAGATGTAACTCCCATCGCTTGGGGTATCCAGACAGCCGAGTATGTTCAGACAAGTAGATTTTCCCGAACCGCTTGGTCCCATTATTGCAACAAAATCGCCTTGGTCAATTTGCAGGTCAATGCCTCGAAGAGCGTGCATGGCTGCTTGTCCGGAACCGTACATTTTTTTAACATTTTGAAATTCTATAAGGAGACAGTTATCTGTTTTATTTGATTGAATCATAATCACTTGCCTTTATTAATGATATCAACCACTAACAACATCCCAGGCTCGATATAGCCGTCTAATATTTCCGTCATAACTCCATCTGTGGCACCGGTAGTAACAGCAACGGCAGTTGGCTGCCCATCTTTTAGTACCCAGAGTTGTTGCTGATTACCGCTGATGGTGCTCTCCTTCTGTTTGGACTCACCTCTGGGTGGATGAGGAAGTAATGTTCCCACCAAACCACCGTTATTATTCTTCTTGTCATCTTCTGCCGATATTTTAAATCGCAGGGCTGAATTAGATACCAAAATGGCATTTCCAATTTTCATGACTATGATGTCCGCGGTTGCTGTCATTCCAGGCCGCAGAGATAAATCTGTGTTATCCACTTTGAGCACAGTTTCATAAGTTACGACACCATCCACGGTCTGTGAGCCATAGCGGGTCTGGATAATCTGTGCTTTGAAAGTTCGATTAGGGTAAGCATCGACGCTAAATACAGCATCCTGGCCCTCTTTAACTTGACCTACATCTGCCTCATCTACATTTACGTGCAATTCCATCTGTGCCAGGTCTTCAGCTAAAGTGAATAACACAGGCGCTTGGAAGGCCGCTGCTACGGTTTGCCCAGGTTCTACACTTCGCGTCAGGACAATCCCATTAATTGGTGAACAAATAACTGCTTTGGATAAATCTGTCTGGTAAGCTTCGAGAGTTGCCTGAGCTTGAGATACTTCGGCTTCTGCACTGGCTACATCAGCTTTAGCACGTTCAAATGCTGCTTGAGCTGCATCAAATTCGGTCTGAGATGGAACTTTATTATTACTTAATTTACGAACCTTTTCATATTGAGTCAGCTTGTTGCCCGTTTCGCTTAGGGTTGCCTGAGTCTGTAACACTTTGGCCTTTGCCGAATCCAAAGCTGCTTTGGATTGTGTCACCTGAGCATCGAGTTTTGAGGTATCGAGTTTCGCTAAAACTTGGCCAACCTTAACCTTATTGTTGTAGTCTGCTTCAACGCTTTCGACTATACCCGATAATTCACTGCCCACTTCAACTTCATTGGTTGGTTCCAAGGTACCCGTAGCCGTTACAATAACAGTGATGTCTCCACGAGTGACCTGCTCTGTTTTAAATTGTATCTGGCTGGACTTGCCATTTTTCGTCCAAATAATAATAAATATTACTATTACTACTGCCAATATGCCTAATATTAGCCAGCGTTTTAGATGGCTTTTATGATTAGAGGACCGATCAGTTCCTAATGTTTTGGCAATATCCAAATCCGGATTTGTTCCAGTATTCATTTTTTCTCCTTTTGCTGTTTATTATTTTCTTCAAGGGCAAATGATGTCCATCCGCCTCCGAGGGCTTTGTATAACCGAATGAAATTTGAGGCTATTGTTCCATCACTTTGAGCCAGCTCATTTTGAAAAGACAACAGAGAACGTTGCGCATCAAGGACATTGCTGAAATCTATCAGACCAGCCTGGTACTCTTGTTTTGATAGCTCAACAGCTGATTGAGCAGCGTCAACTGCCTTTTGAAGGCTATAATTTTTGTCCTGCTCATCTGCATATGCGGTGAGGACGTTTTCGACATCTTCAATCGCTCCAAGAACTGCTGATTCGTATTTTATCAATGCCTGTTCCTGGAGTTCTGACTGTGCCTTTATATTCTGACGGATAGCACCAGCATCAAATATCGCCCAGCTAATACCTGGGCCGCCACTTAAAGTCAAATCTCCTGACGAGGACAGATTGTTTACCAACCTATTAAATGAAACCGCTTTAGCACTAATAGAACCAGCTAACGTGAACTTTGGGTAAAGCTCGGCAGTGGCTACCCCAATTCTTGCTGTTTGCGCTGCTAATTCACGCTCTGCTTTACGTATATCGGGTCTTCGTCGTATCATATCAGCCGGCACACCAACAGCAGTTTGTGGAGGAACTACTGGTATGGGTTTGCTTTTTTCAAGCTCTTCATTAACCTTACCTGGCTGTTCTCCAAGAAGTACTGCGATACGGTTCATTGCCTCCTCGATACCTGTGTTTAAAGATGGTATTTGTGAACGGGTACTTTCGAGGTTGTAACGGGCTTGTTGCACGGCAAGTTCGTCACTTAGACCTGCCTGAGACCTCCATACGATCAATTGATATGTTTCACTTTGCGTTTCCAAGTTTTCCCGTACCGTGGCAAGACGATATTGATATGTTCTTACTTCTATATAATTCAAAGCGACTTCGGCAGTCAAAGTAACGAGAGTATCATGCAAGTTTTCCTGAGTAGCCTGCAGGTCTGCTTCTGCAGCCTCGATGGAACGCCGAACCCCTCCGAAGATGTCTATTTCCCAGCCAGAATCAAAACTTGATGAATAAAGCTGTGTGGTTTTGCCTGTTCCACCATCTTCTCCACTACGAGTCCATTTATCAGAGCCGGAAAAATCAAGGGTAGGAAATAGACCTGCCTTTGCGATACCTCTGCTGGTTCGCGATTGTCGGACCCGCGATTGTGCATCTTTCAAATCAAGGTTACCTGCAACTGCCCGCTCTATCAACTCAGATAGCTTGGCGTCGTCAAACGTTGTCCACCACGATGCCAATGTCTGCGGACTCATCTGTTCTGAAACCAACCCTCGTTTGAGTTGACTGTGCCATTTTGTAGAAACAGATGCCTGTGGAGAAGTGTAATTGGGACCTACAGGCGTACAACCCACAAGAGTGAAAACTATGGTCATTAAGGGCACTGATAAAACTCTGACAAAGACTTTTTTGCACAAAAGATACATGTTTTTATTCCTGCCTTACCCGCTTTATTTTCTTTTCGATCTCCCGACGAATACCATTTATTCCAATCAGACTGAACTGAGTAATATGTTCGGCCAATTCCTCAATATCAAAATCTAATGGCAAATCTTTTGGGCGGGGAATTGCCGACTCCGTCTGGCTATGACGTAAATGCAGCATTGGACCAAAACATTGGCCCATAATACTCATATGGCAGAAACGTATTTGCTGCTCGCCTGCACTACTACCCAACAGTTCCTTGAGAGTTGACTTAAAATCCTGTTCTATGGGTGTTATGGCTTTTTCAATGGTTTCAGAAAGAAGCCCGGTCGGACTAGCCATTTCTTTGTGTATGATGTCAAAATCATGTGCTTCAGGATCACCAATCCGCTGCATAAACGATAGAATTCTGCCCTGTAATCTTTCTTGGACGGTTGCTTTGGGCGAAATTCCCCCATCCGGAGGATGAACCTTAATCGACTTTTCAAATGAATATTTCCATGCTTCTATGTAAAGGTTTTCTTTGCTGCCGAAGTGATAATTTACAGAGGCGGTATTAACATTTGCTTTTTCACAAATAGCCGCATTTGTAGTTTCCCAGAATCCCTTTTTGGCGAAAATCTCACCGGCAGCAACAAGCAGTTTCTGGCGTGTTTCTTGTCCATCGGATCTCTGTCTTTTCATTTTATATGCCTTTCCTATACTTACTTCTATTATATAGTTTAACTGTATAATTGAATTAAGTCAACAAAAAAGTCCTGTGGAATAATCTTTTTTAATGGCATAATGAGGACAGTTTGGGGACAGTAGGCCAGTCAAAAATAAGCAATAATTCACAAGTGTTTGAATCACAGCAACTTAGGATTTTTACTTTTATGATTAGAGAAAACTGCGGAGAGGCCGCTCCTCTCTTCTTTAAAAACCATAACTATATTATTCAAAATGACTTATGGAGTGATATAAAAAAACGGAGAGGGCGGGATTCGAACCCGCGGTAGGGGTTTATACCCCTACGACGGTTTAGCAAACCGTTGCCTTCAGCCACTCGGCCACCTCTCCAAACGGCTGCCTGATAATTTATCTTCTACAACTGTCTATTGCAAGAAGATAAGTGATAAACGATATTTTTTGTAAACGCCTAACTGCTGCGGCAGAGTCTTTCAATATCTTTTGCTACAATCTCCACAATGATTTGCTGCTGTTCCGATGAGAGCGGTGTTTGCATTTCGCCGGTTCGGCTGGTGGTTTTGTTCCGCGGTTCTGCTGCCTGAACTGCGGATTTGCCGGCGGGCGCCTTTCTTCTTATAGCGGTGATTTTTCGCTGCTCAGCCATAATATCTTCAGCAAGGTCGAATTTCGGTATTTCGTTTTTTCTCGGCTCTGCGTTTTCGGCACATTCACCGCTGTTTTGTGAAATCGAACCCCTGTGAAGTTGTTTATTAAATGGCGGGATTATATCGCTTGAGCGAAGAACATCCTCTTTATGTTGCAGGTTCCCGGTATCAATCCTTTCGTTATTTTCAGCTTCACTTACCACTATAACCTCCTCAGTTCTCTAGCACTCCTAATTTAACAATATTAACACAGTTAGTCAAGAAAAATTGCGATTTGCAAATCGCCGTAAGCTCTTGGCCTTTTCCTGTACGTTTGGGGCGCGTGGGTGGTTTGAAATAGGTTCGACAAGCTCACTACAGGTTGGGTTTGATTGGGTTTGTTTTGCATAAGATAGTTCGTAGTTCGTTGTTCATAGTTCATTGTTTCCGGCTTCGCCAGAGGCTTCGCCACGACAAGCTTCGGCATGGCCGAGATAAAAGAAGATAGCGACGTAGTGGGTATAATATATCTTGAAACCA
>Ga0180434_10002806_pt1 | contig 22701 bp, 17 predicted proteins | sample SS_ome_7_FD_132453 | JGI IMG/M metagenome (GOLD analysis project Ga0180434, IMG submission 132453) | Hypersaline lake sediment archaeal communities from the Salton Sea, California, USA - SS_1_D_2 metaG | ecosystem: Environmental > Aquatic > Non-marine Saline and Alkaline > Hypersaline >...
GATCTATGAACGACCCGACTGCCTGTTCTCCGCCACTTTACTGGGCGCACTGGCTATCAATCTGATTGCCGGGGAACTCCTGCCGGAACAGAGGGCTCTACGCTGGCCCCTCGGGACCCCCCCCATCCCTCTTTCCGAGGACGCCTCCCCCACAAAGGCGATTTCTTCGAGAGAGGTATGGGTCGCCTTTCGCCCGGAGGACATCCTCGTGTCCACCCGTTCGGAAAAGCCGTTCGACGTTCGAGGGGAAGTGGAGTTTGTTCAGGACATGGGCTATGAGATTCGCCTCTTCGTCTCCTGCGGTGACAACACCCTCCGGGTGCGATGCACTCCAATCACCGGAGAAATCCGGGCGGGCACAACGGTCTACCTGAAGATCAATGAGGAGAAGATGTTTCTCTTCCGAAAAGACACAGGCGAACGGTTAGATCTGGATACGGGATGAATGACTTCATAAAAAGGGGTGCTGTGACGCCGTATGTTTTTGTGCTGCCGGCTCTTATCTATCTCCTGTTCTTCTGGGGCTATCCCGCCGGGTACGCCTTCTTTCTGAGTCTGACGGATACCACCTTCGGATCCGGGGCCAGTCGATTTGTAGGCCTGGAGCATTACAGGCTGCTACTCGAGGACGCTCTCTTCTGGACCTCTCTAAAGAACAGCGGTGTCCTGTTCGTTGCTTCCGTGCTTCTGGAGGTCTCCCTCGGCCTTGCGGTCGCCCTCTATCTGGCCGCGTCGGGCAAGCGATGGAAAGGGATCCTGATCGTCGCCCTGCTGCTGCCCTGGCTCTTTTCGGAGATCGTCACGGCCATGACCTGGAGATCGGTCTTCCACGAGCCCTTCGGCCTTTTGAACGGGTTGCTGAGACAGGCCGGCCTCCCCGAAGTCGCCTGGCTGAGCCGGCCGAACACCGCCATGGCAGCCCTTGTCATCGCCTCCCTCTGGCAGGGCATCGGAATCTCCGCCCTGGTGATCCTGGCCGCTCTCCAGGCAATTCCTACGAGACTGATGGATCTCGCATCCATCGACGGGGCTCACGGCTGGAGGAGGTTCCTGCACGTAGTGCTCCCGCAGCTGAAGGGCGTGTTGCTCCTGGACGGCATGCTCGTGGGCATCAAGTCGCTCGGCTCGTTCACGCTGGTCTTCGCACTGACCGGAGGGGGCCCGGGCCACGGCACGGAAGTGCTCGCCACCCACATGTACCGGTTGACCTTCTCACACTACGACCTGGGGCATGCCTCCGCGGTAGGGGTCTGCCTGGCCGGACTGTTCCTCGGCCTCGTCTCGATCGTGTATCTTCTTCAACGAGGAGGCCCTGAAGCGGCCCGCCGGGGAGTACGATGAAACGGACCGCTTCGACTGCTCTGATGCTGCTGCTGCTTGCCTTCGTGGTCGGCCCGATCCTCTGGGTGGTCCTCACTTCGTTGAAGCCCGAATCCGAGATTCTGCGCCTGCCCGTGGTGTGGTTCCCAAGCTCGATCTCCTGGGAGCATTACGGGAGCGTGCTGAAAGACACGGCAGTCCATCGATACATCGGTAACAGCTTTGCCGTGGCCGTAGCCACGTCCGTTCTGGCAACCCTGCTGGGTGCCCTGGCTGCGTACGGGTTCGGACGGTACCGCTTTCCCGGCCGCTCGTTCCTGTTGGGCCTCCTGCTGGTGGTTCATCTCCTGCCCAACCTGGTGAGCATGACGGCCTTGTATCGCATCTGCGTCTCCTTTCACCTGCTCAACTCGCTGGTCGGGCTCATCCTCGTGAAGGCGGCAGGGCTGAGCCTGGTCGTCTGGCTGCTGAAGGGGTACTTCGAGTCCCTGCCCCCTCAGTACGAAGAGATGGCCCGCGTGGATGGCTGCAGTCCTCTCGGGGTCTTCTTCCGGGTCGTTGTGCCCCTGCGTATTCGAGGGATCCTCGTAACCGGCCTGTTCTTCTTTGCACAATCGTGGAAGAGCTTTTTTCTCCCCCTGTTGCTCATCAACCGGAAGGAGAAGATGACGCTGCCCCTGGGCATCTACCAGTACGTGGGGGAGCACGGGTTCGAAATCGGAAAGATCTGCGCCCTGTCCGTGATCTCCATGATACCGATCCTGTTCCTCCTGTTTGTTCTGAATCGAATCGGATGGGAAAGCCTCAGGCCCAGTGGGTGACGCATCCCGCCGGGATGTTCGAATGAACGTGACAGGTGCAGGCACAAGAAGGCGAAAGGGCAAAGGCGAAAGGGATGGACCAGGTTCTGAATAGGATATGAAGGAATAGCCGTGAAAAACCATACGGGCACTCTTCGGCGTGTCGCGCCACTGATCATGATCGCGACCCTTCTGGGGTTGGGGTGTGAGCGTGGGGAACAGACAGAGAGGAAAAGAATCACGGTCGCCCTGCCGCAGTGGTTCTCTCCGTCCGAGAAGGCCCCGTGGCTCGAGAAGGCCTGGCAGACCATACGGGAAGAGAACCCGGAATGGGCCTTTGACCTGGAACTCGTGCCCGGAAAGACCGAGCAGGTCCTGCAGAAACTCATGGTGGTCCACGCCTCGGGCGAGGGGCCGGACCTGGCCTGCGTCCGCCTGGATTCGATGCCCGCTCTTGTGGAACAGGGCATTCTCGCACCCATGGACCACGCGCTGCCGATCGAAGCGTGGGAGACCCTGATACCCGCTCTCGCCCCGAGCGTGAGATGGCAGGGAATGCGCTGCGTGCTGCCCTATGACATCGGTGTCCGGGTGATCCTGTATCGCGAAGACCTGTTCCAGGCGGCCGGGGTCCCCGCGCCGTCTCCCACGTGGACGTGGGACGATCTGGTGGCCGCCGCAAGAGGGCTGACACGGGACCTGGACGGTGACGGAGCGATCGACCAATGGGGCTTCGGGATTCCGGCGGCCAGGAGCCGCAAGTCGATTCTCCAGTGGCTGCCCTGGTTCTGGGGCCAGGGGGGTGTTCTGCAGGACCAGGACGGCAAGGTCACGCTCTGCACGCCGGCCGCTGTCGGGGCGATGCAGTGGTATCGTGATCTTGCCCACAAACATCGGGTGACCCCCCCGACCCTCTACGCGATGGATCAGGATACGGTCTTTCAGGGGCTGGCCGGCGGCCTGTTTGCCATGACAGAGGGAGGGTCGTGGGAAAGGGCCATGCTGAAGAGACACAGCCCGTACAACGAGAAGATCCGGATCGCCTGCCTTCCCAAGGCTCGGCCGGGAGGCGCCTCTATCCCGCTCGTTGACGGGTGGGGATTCGGGGTTCTTACGCAGGACAAGGAGAAGCGGCCCGTCCTGGTCCGGCTTCTCGAGCATCTCTGCTCCGCAGAGCACCAGGTCGCGAAGTACCGCGCATCCGGAATGCTCTCGCCTTTCCAGCCGGTGTACGAGGATCCCCTGTTCACCCAGAATGAAGAGGGAAAGGTGCTGGCCGCGGCCCTCCGAAGCGCAAGGCCCGCCCCTGCCCTTCCTTCCTTCCCCTCCCTATCCGAGGCCCTCGAGATCGCATTGCAGGAGGTCCTGATGGAGGGAACCCGGCCGGTCGAAGCCCTGGCCGCACAGGACCAGCGGCTTCGCAACAGAGAGAATCGAGACAACTGAGGCAAGGCTTCAAGAGAAACAATACGCTTCAAGAGGAGAGACAACCATGCCCAGCAAGCGGTCTTGCACTGATCGTCTTCGCTTCCTGTCCATCCTGATCATTCTTCCCTGGCTCGTTCTGAGCTGCGGAGACGGGTGGGACGCCTACAGGGACGACTACAATGTGGATCCGGGCGAGCCTCCGGGAGAACCCTGGGTGGGAGACGAAACCGTCTTCGTCAGGCTCGGTGCAACCGAGATCGAGACTCCCCTGGAGGGGATCATCACCTCCGACCTGGATGGGATCGGAGCGGTCCGCCTTTCGGACCTGATCGAGGCATCGCAGATCACCACGAATCCCGAATCGTTCCGATACGATTTTACCGCCTCGGACGGATACAACCTGCTGGCAAAGAGGGGCGGTGACCTTGACCTGCTCCCAAACTGGGAGAACATGCAGAACGGCTTCCTCTACTCACCCGCCCCGGACGACCTCGCAACCACATGGCAGGACCATCCCTGGGGATCCGCGATCTCGGCCTACAACCTGAAACTCATGAACGGCGGCCTCATCGAGCTGCTCACGCCGTAGGCAACGGCAGTCCCTTCTCCTCTCTGGGGAGAAGGATAGGATGAGGGGGAGCTTCGGTGCGCCCTCACCCTTTAGAGGCCCCTCGCTGGTCTGAACATCGGGGGGGATCATGCACTCACATCAAAGAAGACACACGGGAAGAACCATGAAAAAAACGACTCATCTGCTCACAGCACTCATGCTCTGTTGTCTTTCCTGCCCGCTTCACGCGCTCGCAGAGGAAGGGGAGACTCCGAAGAGCGAGGACAAGGTCTTCGAGCTCGGCGAGATCGTGGTCACCGAACAGACGCCCGCGGCCGAAAGCGTGACAACGGTCACCGAAAGAACCCGGAAGGACTTCCAGGCCTGGAGCGACTACTCCGTAGCCGACGCCCTGAAAGGCATCCCGGGGGGTCAGGTCTCCCTGGCCCCGGGCGGACTCCCGGGGAATGGGAAGCAGGAGTCCCTCATTCGCCTGCGGGGCTTCGAGACCACGGACGTGATGATCATGGTCGACGGGATGCCCATGACCGAACCGAACATGAAGCGGGTCGACCTGAACCAGATCGTCCTGGACAACGTGGCCAAGATCAAGGTGATCAAGGGCCCCTCCTCGGTGCTCTACGGCCCGAACACGGCAGGAGGCGTGATCAACATCGTCACCCAGGAGGGGGACGAGTTCCGGACGAGCCTGGACCAGCGTTTCGGGGACTACAAGACCTTCCGTACCCTCGGCCATCACCGGGGCGTGGTGGGCCCGGTCCGCTACACCCTGGGCGGGAGCTACGACCGCTCCGACGGCTTCCCCATCTCCAGGGACTTCGAGGGAACACCGAACCAGCCCGGGGTCCTGCGGGAAAACAGCGACTACGAACGATACAATCTGGCCGGCAGGTTGAGCGCCGACCTGGGAAGCCGCGGAAGCCTTGCCGTGGCCGGGGGCTACTACAACTTCGACGGCGGCGTTCCCTTTGACATGCTGGACCCGTTTCCGTCCACGCTCTGGCGAAAGGAGTGGGACCGCTGGTACCTGAACGGTGCCGGCGACTATGCCTTCACCGACAGCCTGGGCCTGAAGGCCCAGATCTTCTACTCCCAGTTCGACAACAAGATCTCCACCTACACGGACACGAGCATCGAGGAGATCGCTTCCGACGGTAACGCCATCTCGACCCACGACAACTCCCTGTTCGGGTACTTCCTCAATCCCTACTGGGACCTGGGCCGGTGGAGCTTCCTGCGGGCCGGAATTCGTTATCAAAAGGATGACATCAGCATCCAGGACGAAATCGGGGAACCTTGGAACGACTATGCCGCAGAGACGTTCGCCTTCTCTCTGGAGGACGAGATCCGTTTCCTCGAACAGCTCCGTTTCGTGGCGGGCGTCGGGTACAACCTGTACCGGCCGCTCAAGTCCGGCGGATCCCCGGAAGGCCCGGGAGACGACACCGACACGGTCGACTTCCAGGTAGGACTCGTCTACACGCCCTGGACCTTCCTCGATGCCCATGCCTCGGTCGGCAGGAAGAGCACCTTCCCCACCATGCGCCAGCTCTACGGTTCGAACGGATACGCTGGGCTGACCGACCAGAGCGCCATGCTCTACGAGATCGGGGTGGATGTGAACTACAAGCCCCACCTTCCCTACGGCTCCATCGCGCTCTTCTACAACGACGTGGACGACCTGATCGGCAAAAAGGAGTTGGAGGGAGACACATGGGTGTACGAGAACGTGGACGAAGCGGTGATGCAGGGCTTGGAGCTTGCTCTTTCCTGGGCCCCCATTGACCCTGTCCTGCTCGGCTGTACGTACACGCTGATGGACACCGAAGACAAACGAACGGGCAGGGACCTGAACTTCCGGCCCCGTCATCTGCTCAGCGTGGAGGCCCGCTACCAGTCCTCCTTCGGACTTTCTTTCAACACTCGCTACATCTACGCATCTGAAATGAAGTACGAGGAGGAAGGAACCGGGCCTGATGGGGACACATTGACTTTCCCGGACAGGGGCGTATGGGACGTCCATCTGGGCCAGAAATTCCCGTTCCGCAGGTTTCCGGACAGGTCCGTGGAGGTCTTCGTGGACGTGAACAACATCCTGGACGAGTACTATGAACAGGATCCGTTCAAGGCCGCCCCGGGGAGGCTGGTCTGGGGGGGGATTCGGGCTGAATTCTGATCCTTCACGATTATATTATGTAGAAATTAGGCATTCATTATGAAATATGCTTTCATTTTCCTCTCCTTTCTCCTAGAATAGGGGTAACCCTTTGAACCAGAAGAACATCGGATTCCGCCAACGACATGAAAACCTGGACGATCCCCCTCGTATTCTGTTTGTGTCTCGCCAGCGGGTGTGGATCACTGATTCGGGGGAACACCCAGGAGATACGCATCGATTCATACCCGCCGGGTGCGTCGGGCAAGGTCGACGGCATGAGCATTCAGACACCGGCCAAGCTCATGTTGAGCCGGAATGAGCCCCACACGGTCATTCTCAGGAAAGAGGGCTACGCCGAGTACCGCACCGAAATCAACAACGAATTCTCCTGGCCGCCCTTCCTCACGGACCTGGTCTTCTGGAAGCTCTTTCAGAGCAAAGAACTCTCGGCCGGAGCCTGGCGGCTGACCCCGGAAGAGGTCTACGCGAGCATGGAGATCGAAGAAGCGTCCATGGACGACCTCCTGCAAAAAGCACGCATCCTGATCATCCAGGCAGACGACGAGGAACCTGTCACCAAGACACCCGAGGAGCAGCCTCCCCTTATCCTTCCTGCCGTGTTTCGCGTGGCCGAACCCACCGAGGTGTTCACCGCCCCGGACATCGCTCACAGGAGCCTCGGAACGCTCTACCAGGGCGCCACCATCGTCGTGCTCGAGGCAAAAGGCAACTGGTATCGCCAGAGCTGCACCCAGTTCGCCGATGGATGGATCCTCAAATCGGTGGTGAGGCCGCGATAGCGCTATCCCCCATTCCGATTCCATTTGCTTCGTCTCCCTCGCTTTCTCCCTCCCCCGCCACCCCACGCCTCAGCGGACAGTGGCTTTCGTGCCCGTGTGCGTGCCCGCGCCAGTGCCCGACCAGTTCTTGCCACCAGCCATCTTTCTACTGGCAAACGGGTCATTGATCGCCAGCCCCTATCTGATAGAATCGTGGGGAACTGTGAGACATTGAAGCGTTTTCTCAACCAAGAAAGAGATCAATGGAAACATTCCGGAAAGCTTGTTCGTTTCTGCTCAACCGGACGAAGGCAAACCCCTCGAGTCCGGCGACTCGATTGGCGCATGACTTTCTCTTCCTGCTGTCCGGAACCGGGGGAGACCCCGGGGTTGCAGAGGCACGCAGACGCCTCGAAGACCTCGCAGGCGACCCTTCGTGGGGCGAACTCGCTACGTTCTTTCAGAAGGCCCTTCAGGTCATCGAGGCAGAAATCGACTCTGCAATGAAACAGGACAAGGCCCTGGGAGGCCGATTCGATCGTCTGGGGGACGCGCTTCTCGCCCACGATTCAGAGCAGAGGCCGGGGCCGACGGACCTTATCGAGGCCTTCTGGGAGGTCTTCTGCCCTCAGGCCGCGGGCGTCAGGGCGGACTGGGAGGCAAGGATCCAAGGGCTCAGGGAGGACCGGACCGTCCGTGACCTGTCCTTGTGCCCGGACCCCCTGGTGAGACCCTCCAGAGAGGTTCTGTTCTCCTCGAATGTGCTCCTCACCGTACCGCCGGGGGATGTACGGCCATCCGAACTCGAGCTTCGGGAAGAGATCCGCCGGGGACTCACCCAAGCCCTCGAGGAAGATCAAGCCTACTGGTACGATCACCCCGTCCAAATCGGAACCGCACCCGAGCAGAACGAGATCCTCCATGGCCTGAAAGGGCTCTCGGACACGCTCGCCTTCGAGAAGAAACGAGGCACGGCAAGACCCGAGGACCGGCTTGAGGTCGTCCTCTCGGTGAGCGTGACCCACCCGAGCCTTCACAGCGTGGCAAGGGCGTACATCGAGGAAGAGGTGTCCAGGGAGACCGGGATCCGTGACCTGGACCTGTATGTATTCACCGAAAACGACACCGCCCGGCTCGTGGAGGACTTTCTTTGTCCGGCAGCGAGGCAATTCGGGTTGGAGGGTGCCGATCCGGACCTCTTCCCCGGCATCTTCGGCGTGGACGGCCCTTATGCCAGACACTACAATTTCTTGAAGGCCATTGCAGCCTTCTGGCAGGTCGTCAAGAACCCGGGGATCCGGGCCACCTTCAAGATCGACCTGGATCAGGTGTTTCCTCAGGAAGAACTCGTGCACACGATGGGCGCAAGTGCCTTCGAGCTGCTCTGCACGCCCCTGTGGGGCGCCCACGGGAGGGACGCACAGGACCGACCCGTCTCGCTGGGGATGATCGCCGGCGCGCTGGTCAATCAGGGAGACATCCACAAGGGGCTGTTCACGCCCGACGTGACCCTCCCCGAGGGGCCCTGGACGCCCGACCGGTGGGTGTTCGCCAGCCAGGTTCCCCAGGCCCTGTCCACGGTGGCGGAGATGATGACCCGTTACGGGAGCTCGTCCCTTGACGGACAGACGCAATGCCTGAGCCGGATCCATGTTACGGGCGGCACGAACGGTATCCGCATGGAAAGCCTCCGGCGGCACAGGCCCTTCACCCTCTCGTGCATCGGCAGGGCCGAGGACCAGGCCTACCTGATGTCTGTCTTGGGAGGTCCGGACGAGCCTCTTCTGCGTTACGCACACGTTCCCGGCCTGATCATGCGACACGACAAGCACGCCTTTGCCGGGGAGGCGATTCGAACGGCCGCGGCAGGCAAGGTTGTGGGAGACTACGAGCGGATGCTGCTCTTTTCCCATTATGCAGGCGCCCTGCCCTGGCCCATCGAGGAGACGCATTCCTGCCTCGATCCTTTCACCGGCTGCTTCGCCCTGTCCCTTCCTTTTACCACCGCCCTGCTCTGCCTCGCCCTGAAGTCCCTTTCGTTGACTGCCCACAACACAGACCCCGGCGGAATTCATCCGGACGAGCTTCTCCGGCTGGGGGCACGGAGGCTCGGGCCCCTGATGGACAGTCACGAAGAAGACCCGGAATGGATGGGGCGAGCCTATGATACGGAACGAAGAGCGTGGCACGCATATTGCGACATTCTCGACAGGGTAGAGGAAGAAGCAAAGAAGCAGTCTGTTGAGGCAAAGGAATTGATTGAAGAAGCCAGGGCGATGATTGAGAACACTCGAGTAGCAACGTGAAATGCAGGCAATTGGTAGATGCTTTTCGGGTATTAGGTATTAGGCGTTAGGTATTAGCTCCCCGCCACTGCCCCCCAAGGGAGGAACTCGTGAATCTGAGGTGGTGAGGGGAGGGCTAATACCTAACTGCTAATACCTAACTGCAAGGCTATCCAATTGGCGACAGCCACTGATCTCGAGGACGAAAAGAGGAGCTAATACATGTCGCAGCAGGGATGTGATGGAAAACCGCCGGATGAACCAGGCTGTCGCGCCGAAACCGTCAGAGAAGAGAGGACGGATTCTTCGGGCATCCGGTGGCGCAAGGTCTACACTGGGGGTGGGGCCCATTTCCGGCACTGGCTCGAGCAGTTCAAGGAGATCTACGCGGAGGAGAACCTCAGCGTGGAGGAAGAGGACCCGGCCGGGTTTGCGTGTTTCGAACAGTCGGGAGAGAAGATGTACAGCATCTGGCTGAGGCTCCACGAAAAGGAATCTTGAACCGAGGGATGGCACACGAATGAAAACGTACCTGGATTGTTTCCCCTGCATGCTGAACCAGGCCCTGGAGGCCGCAAGGGTGGCGACACCGGACGAGGCCCAACAACGGGAAATCCTCAACAAGGTCATGGGGCTGCTCATAGGGCTCCGGCTCGACGCGTCCCCGCCCGAGATTGCCCGAAAGTCGCACCGCCTGGTAAGAGAGCTGTCCGGAAATCCGGATCCCTACAAAGATCAGAAGCACGAGTACAACACAAGGGCCCTTGCCCTTCTCCCCGAACTTCGATCCCAGGTGGAACATGCACAGGACCCGCTCGAGCTGGCCGTCCGGCTTTCCATCGCAGGCAACGTCATCGACTTTGGGGCAATGGCAAGCGGTTTCGACTTCGACAGGGAATGGAAAAACGCGCACAGTGCCCCTTTCGGGATCTCGGACTACGAGGCCTTCAAGGCGGATGTCCAGGAGGCCCGCTCGATTCTCTATCTCGGGGACAATGCGGGCGAGATCGTGTTCGACAGGCTGCTCGTGGAAGTGCTGCAGAAGATCTCCAAGGCGGAGATCACCTTTGTCGTCCGCGGCGAGCCCGTCCTGAACGATGCCACCCTCGAAGACGCCCGGTTCGCAGGACTCGACCGGTTGGTCCCTGTCATGGACAACGGAAACGACGCGCCCGGGACAGTGCTCTCCGAGGTCCGCCCCGAGGTCCGCGCCCTCTTTGCATCCTCGGACGTTATCATCGCCAAGGGTCAGGGGAATTACGAGACCCTGAGCGACGCCCCCGGCAACATCTACTTCCTGTTTCAGGTCAAGTGTCCGGTCATCGGCCGGTCCGCAGGCGCAGAGGTCGGCAGGTACATGCTCAAAGGAAGCGCACTGCTTTCGTCTTCCGATCCATCCAGCAAGCTCGACCTATCCTGATAGAATGCCGACCGGACTTCATCCTGTTCACGCCGACTTCTTCAGTCAGTAACCATCATGAGGAAGCCGCAGAACGCCGCGTTGCTCGGCGAGAGGGAAGGGTCGACTTCTTTCTTCATCTTATTGATGAGCGAACGGTATTTCTTGTAGAACGCATACGTTGGGGTCGGGTTGTACTCGAGGCCTTCGACCTCGAAATGGCTGATGATCCCTTTCGTTGTTGTCGGTTTCACGAAGACCTCTTTCTTCGGACGGTAATAGGCAGGACACACCGTAACAAGCGGCCATTTCGCAAGCTTCCGTTTCTTGAGGATTGCGACAAGGCTTTCAAATCCGGCTGCTTCTTTGCCATGGAGAAACTGTTTCAGCGCAAGCGTCATTTTCTCCTTCCCGGTAGAATCAAGCGCCTTGGCAAAGTCACGGAATTGCGGTTTCTCGAAAACGGAGACCATTGACGAGCGGGTTACAACCCGAATCATGCTTGCAACGATCTCTTCAGGGTCGTCGAACTTGGCTTTTGCGAAAGACTCTCGAGCGAGTGCGGCCATCTTTTCGGGCTGGTGCTTCTTCGCCAGCTTCTGCATTTCCGGATGACCGAAACCGCCGGGATACATCTTCAGGAATTCCTTTTCCGCTTCCTTGAGTCTTTTCGTGTTCATGGATGACTCCATTCGTAGAGTTGTTTCCATGTTCCCGTGTACGCTTCATATTCTTTCATATGCCTAGACAGGCCGCAACACGTTCGCTTGACCCTTACTTTCCCTTGACCCTTACTCTCCCTTGACCCCTGATCCCTACCTCGTATAGTCTTGCCCATATTTTCAAGTCATCCGATTCGCACGGGTTCAGCAGATGCATCGCTATCGTCTAGGGGTCGACACGGGGGGGACATTCACGGATCTGTGCGTGTTCGAGGAGTCCTCCGGGAACGTGGTCATCACAAAGGTTCCCTCCACCCCCTCCAACCCCTCCCTTGCCGTGATGAAGGGCATCACGAAGCTGATCGCGAAAGAAGGGATTTCTCCGGAAGAACTCTGCTTCCTCATCCACGGAACCACGGTCGCAACCAACGCCCTCCTGGAGCACAAGGGCGCAAGGACCGCACTGCTGACCACAGAGGGGTTCGAGGACGTGCTGCACATCGGGCGGCAGAACAGACCGAGGCTCTACGATTTCCGGGCGACCCGGCCGGCCCCGGTCGTGTCCCGTCACCTGCGCTTCGGAGTGCCGGAAAGGGTCCTCTACACGGGCGAAGTGCTCCGGCCCCTTGACGAACTGAAGACCCGGCAGATCGCAGAGCAGATCCGAGAGGAGGGGATCCGGTCCATCGCGGTCTCGCTCCTGCACTCCTACGCCAATCCGGTCCACGAAAGAGGCGTCGAGTCGATCCTCTCCGAGGTGCTTCCCGAGGCGCACGTGACGGTCTCTTCCGAAGTGCTTCCCGAATTCCGGGAATACGAGAGGACGAGCACGGTCTGCATCAATGCCTATGTCATGCCCAAGGTCAACGACTATGTGGCTGACCTGGAGAGGCAGGTGAAGGACATGGGCATCGCCTCGGAACTTTACATCATGCAGTCGAACGGCGGGGTCATCACGGCCCGGACGGCCCGCCGCATGAGCGCCCGAACCGTACTCTCCGGCCCTGCAGGGGGAGCGCTGACCGGGGCCTTCATCTCCCGGGCCATCGAGCGTCCGAACGTCATTACCATCGACATGGGGGGCACGAGCTCGGACATCTGCCTGATCGAGGGCGGAACGCCGCGGCTGACGACCGAGAGCGAGATCGGAGGCTATCCGATCAAGCTGCCCATGATCGACATCAACACGATCGGAGCAGGCGGGGGAAGCATCGCCCACGTCGACGAGGGAGGCGCACTCCGAGTGGGGCCGGAGAGCGCCGGCGCGGACCCGGGCCCGGTCTGCTACGGGCGAGGCGGCACGGAGCCCACCGTGAGCGATGCGAACCTCGTCCTGGGCAGGCTCAGCCCATCCGGCCTTCTTGACGGAGAGATGCCCCTCGACCTGGACGACGCGGCCCGGGTCCTGGAGGAGAAGATCGCCCGCCCACTGGGCATCGGACTGCAGGCGGCGGCGGAGGGCATCCTCTCGGTGGTAAATGCAAACATGATCCGGGGAATTCGAAGAGTGTCCGTGGAGCGAGGCTACGACCCACGCGAGTTCCTTCTCGTCCCCTTTGGGGGTGCAGGCCCGATGCACGGGGTGGACCTTGCCCAGGCGCTGAACATGAAGGAGATCGCGGTGCCCCCCCATCCGGGGATCTCCTCGGCCGTCGGCATGCTCTCCGCGGACGTGAGACACGACTACGTGCAGACCCACATCGCGGTATCCCGGGACGCGGATGTGGGGCAAATCCAAACGATCTTTGAAGGCATGGAGGCACAGGGCACGGAACAGCTCGGCCGGGAGGGGTTCTCCGGCCCGTCGGTGGTGCTGATCCGTTCGGCCGACATGCGGTACATCCGGCAGTCTTACGAACTGTCCGTTCCTGTGGTGGGAAGTGCACTGACAGGAGACGAGCTGGCTGCGATTACGGACAATTTCCACAGGCTGCACGAGAAGGCCTACGGATACGCCCGCAACACGGAGGCGGTTGAATTCGTCAACCTGAGAGTGGTTGCCCTGGGAAGGCTTCCGAAATTCCGGGCCCCGAAGAGAGCAGCAGAGACCGCAAGGGCCCTGGAATCAGTGGGCAGGCGTGAGGTCTATTTCGCGGGCCGGCCCGTAGAGTCCCCGATCTACTTGCGGGAGCTTCTGCCCGAGGGGGTGGAGATCCATGGACCCGCGATCGTCGAGCAGATGGATTCCACGATCGTGGTCCTCCCCGACTACAGGGCCGTATTGGACCGCTACGGAAATCTGATCATCCGGGAAAGCGAAAAGGGCAAGGCATGAAACAGCGGGCAGACCCGATCACCCTGGAGGTCATGCGAAACGGCTTCCAGTCCGTTGCCGAGGAAATGGGTGCGGCGCTGATCCGGGCCGCCCTGTCGACGAACATCAAGGACCGGAGGGACTGTTCCACCGCCATCTACACGGCCCGGGGAGACCTCGTTGCGCAGGCAGAGCACATCCCACTCCACCTGGGACTGATGGTTTCGGTCGTCAAGAAGACCCTGGAGTGCTTCCCGGTCGAACAGCTCGAGCCCGGGGACGCGGTCATCACGAACGATCCTTACATCAGCGGCTCACACCTGCCGGACATCTGCATGCTGACGCCCGTGTTCGCCGAGGGCCGGTGCATAGCCCTCCTGGCCAACCTCGCACACCACGTGGACGTGGGGGGCATGACGCCCGGAAGCATGCCGACCATTTCCACCGAGATCTTCCAGGAAGGACTTCGGATTCCCCCGATCAAGCTGAGGAAACGCGGACAGGTGGACGACACGATCATGGCCCTGATCGCTCACAACGTCCGGACCCGATATGAAACCTACGGAGATTTTCAGGCCCAGATGGCCGCGAACAACGTGGGCGAGCGCAGGCTCGGTGAGATTATTTCCAAACACGGGTCGGAAAAGACGTGCTTCTATATGGAGGAGATCATCAACTATGCGGAGAGGCGGATGCGAAGCCGCATTCGCGAGATGCCCGGCGGGGTCTTTTCTTTCGAGGATTTTCTGGAAGGGGACGGGATCTCTGAAGACCAAATGAAGATTGCAGCCACCCTTGCCATCGAGGAAGACCGCGTTCGGGTCGATTTCACGGGAACGGACAAGCAGGCGAAGGGTTCGATCAACTCCACGCGTGCAGTCACCCTGGCCTGCGTCTATTTCGCGTTGAAATCGATCATCGATCCTGAACTCCCGTCGAGCGAGGGATCGTCCCGCCCGGTGGAGGTCATCACGCCGCCGGGCACCCTGGTGAACCCGGATTTTCCGGCACCCGTGTCGAACGCCAACATCAACACCTCCCAGCGGATCGCGGATGTGGTTCTCGGTGCCCTGGCCCAAGCAGTGCCGGAAAGGGTGCCCGCAGCATCCACGGGGAGCATGAGCAACTTCACCATCGGCGGCGTGGACCCCCGGACCGGGGAGTATTACTCCTACGTCGAGACCTACGGAGGAGGGCACGGGGCCCTGGAAGACCAGGACGGGATGGACGGCGTGCACACCAATATGACCAACACGAGAAACGCTCCGGCAGAGGTCATTGAAATCGCCTATCCCCTGCGGGTGGAACGGTACGGCCTCGTAGCGGATTCGGATGGTCCGGGCAGGGCGCGCGGCGGCATGGGGATGACCCGGGAGATCACCATCCTGGACCACGAGGCGGCCATCACCCTGGGCACCGAAAGGAGGGCCCTGCGCCCCTGGGGGCTCTGCGGAGGCGGCCCGGGCGGAAGCTCCGACTGCCGGATCGTGAAGCCGAACGGGGAAGAGAAGGTCCTGCCGACCAAGGTGACCCTGCGCGTCGAACCGGGGACAAAGGTGGTCCTGAAGACCGCGGGGGGAGGCGGCTACGGCCCCCCTGCCGCCAGAGCGCCCGAAAAGGTCCTGCGCGACGTGGAGCAAGGCCTGATCAGCCTTCGGCGGGCCCGGGAAGAATACGGCGTGGTGATTCTGGAGCATCCTCTGCGGATCGATGAGAAGGAGACCGCTCGCCTGAGAAACCAGGGAACGTTGTTCCGTTCATGAACTTTCCGGCTGAGTTGACGAAATAAACGACGTCCCCCAAGAGTATTACCTTTTCCTTATTTGAAGCTCTCTCAGGAATTCTTCTTTCACGCCCCTTGTTTCCACCGCCTTCTCCATCCATGCGACGACGTCCCTGGGCACGTCGGGAAGCGGCGATCTCTGAACGAGGGATATTGCGTCATCGGGACAGGATGATACGCAGAGGCCGCAACCCAAACACCTTTCAAGATCAACCCGGGCCGTATCGCCGTTCCCCGCATCTGCCGGGACGATCGCTTTCACGGGACATCGATCGAAACAGGAACCACAGCCGTTACAGTCGTCCCTGTCAATCGACGCGATATAGGCCCCTTTGGGGACAAGATCGTAATGTCCATGCCTTGTAGCCGCCCCCAGCTGGGCGCAGCAACAAGAACAGCAGTGACAGATGATACCGATCTCGTCCTTCGTATTGGAAGTGACAGACACAAGGCCGGCGTCGCCGGCCATCTTGTGAATCCTCTTGGCCTCATGATGGACGATACGGCGGGCCATGTTTCTCTCTACGAGGTATTTCGCCTGGCGTCCAAAGGCTATGCAGACCTCTTTCGGGGCGTCACAAGCGCCCACGATCCTTCTGCAGGCACATTCACTGACACTGATCCAATCCGCTCGATCAATATACGGATAGACGAGGTCCTGCGGGAGCACCTCTGTTTCCGAGGACAAGTTTTCTTGAATCGGGAGAATCCTGCCAACGGGGACATGTTTCCCCTCTGCATTGAGTGCGCCGTCTCCTATCAGGGTACCCTCTGCCAGAAATTCTCTGCAAAGACGTCTCAGTCTCTGGTAGTCCACTCCAGGAACGCTACTCACCAGTGGGTACTTGAAGAGGGTCCAGGAAACACCGAAAAGCATGAAGAGGGGGCTGCCGTCTTCTTCAGAAGCGTATACCAGGCCTTTGTCCGCCATACGCGACAGGGTCCGTGCCGCAACCTCCAGGTCCATCTCGGCAGCATCGGCAATATCGGAAAGAGGGGTGGGCATAAAAGGGAGAATCAGGGCCAGCCCCGCCTCCTCGGGGGTGAAGAGGACCTTCAAAATGTCTAGAAGCTTTTCCCCCTTTGGCACCCCAGTGGGGGTGACAGACAGTTTCCTGCAAAGATCCTCATAGACAGAATCATTGTCCACAATTCATCCCCTTTCGTGCGGCTTGGCCAGGCGTTCCTCCAGGGCCTTCTCCAGGGCCTTCAAGTCCATCTTCCCCACCACGGTCATGGGCCAAGGGCCTTCCCACTCGAGGATCTCCTTTGGAATTTCATACTCGGCCATCTTTCCTTTGCATCGGCTGCGGATCTCTTTCGCTTCCATCAGTTTCTTGCCCGATCTCAGCCTTACGAAGGAGACGATCTTGGATCCCCAGTACGGATCCGGCACGCCAAAGGTCAGCACATCCTCGAAGGTGTCAATGAATATCTCAAGCAGGAGAGAAGAGACATAGGTGGTCGAGACGTTCTCCCCTCCTGATTTCACGACGCCCCCCAGACGTCCCAGAAAGCAGATGTATCCGTCCTGGAAGGTGCCGTAGTCCCCACTGTGCAGATAACCCTCCTCATCGAAGAGCTTCTTTGTCTCCTCTTCCTGCTTGTAGTAACCGCTCAGCATGAAAGGGCTCTTGTAGCAGATCTCCCCCTGTTCGTCCGGCCGCAGTCTTTCCCCTGTGGCGATATCCTTGATCACCACGGCGACCCCGGGCAGGGGCCTTCCGTTCGTAGATCGCTTGAGCTCACGAGTCATGCAATCCGGTTCCCCGAACGAAACAGCGGGCCCGTTCTCGGTCTGGGCATACAGCATGACGATGTTCACGTCCCGGTCCTTGCACAGTTCCTGTTCAATCATGTCGTAGGTTTGAGGGGTGATCGCCCCTAGGGCCTTGGTGATGGAGAATCTCAGGCCGGTTGCCTGCTGGACCATCCGCAAGGCCTGATAATGAGCATCGAACCCCACGGTCGAGGTTGGCTCGTATCGATCCATGAGTTCCATCGCCGCCTGAGGGTCGAAGTTCTCCATCAGGTACATGGTCGTGCCCGAGTAGGCGAGCGCCATGTTCAAACCGTTGATGCCGCTGTTATGGAAAAAAGGGGACATACAGATGAAGGAGTCTTCTTCTGTGTAGTTCGAGGCTCTTGCCACAAAATGCGATGAGGCCAGGGGCGGCCGATGGTTCCACAGGGCGCTCTTGGACAGGCCCGTACTTCCCGAGGTCTGGCACATGAACTGTATATCCGTACACTTGGCCTTCTCGATCCTGCCGGCGATCTCGCCTTCATCCACCTTTGTGGTGCTTTCCATGAGGTCGTTGAAATCGAGAAACCCTTCGTGCCTGTTCCCCTTGCGGCTGAGACTCACCAGATGCGTCAACGTGGGAATCGTCTTGGAAGAGACAGTTTGGTCCCCGATCTTGAGATCCGGGATGGACTGCCGGAGAACTTGGACATAGTCCCTGCCGCGGTTCTCATCGATGGTCACGATGACCTTGGGATCATTCCTCGGCAGGATCCCGGAGAATTCGATTTCTCCCCAAAAGAGGTTCAGGGGATTGATCAGCGCGCCGATCTGAAGGGTCGCGAAATACACATAGGCAAATTCCGGACAAACCGTCGGGAGCGTGATCACGTGATCCCCGGGCCGGACCCCCAGGTCCATCAAGGCTTGGGAACATCGATTCACCTTCTCCTGTAACTCTCCGAAGGTGATCCGCTCCTCCTCGAACACCATGGCGGTCTTTTCCGACCGGTCCCGGCAGGTTTCAGCAAAAAGCTCCTGAACGGTGGAATGAAACCATCGGTTTGCGCTCATCCTCTCCTGAAGCATCCGATTCTCCCTCCATCTTCAGGGCAAAGCGTCAGAGGTCCATGGCGGACCCATCTTGACAAGAAAAAGGGGGGTTTGACAAGAAGATTTTCGGATTGTGGAAGTTTGGAGCAGTTGGCTGTTAGCCGTTAGCTTTTAGCTGTTAGCTCCCAACCAACCTGCCAAAGGGATGCACGCAGAGTGGGGGCGGGGTGGGCTAACGGCTAAGAGCTAACAGCAAGAGACCGACGAAAAGACGGAGTCAGGGGTCAAATAGGCGAAAGGCAGAGAGAGCGTTATTGGGTATTAGGTATTAGCTCCCCGCCGTTATCCCCCGGAAGGACACCCGGGCGGGTGGTTGGGAGGGCTAATACCTAACAGCTAATACCTAACGGCCGTTTTCGGGCAAGGGCCGGGAGGGGCATCCGTCTCAAGGTCTCAGGGGGCCGGGCTAGCGGCTTCCACAGGCAACATCACCGGCATGCCCATGGCCGGCCAGATGACCCATACGAACAGGCCGATCACGATCATGAGCAGGATACTGGCCGGGATCCCGTACAGGAAGAACTCCCCGCTCGTAAACTGCTTGCTCCCGTAGGCGATCGCATTCGGCGCCGCGCCCACCAGGAGCAGGAAAGGCATACCCGCGGCCACCAGGGAGGCAAACAGAACAACCTCCGGCGCCACGCTCAGGTAGGGCGCGAGGACCAGGGCTACAGGCATGGAAATGGCGATAGCGGCCACGTTCATGATGAAGTTCGTCATGAGCAAAACGAAGAAGGTGATCCCCATGATGAACACGAACGCAGGCGCCTTTTCGAACATGACCAGCCACTCGACGGCCAGCCAGTTTGCGGCCCCGGTCTGCCAGAGGCAGAAGCCGATACTCATGGCGCCCCCGAAGAGCAGGATGATGTTCCAGGGAATCTCCTCGAGATCATCGATGGTGAGGATATTGAAGAGAAAGAAAAGGATCGTGCCGGTCAAAATCACGGCACTCTTGTCGAGACCGGCCAGGGCAGGGACGAAGGACCGGAGGCTCATCACCGTCACAGCCCCCAGGACGATCACGAGGGCGAGAATCTCCTGCCTGGACATGGGCCCCAGCTTGGCGTAGAGATTCCCTGCCCTCTCCCGCAATCCGGGAATCGTGGCCTTCTCCGGTTTGCAGAAGATCATAAAGAAGCCCCAGAGCAGGAACGTCATCAGCCAGCCCACGGGAAACATGTACTTGGTCAATTCGAAGAAGGCGATCTCCCGGCCCACGATGTCCTTGAAGAAGCCGATGGCCACCGCGCCGCGGGCAGCACCGAGGAGGGTGATAATACTGCCTGCGCCCGCCACATAGGCCATACCGAGGAACAGCCCCTTTCCGAACTTCGTGGGCTTGTCCTCCTCCCCGTACAGGGCGTAGATGGCCATCAGCAGGGGGTAGACGGTCGCCGCTACCGCGGTGTGTGCCATGATATGGGTGAGTGCGGCGGTCATCACGAAGCAGCCCAGGTAGATCATGCTCGTCCGCTCTCCCACGAGGGCGAGCATCTTGTAGGCCATTCGCTTGGTAAGCCCGGTCTTGGTGAAGACCATCCCGATCACGAGCGAACCCAGGATGAACCAGACCGAAGGGGCCATGAAGTCCGTGAAGGCCACACGGGCCGGACGAATCAGGAACAGGGCCTGAACGACCCCGATCGTGATGCTCGTGATCCCGATGGGCACCACCTCGAAGACCCACCAGGTGGCTGCGAGCAAGAACAGGGCCAGCGCTGCCTTTCCCTCCCGGCTGAGAACGAAGTGCTCTCCAGCGGGGTCTACCGCGTCGGGCCAGGGGGAGGAAAGATATACGCCTGCGAAAAGGCCGAGCCCTAAGAAAATAAACGCCAGCCTCTTCCAGTCGATTCGTTTCCGGGTCTTGGCCAGATAGATGTCTTCAGGCATGGGCGGAAGGCCGGCCGCACGCATCCCTTCGCTCTCTCGTCTCGTATCTCTCTTCGCCATAAGCCTGCACCTTCTCCACAATCACGGTACGCAGTATTTTTCGTGTTCAATGATTTGGTATTCGCTCCAACCTTACAGCAGAATCTCAGCGACCTCTCGGAATGCATCGACCGAACGAACGACGCCCACCACCTTGCCCTCCTTGAGCACGGGCAGGATGCTCATGCCCCGATCGACCATCTCATAGATGACCTTGACCAGGTGGTCCTCGAAATCCACCGTGGTCGCAATGGGGCGCATCACGTCGCTGATCGGCCTTTCCGCCTGTCTTCGCATTCCCTGGAGCAGCTTGTCGTAAGACAACTCGGAAAGATTCGGATCCACCTTCACGTCGAACAGGGTCTTACGGGATTCGATCGGCCGGCCCAGGAGAAACTCCGGCTCGAGCCCCCGCATGATGTCCCGCCGCCTGGCCATCCCCATGAGCTGGTATTTCTCATCGAAGATCAGGACCGCCCTCGGAAGGGACTTCCGTCCTTCGATCACCACCTCGGACTTCTCCAGTTCCACCGTAGCCTGGCGAAGCGTAAACCAGTACGGGAGGTGCGGATACTCATCCAGGGGAATCATGATGTCCCCTGCCCGTTTCATCTCCATCCCAGGTCTCCTTTCCTTCCTTGTACACGCCTCACGGACGAGACGTCCGATCAGTTGACTTCCGATGTCTCTTCCTCTTGCAAGGCTTCGACCCGTTCCTGGGGCAGCCCGGAGCGTTCCGCTGCGGCCTTCGGGTCCCCGTCACACCGCTCGAGCAGCCGGATCACGTACTCCCGCTCGAAGGCTTCACGGGCCTTGTCGCACGGCTCCAGGGTGAACATCCCCTCCATCCGGGTCGCATCGCGCTTCATTTGCTGCCATCGCATCGCCCGGTTGATTGTGAAGATGATCTGCTCCTTCTTGAAAGGCTTGGTGATGTAGTCGAACACGCCCAGGGAGAGCGCCTCGATCGCCGTCTCGAGGGATCCGAAGGCCGTGATGATCACCACCTCTTCGAACCGTTTCTTTTCCTTCACGAGCCGCAAGAGGTCGAGCCCGTCCATCCCCGGCATCTTCAAGTCCATGATGATCAGGTCGAACTGGTTCTTCTCCAGGATTTCCGGCACCTCCAGGGAAGTGCTCGTTGTGGTGATCTGGTAAGGGGTCTTCTCCGTGATGATCCGCTCCATCAATTTGAGCATGTGCGGCTCATCGTCCACAGCCAGGATTGTCTGTCGCATCGATTCCCTCCCCAATTACAAATCCTCTTCCCGGTGTACAGGCATGGAGACGACGAACGTGGTGCCTGTGGGCTGATCCGGAAAATCATCGGCCGAACTGCTCGTAAAGCTGATCTTCCCTCCGTACTTCTTCACGATCCCGTAGCAGAGAGACAACCCGAGACCCGTTCCTTCACCCACCTTCTTGGTCGTGAAAAAGGGGTCAAAGATCTGGGGCTTGTTCCTGTCCGGTATTCCCACCCCCGTATCGGCCACGTGCACGTGTACCCAATCCTTGTCCGCCTCCCCGGAAATCTTCAGGCTGCCCGCTTCGCCATCCAGTGCGGAAACGGCATTGTTGATCAGGTTGAAAACCACCTGCTGGAATTCCCGTGTATCGCCCCGAACCCTTGGCAGATCTTCCGGGACATCGATCTGCACCTCGACCTTCTTGGTCATGAGCGTGTTCTTCACGATCTGAAAGACAGTGTGGATGCTCTGCTTCACATCCACGGTCTCTTCCAGGCCCTCCGTGATCCTCGCAAAGCCGAGCATGTTCTCCACGACCTTCTTGGCGTGGTTGGCGTTCTGTTCGATCATCTTCAGGTCTTCGTGCTCGGATGAATCCTCGGGAAACCGTTCGAGCAGAAGGTCGGTGAACCCCAGGATGACAGCCAGGGGGTTGTTGATCTCATGGGCCACGCCGGAGGCGAGGATTCCGATGGAGGCCAGCTTCTCTGCATTGTAAATGCGCTGATCCATTTCGGTCTTCTCGGTCATGTCCCGGCTGATCCCGAGAAGATAGTGCACGTGCCCCTCGTCGTCCCGGATCGGAATCAACTTGGTGGACAAGCGGACCGACCGGTCTTCCATCTTGATCGTGTGCTCGTAGGACACACTGTGGTTCTTCTCGAGCACCTTGTCGATTTGCTGTTGGATGAAACTCACGTCCTGGGGGCCCATGAACTCGTCCAGCGTCCGCCCGATCCCAACCTTCGCTCTGGCCGGGTCCCCCTCCGCCGGGCTCCCGCTCCCGTCATTCCCCTTGACCACCAGGGCGGAGAAGACCTCGATGGCCTGCCGGTTCGCCAGGCTCACCCGGGTATCGCGCTCGAGGATGTAGATCAAGTCCGTGGCCTGTTCCACGATGCGCCGGTAGATTCGTTCCTTCTCGTGCAGGTCCGCCTCGGTTTCCTTGACCCGCACCTTGAGGGCATCCGACATGCGATTCTGGTAGACCGCGATGAGCAGGCCGA
>Ga0180434_10002809_pt1 | contig 22688 bp, 15 predicted proteins | sample SS_ome_7_FD_132453 | JGI IMG/M metagenome (GOLD analysis project Ga0180434, IMG submission 132453) | Hypersaline lake sediment archaeal communities from the Salton Sea, California, USA - SS_1_D_2 metaG | ecosystem: Environmental > Aquatic > Non-marine Saline and Alkaline > Hypersaline >...
ATAGCGGCTCCTATACCAACGACCAGTACGAATATATCGAGCTTCACAATATCAGCGCAGAAGCCGTCACTTTATTCCGCTACGATAAAGCCGAGCCGTGGAAGTTCACAGACGGCGTCGAATTTACCTTCCCGGCCGATGTGCCGGTTACAATTCCTGCCGATGGATATCTATTAGTGGCCAAGAAGCCGGCGGCGTTTTCATGGCGCTATCCGAATGTTCCGGCTGAGATAATCCTCGGCCCGTACGATGGAAACCTGAGCAACGCCGGCGAAAGTCTGGAGCTGAGCATGCCCGGCGACGTTGATAAGGAAAACGTCCGGCAATACATCCGAATCGACAGGGTAAATTACAGCGACGGCTCCCATCCGGAAAATTGCCCCGGCGGCATAGACCTCTGGCCAATCGAGCCGGACGGCAACGGCCAAGCTTTAACGCGAAAGGTCCCAACCGACTACGGCAACAATCCCGATAACTGGCTCGCCGCCGACCCATTGCCGGGTGAATAGATATCGGACAAAGACACAAAGACAGCTATAAATTGTTCTGTTTCAATCCAAAAGCTGGCATATATTCTGTGCATCTGGTATAAATTACCCAATCGTTTGATGTTACAAAACTAAAACATTTGCAGCAAACTGATAATACGGGAAGGTAATTTATGGCTGAGCCAAAATCGGCTTCAAGTGTCGAGGGCGTCCCGCCCTCAAATCGCGGGCAAGATGCCCGCGACACAACTCCTTCTTGGTGGCGGTCAATCGGTCCGGCTTTGATTACCGCCTGCGTTGTGTTCGGGCCCGGCAGCCTCCTGATTAGTTCCAATATAGGTGCGAATCACGGATTCGAGCTGCTCTGGCTGCTGCTACTGACCGGTGTTCTGATGGGAACATATATGACCACTGCCGCTCGAATCGGCGTAGCAGGAGGCGCGACGCCCTGTACTCTGGTGGCTCGTCGCCTGGGCCGGCCTGCCGCCGCCGTCATCGGCATTAACCTGTGTCTTATCTGCACGGCCTTCCAGTTCTCCAACAACCTCGCCTTCGCCGCCGCCGCTGATAGCCTCGGCGTGGCGAGAATTTTCGGAGACCCCGAGCAGATGTCCGAAAACACCAGAAATCTTATTAACACCGGTGTCTTGCTCGTATTCAATTCGCTTATAATTACGATTACCTTTACTTTGAAACAGGTTTATCGCGTTCTCGAGAGAATCATGAAGGTCATGGTCGGAGTCATCCTTATTTGTTTCCTCGCGAACCTTTTAATTGTTCGGCCGAACATCATTGAAATCTTCAAAGGACTGATTCCCCATTTACCCGAAGGCGTGTCCCTTGGCCTGCCCAGCCAAACCGGGACCGGGATTGCGGATCCGATGATCCTGATCGCTTCGCTGCTCGGCACGACTTTCTCTGTCGCAGGCGCTTTTTACCAGGGCAACCTTGTTCGCGAAAAAGGCTGGACAATCAAAGATTATGACAGCGGGATCAGTGATTCGATTGCAGGGGTTTGCGTTCTGACCGGTATTAGCGGGATCATCATGATTACCAGTGCAACCGTACTCCGCAATGCCCCCGCCAGCGATATCGGCGTGCTGGCCAAACAACTGCAACCCCTCCTCGGCGCGACCGCTCATAGCATCTTCTGTATCGGGCTTCTCGCCGTGGCAATGAATCCGTTCATTATCAATGCTATGATCGGCGGCTCGATCCTGGCTGACGGCCTCGGAAAACCGGCAAAGCTTAGTGATCCGTGGTCACGGCGATTTACTGTCATCGTGCTGCTCGTCGGTATGGTTGTGGCCATGATTGTCCTGCACACCCCCGTTAAGAAAGTGAACGCCATTATTTTCGGCCAGGCTCTGACTGTCCTGGGCAATCCGCTCATGGCCGCAACGATACTCTGGCTGGCCAATCGGAAGGATATCATGGGCAACCGGCGAAATACTGTAATCCTGAACATCCTCGGCGGCCTGGGTTTGCTGGTTGTCGTGCTCATGGCCGTACGGGTCCTGATGCGCCTGGTGCTGACGCTGAGCTGATGCGCTTCGGATAATTCGAACTGAACTTTTGCAAAATTGAAGTTAGGCATACTCTTGAAAATAAAAAAATTATGTGCCGTCCTTCATGAAGACAAACCGGAAGGTTTAATTATGATCGACATATCTGAAACAGACGAAAACGGCCTGGAAGACATTCTCAGCGAACCGACCGAGGCAACAAAGAAAATCGTCGCCGGCCTCAGCGGTGACATTGTCGTACTTGGTGCCGGCGGGAAAATGGGGCCTACGCTTGCGATGATGCTGAAAAAGGCATCGCCCGACAAGAGAATCTACGCCGTCTCGCGATTCAGCGACAAAGCGGTCCGCAGCAGGATCCAGCGGGCACAGGTAGAAACCATCGAGGCCGACCTGCTCGACGAATCGCAATATCACAATTTGCCCGACGTGGAAAATGTGTTCTATCTGGCCGGCATGAAATTCGGTTCGACAGGCAATCAGCCGCTGACGTGGGCGCTCAACAGTTTCGTGCCGGCCCTGGTCGCAAGGCATTATAAGAACTCTCGAATCGTGGCTTACTCGACCGGCAACGTTTATCCCCTGGTTGATATCGCCGGCGGCGGAGCGACCGAACAGACCGCGCCCGAACCGGTCGGCGAATACGCCCAGTCATGTCTCGGCAGAGAGAGGATGTTCGAGTATTTTTCGCAGCTTTACAAAACGCCCGTGACACTTGTCCGGCTCAACTACTCCAACGAGCCTCGATACGGCATTATCGTCGATCTGACCTTCAAGATACTGAACGAAGAGCCGATTGACTTAACTATGAGCGCGGTGAACCTGATCTGGCAGAGGGACGCCAACGATTATATCATCCGCGCGATAACTCTTGCCGAATCACCGCCGGCGGTGCTTAACGTCACAGGACCGGACACAATCTCAATCCGAAATCTCGCCGAACAAATCTGCAATACGCTCGGCAAAAAACCGAAATTCGTCTCCCGGGGGGCTCCATCCGCCCTGCTCTCGGACGCATCTTATGCCTTCAGCAAGTTCGGCCCTCCGCAGACAGCGCTTGAGCAAATGGTTGAAATGATCGCTAAATGGGTAGCCGCCGGAAAAAAGACGCTGAACAAGCCAACCAAATACGAAATACGTAACGGCAAATTTTAACACCGTAAGGCGCCCCACATGGAGAACATTATTTTATGCAGGATTCGAATATCGTCAATCAGCTCCGTTCGGGTTGCGTAATTCCCGCCCATCCGCTGGCTTTGCAGAGTAACAATCGTATCGATGAGCGTCATCAAAGAGCACTTATGCGCTACTATCTGTCGGCCGGCGCCGGCGGTCTTGCGGTCGGCGTCCACACTACGCAATTTGCCATTCACGAGCCGAAGATTGGCCTGTATCGTCCCGTCCTGGAGCTGGCGATTGAGACGGCCGGGCAATTTACCGCCCCTGCCGCTCACCGCGAGCCAATAATGATTGCAGGGATCGTGGGCGATACTAAGCAGGCGATGGAGGAAGCCCAAGTGGCAAGGCAGCTCGGTTATCACCTCGGACTGCTTTCACTTACTGCCCTGAAGGGAAAATCCATCGACGAATTAATAGACCACAGCCGCCGGGTGGCTGAGGTAATTCCAATAATGGGATTCTACCTGCAACAGACAATCAGCAAAATGACGCTGCCGGCCGAGTTCTGGCAAAAGTTCGTGACGATACCGAACGTCCTCGCCATAAAAATCGCCCCATTCAACAGGTATCAAACGCTGGACGTTCTCGAAGCGGTGGCCCGTTCCGGCCGGGCTGACCAAATCGCATTATATACCGGCAACGACGACAATATCATCCTCGATTTACTCACACGGCACGAATTCAACATCGACGGCCGACCGGTCTCATTAAGCATTGTCGGCGGACTGCTGGGACAGTGGGCCTGCTGGACGAAAAAGGCCGTAGAACATCTGAAACGCATTAAAGCAATCCGCGAAAACAACACGCCGGTCCCGCATGAACTGCTTACGCTGGCCGGTCAATTGACGCTGGCCAACAAGGCAATATTCGACGCCGAAAATCAATTCCAAGGCTGCATTTCCGGAATCTCATACGTATTAAAACGGCAGGGACTTATGGATCAAATCAATACTATTGATCCCAATGAACAACTCTCGCCGGGACAAGCAGAGAGAATCGACGGGATCATTCGCGACTATCCGCATCTTACGGATGACGATTTCGTCAAAGAAAACCTCCAACAATGGCTCTCGCCCTGAAAAAGCTGATATCACGAAAATATTTACTGGCAGTTTGTTCCCGGCCGGATTAAAGTAATCTTTGTTTTCGGCAAAGATTCATTATTCCTTAGTGGTTTTTGTGAGGCCCAAATGATCAAACAAAGCAATCCAAAACGAAAATTTCAGACTGGTAATTTTGTATACTTCTTCCCGGCTTCCGCTCTACAGCTTGTCTGCATCGCGATTTCACTGATGTGTGTTGCTGTTCCCTGCTTCGCCGTCGAGCGGTCGGCCATCGGCACCAGCCGTGCCGACGCTATGCTCGCCGAGTACTTCCGAGCCGAGACGGCCAGGCTCCGCGACCGATGCCTAACCGACGTCAAATCGCTCGAAGACTGGCAGGCAAAGCGAAAGGTTTATCGAGAGCAACTGTTCGAGATGCTCGGACTAATGCCCCTTCCCGAAAAGACGGACCTCGAACCGGTCGTCACCGGCAAGATCGAGCATGAGCTGTTCACCGTCGAGAATATCCATTTTCAATCGAGACCCGGCCTTTATGTCACGGGGAACCTTTATATTCCCAAAGGTCTCGAAAAACCCGCCCCGGCGATTCTTTACGTGTGCGGCCACGCGCGCGTCAAGAAGGACGGCGTCAGTTACGGCAGTAAAACGGCATATCAGCACCATCCGGCATGGTTTGCACGACACGGATACGTCTGTCTGATCATAGATACCCTGCAATTAGGCGAAATCGAAGGGATTCATCACGGCACGTATCGATATAAAATGTGGTGGTGGAACAGCCGGGGCTACACGCCCGCAGGAGTCGAGGCATGGAACTGCATCCGCGCCCTGGATTACCTCCAGACACGAAAAGAAGTGGACGCCAACCGATTCGGTGTCACCGGGCGCTCGGGCGGCGGCGCTTATAGCTGGTGGATATCGGCGCTCGATGACCGCATCAAGGCGGCAGTCCCGGTCGCCGGAATCACCGACCTTCAAAACCACGCAGTGGACGGCTGCGTCGAAGGCCACTGTGACTGCATGTACATAGTCAACACCTTCGGCTGGGATTATCCGCTCGTGGCGGCGCTTGTGGCGCCGCGCCCGCTGCTGATCTCCAACAGCGACAAAGACACAATCTTCCCGCTGGACGGCGTAGTTCGCATTCATCAGAAGGTTCGGAATATCTACCGGCTGTACGACGCCGAGAAGAACCTCGGCCTTCATATTACCGAGGGCCCGCACAAGGACACACAGGAGCTGCGCATCCACGCTTTCGTGTGGTTTAACCGTTTCCTAAAAGAAGAAAATCCCCTGATTGACAAGCCTGCCGTCAAGTTTTTCCAGCCGGAGCAGTTGAAGGTCTTCGAAGAACTGCCCGCCGACGAGATAAACACACGCATACACGAAACTTTCGTACCTAAAAGCCCGCAACCATCCGTGCCGCAATCCTCGGAAAATTGGGCAGAACAGCGACAGACATTGCTCAAAGCGCTTCGGGAAAAATCATTCGCCGGCTGGCCGACACAAGAGCAGGCCGGACCACTCAATCTCAGGCGGGCGTTCTCCGCCGAACGGCACGGCGTTCGTTTAAGCGCCTTCGACTTCACCAGTCAGCCATATGTCCGACTGCGTTTATATTTGGCACATCGCTCCGGAATCGAACGGCCCGATAAAATCGTGCTGAACGTACTGAACGGGCAGGAATGGACCGAGTGGCTGGCCGCTATGCGTGTCGGTTTTGCAGATGAGCTTAAAGACGAGGCGCCATCCGATCCGAACAAAAACGCCTTCGAAAATTTCCAAAATAAACTTAAAAACAATAACTCGGTATTGGCATACGTGGCCCCGCGCGGAATCGGATTGACGGCATGGAATCCGGACGAGCGCAAGCAAACACAAATCCGCCGGCGGTTCATGCTGCTCGGCCAGACACTCGACGGCATGCGGGTCTGGGACGTGAGGCGGGCAATTCAGGCCCTGCGCCGGGTCGATTGGCTCGATGAAGTACCGGTCGCCCTTACGGCTCAGCACAAAATGGCCGGTATCGTGCTCTATGCGTCACTGTTCGAGTCCGATATAGACCGAATCGATTTGCGGGGCCTGCCCGACTCGCACCATGAGGGTCCAATCTTCCTCAACGTGCTTCGTTACATGGACTTACAACAGGCCGTGGCGATGGCGCCCGAACGCAGCCGGGTACGGCTCTATCAGGAAAATGACTCCGTTTGGCGGTTCCCGCAGGCCGTCGCGGAGAAACTACGCTGGCCTGAGCAACAATTCCGGCTATATATCGTCTCGACCGATAATTAAACCGCCGCCGACAGAAGTTAAGCGGTTAAGCCGGGATAAGTACCAAATTCTCGATTTTTTCTTAATCCGACCGAGACTTCTTCCGATACAGTTTGCTAACGCAGAAAGAGTTTTATTATATCAAAAGAGAGAGTGTGCAAAATGGGGATCAAAAATCTATCTGAGGATCTAATACTTGTTGAAGTACCTTCCGACGGATCGAGGAGGGCGGATGAGCTGAAGAATATCAACGAAATCATAAGTAAACAAGCATGTAATGTCATAATAGATTTTTCGAAAGCTGAGATAATAAACTCATGGAACATCAGTAATCTCTTAATATTGCGGAGCATGTTACAGGACGCCGAGCGGCAGCTTATCCTCTGCAATGTGAGTACCGTGACCAAATGTATTTTTGTGGTCGCCGGTCTTTGCGAGATGTTCGTTTTTGTCGACGACAAAACCGACGCCCTGGCCGCTATCGGCGAAAAGGATTCACCGATCACCACCCATTCCGAGTAGTTCTTCGACTCCACTCAGAGCCTGCCCTGAGAAATTCAAAGGGGTGAAGAAGATAGCCTTCTTCATGACGAGCGGAGACGAGGCATCCTGCACCTCGTCCGGTAAAATACTTGATACTCTCACAAGCCTGGATTACACTGTTGATTGTAAAGCCGGTTTGAGTTGTCCTATGGACTCCTTTCGGAGAAGTCCACAAATCAGAAATCAGGCAGATTTTAGAAAGGGCAGGACGAATGAACACGGATAACCTTTCAAGACGGGATTTCATCCATAATACCTCTGTCATAAGTGCCGCAACAATTGCCGCCGCCTTAGCGAACGGCAAAGGCGCCCTTGCCCGCCCGGACGATACGAAAAAAATAGACACATCGAAGATACTCAACTACAACCCGAAGATGGGCTACCGCCGGCTGGGCAAAACAGGCCTGATGATCTCGGAGGTCAGTCTGGGCGGACACTGGAGGGCGCCCTGGAGGGACCGCAGCGGCGGCTGGTGGTGGGGTAAATTTGCAAAAGAAGAGGTGCCCGAAGACGTCGCGAAAAACCGCACCGAGGTAGTCTCCAGAGCTATCGATTGCGGCATGAACTATCTGGATATCACCGGAGCCGAGGAATGTTTGTGCTACGGTGCGGCCATCAAGGGACGCCGGGAGAAAATGATTGTCGGCGCCGATGATTCCAAGCTGTGCCCCCGGCGGGATGAATACTGCAACGTCCCGGCACAAATCCACAACGTCGAAGAATGCCTGCGCCACTTAGGGACCGATTACCTCGATATCTGGCGCGTTCAGGCCAAAATGGACGGGACCAATACCGATGCAGACGTAGATGTCATACTCGAAGCCTTTCAGAAGCTGCATAAGGCAGGCAAGGCAAAGCATCTCGGTATCTCCTCCCACAGCCGCCCTTGGGCGAAGCACGTCATTGAGAACTACTCCGAGGTCGAGATGTTCATCTTTCCCTGTACGGCCAAGACCAGACAAAAGAGCCAACCGGCAACGAGGGACAATATAGAAGAGGTCAACGCCGGATACGGACCCGAAAATAAGAGCGTGTTCCAGTCGCTGCGGGATAACGACGTCGGACTCGTGACGATTAAGCCGTTCTTCGGCGGCAGCCTTTTTGCAAGCCACGGCAAGCCGAAATTAGGGGTCGGAAGCAAACACGACAATGACCTGGCAAGGCTGACACTCCAGTGCATCCTCAATCTGGACGATGCCGTCACGAGCGTTATTCCGGGTCTTTCAACCATCTACGAGGTTGACAATGCGGTCCGGGCTTCCTATACGCGCCCGCTGGGACAGACGGCCGCCGACAAGCACTGGCTCGAACGTATAACCGACCGGCAATGGGCCGCCCTGCCGCCGGAGTACAAATGGCTCCGCGACTGGGAAATCGTATAGAATTATCGCCCCTAAGCAAACAGCGGCCGGGCCGTTGGAGTGCCGTGCCTCGTGAACCGTGACAAGTGCCCGGAGCGCAGCAGCTCCTGACTCCTGTATTCTGTGTCCTCCGTAAGGAGTACCAAGGACTGTATTCTGTGTCCTGTATTCTATTATTTTTACTTCCTGTATTCCGCCGCGTGCTTTGCACAAAGCCAGCGATATGAATTATCCGGCATCTTCACCCTTCTAAGCTCACCCCACTGCCGGGCCTTATAATTCCTCGGTGCTATCTGCTCGAAAAGCTCCGCCAACTGCATTTCACTTCGAAGGCATTAAAATCATTTTAAGCGCCTCGACCGTCAAGCTTCGAGCTACCTCCACTCCGTTCTTAATAAGAAAATTCTTTATCCTTTCTGCAATCGTTTTCTTCTTTTCTTCGGTCTCAGCATCCCTGAATTCTTCGTACTGTGTATTCAACGCGATCAGTTTGTCTTCTGATAGCGCCTTGATCGCCGCTTTGAACTCATCGAGTTCCTTATTGCTGATACCAAGGCTCTCATGATAGTCTACATTATCAATAGTATCTGCAACAACTACCTGTTGCCCGGTAATATTCATCTTGTTTATCTTCATCTTATCGCCTTTCTCAAAGTATTGTTCCGTAAAAATTATCCTGTCCTCTTTCTTGTCTTTCTCGTAAACGACCACGTTCCCAAGTATCTCGTGAATATTCATATTCTCATAGCTTTCGTCGCATTGTACTTTTCGCTGGCCCTCGCGGAGCCTCCGCTTTAAGCTTTCCAGCTTGAAATAATAGGGTTCTGTACTACCCCTGCATTTGGAGCAGTTGCAGGGTATCATCTCGCTAACTTCAAGATTCTCGAAGTTGTCATTGATATCTTTTATATTCTTGCGAATAATCCCCAACATTTCCTTCTTGTTCTCACCTTCTATGACAATCCCAATTTTTCTGTCGAAATATCGTTCTCTAACGAGCGCTCTTGTATTATCAAACTCCAGCAGTGCTCCGTACCGCCAGTAGGTATTCTTGTATACGTATTTGTTTAACCTAACAATAAGGCGAGTCAATATACCCTTTGGCATGAACTTGTAGCGGTACTCATGATGCAGTGGCTCGCTCAGTTTTTCTATCTGCTCAAATCCATAAAGCTCGTCCGGCACATCTTCAGGCAGCAGCTTTGGAGCCAGATAGCGTCCATGCCCTAAATCAAAGCAAAGCTCAAATTTTTCATTCCTCATCAGCCCCAATAGCTCGGCCTGTTTGTCATGGAATTGTTCTTCATGCCAGATGTCCTCAAGATCGCTATTGTCGAACACACCGTGTTGGCGAATAACCTTCTTGTTATCCAGCACGTTATACACAGCCCTGAGCACCCATTCATGGTTTAGAAATACTGTCTTTTTTAATTCAAGGTCATCTTTGAAATGCAGGAACACTCCCAAATCATGAAAAAATTCAGATAAAAATGCAGACCTCTCTTCATTCATACCAAACGATTTGCATATACTCACATAATCTTCATAACTGATGTAATTCCTTTTCTTGGCTAACTCATTCTCAATTTCAACGCGAATATCAACCCAAACTTTCGGAAGTGCCGTACCAACATCAGGAAGCAGCTCTTTATTTCTGATTATCCTGATTGTCGCTGCATTGAGAGACTCAATCTTTTCTTTATATTCATCTTTGCAGCTAACGATCATTGGGGATTCAACAATGTTTCCAAAGCGTTCTTGGTATTCGCGCACGGCCAGTCCCACGCTCGGTTGATCACATTTATTCTGAATTATTACCACTGGACTTTTGCTCCCAAGTATGTTGATAACATTCAACCAATAGTAGAAGTCATCGTGTCGCACATCCTTCCTTGCCTCTGTAACCAGAAAATAAATAGACCTCTTTGTTATAAAGAATTGGTGTGTCGAATGATAAATCTCCTGTCCACCGAAATCCCACACATTGAGTCGAAAATCCTTGTCGAGACCTGTCTGTTCCTTAGGCAGTATCCATTTAATGATAACGATACCATAAGTGCTATCCTTATCACCAAACACATAATTCGGATTTGTTAGTGCCTCTGCCAGACAAGATTTACCAGCCCTCTCTTCTCCAACTAAAAGCAGTTTCGCCTCATACAAATAATCGATTTCCTTTGATAGTTCCCTTAAATAATTCAATATGGCTGGAGTTCCTTGTTTTACGATCTCGGGTGGTGGCAATATAAGAGCTTCGTTATCGCTAAGTATCATATCATCGAGATTGGTTAACTTTCCTAATTCTGCTGGGATACTTGTCAGTTGATTGTTGTGCAAATCGAGCCACGTCAGTTTTGTCATTTTTCCTAATTCGGCCGGGATGCTTGTCAGTTGGTTGTTGTCTAAATGAAGACTCGTCAGTCTTTTCAACTCCCCTAATTCGGACGGAATTCTCTTCAATTTATTGCTGTTCAAGTAGAGCATTGTCAGTTTTGTTAACTTCCTTAACTCGCCCGGGATGTTTGTCAGTTGGTTGCCGTACAAGTCAAGCGTCGCCAGGTTTGTCAACTTTCCTAATTCGGCCGGGATTGTTTTCAGTTGATTGCTGTACAACAAGAGCTTCGTCAGGTTTGCCAACTTTCCTAATTCGGCCGGGATGCTTGTCAGTTGATTGCTGTCCAAATAGAGCATCGTCAGGTTTGTCAAGTTGCCAATCTCGGACGGGATGGTTTTCAGTTGATTGTTGTCCAGATAGAGTTCCCGAAGTTCTGTCAATTTGAATAGAGTCTCGGGGATGCTTTTTAGTTCTCTTCCACTATGCTTCAGGACATGAGCACCCTTTCTGTGCAGACGTTCAATTTTTCCCTCTAATGACTCTTGTTCCATCTTAAGTCCTCGCGTTAGTGCCCTGAAAATCCACAAAAGCCTCGCACAAAACTGTTAATCCATTCTACTACTGAAATCAGGCCCTGGAAAGGAGAAAAAGACAGAATACAGAATACAGGAGACAGAATACAGGAGATTTCTTCTCTGTGCCCTCTGTGGCAGATATGAAAACACCGTCTCAAGGAGAATTTCTCATATTTCACTTGATATTTAACTCTGAATATGGTATAATATACAGTTAACTAATGGATTAGTTAAAAAGTTCATAGTTCGTTGTTCGCAGTGAATAAAAATTAAGAAGACATCATTATTTACGATCCATTCGACCTTACTCAGAGCCTGCCCTGAACGGAGTTGAAGGGACAGGTTTATTAATTACTACTGTCCCTGCTTTCGCAGGGATGACAATATTATTTCTCTGCGGCCTCTGTGCCTCTGTGGCTGATAGTCGTTTGAAAAAACAAAGCCAATGTTAAAATAGAAAAAATGTTATTAGCTTAATAATAGAAAGGATTTATGGAGGTTTTGGTGATTTTGAGCGTTTTTGGCGGCGAAAAACAAAGCCAATTCAAAGCCAATCTTATTTAGCCCCCAGATTCTCTGGGGGTTGAAAAACAAATGTGATCTGAAAAAACAAACCCAATTTTCAAAGGAGCAAAATGACACAAGTTTATCAATGAATATAATTTACAGGAATTTAGACGGGCCGTGGATGTAAAAAAACAAAGCCAATCAAAGCCAATTTCGAAACAAGACCAACGCCCCGATTCGGCCGGGCTGTCTGCAGATTGCAAAACGGGCTTTTCACCACCCGCGACTAAACGTCAGAGATTCTCGCGGGCATACTTTACTGCATTGTTGAAGATCGTCATCCCGTCGTTATCGACATCTTTCAGCCGGGACCAGTGCGGATGCTGAGTCGGTCTTACGAACCGCTCCGGGTGCGGCATCATTCCGAGCACCCTGCCGGTCGTATCGGTCAGGCCCGCGATAGAATCGGTCGAACCGTTCGGATTAACGGGATAGTCACCTTCGTTGCCGTCTTTATCGACATACTTGAACGCAATGTGCCCGCCGGACATTAACGAGTCCAGCGCCGCTTCGTCTCTGGTGACAACTTTTCCTTCGCCGTGCGCGATCGGCAGATAAATTCGCCGGCCGGGCTCGATGAAAACGCACCTGTTGCTTTGGGGCGCGAGATAGACCCACCTGTCCTCGAATTTCCCACTGTCGTTATTGGTGATTGTAACGCCGGCCTGCCGCATGGCTGGGGACGTGTCGAGGGCGTCCATAGTGTCGCGGGCATCCTGCACCAGAAGCGGTACAGGGGGATTCGAGGGCGTCACGCCCTCGACACGGCCGCCGGGCAGGATTCCCGTCTTGACGAGGACCTGGAAGCCGTTGCAGATACCGAGCACAAGCTTGCCGTCTTCGATGAATTTTTTGATCGGCTCGAAGAGATGATGCACAATCTGGTTGGCAAGGATTTTGCCGGCGGCCACGTCGTCGCCGTAGCTGAAGCCGCCGGGAAAGACGACGATCTGGAACTCGTCCAGCAGTGATTTGTCCTCGATTATCCTGTTTATGTGCATGCGCTGCGCTTTCGCCGCCGCCAGCTCCAGCGCATATTCGGTCTCCATGTCACAGTTTATCCCCGCCGCCCGCAAAACAATTGCCTTTACTTCTACCATCTTTTTCCTCTTTCGATTCTCGATTCCGGATACTGGATTCTCGACGCGTATCGAGTCCCGATGTACATCGGGAAGCATCGAGTATCCAGTATCGAGTTTTTGGTTACCAGTCAAACGTTTTCTGCCACGCCTGCTTTAGCGAGTCTATATCCGATTGTATAACCGTCGTGCCGTCTTGAGCTTTTACGACAAGCATATTATTATCCGTTACCTTCCCGATCTGGCCGAACGGAAGGTTCAACATGAGCCTGGCGAAAGCATCGTAATTTTCCGGCTCGACCTCCACTACGTAGCGAGAGTTCGATTCGCTGAACAACTGCGAATCGGCCCGGCAGCAGTCTTTGCTTTTCGGCAGGCCCTGCAAGTCCGCCTCGATTCCCAGCCCGCCGGCAAATGCCATCTCCGCAAGCGCCACAGCCAAACCGCCCTCGGAGCAGTCATGGCAGCTTACCACAAGACCTCCGGCGATAGCTTTCGAAATTAGCTGCGCTATTCTCGGCGCCTTTCCGAGGTCCAGTTTCGGGACGTTGGCCCCTATATAGCCGCCTATTTTGTAATAGTGCGAGCCGCCCAGTTCATTTTTCGTTTCGCCGACAACAAACAGCAGATTCGAGGCCTTTTTGAGATCCATCGTGACGCACTTATTGATGTCGTCAACAAGCGACATTGCACTGATTAAAAGCGTCGACGGGATGGATATTTGCGTGCCGTCCTCGCAGGCAAATTCATTATTCAGCGAATCCTTGCCGGAGATAAAAGGCGCTTCGAAGGCCATCGCGCCGTCGTAACATGCCTGCGACGCCCTTACCAGCGTGCCGAGTGTTTCCGGCCTCGTGCAGTCGCCCCAGCAGAAATTATCGAGCAAGGCAATCCTGTCAGACCTGCCGCCCACACAGATGAGATTTCTAATTGCCTCTTCAATCCCGGCAAGCGCCATCCAGTACGGATCGATATCGCCGTAAAGCGGATTCATCCCGCAGCTTATCGCCAGGCCTCTTTGAGAATTGAGCTTCGGCTGAACCACCGCTGCGTCGCCGGGCCCGTCGTTGGCCACGCCGGTCAGAGGCTTTACAACCGAGCCGCCCTGGACTTCATGGTCGTACTGACGGATGACCCACTCCTTGCCGGCGACGTTGTAGGATGACAGAATCCGCATGAGCTCTTCGTTATAGTTTTCCTTTTCGGGCACGCTCGGCTCTGACAGCCTGGGCGCCGTCCAGACCGCCTTGCGGGAGTATTTCGGCACGCCGTCATGCAGGAAGTCCATATCCAGCTCGCCGACCTGTTGGCCGTTGTATCTCAGTTTCAATTTCTTATCGCTCGTGAACTTGCCAACGACTGTCGACTCGACGTTCTCGTTATCGAATAGTTTCGTGATAGCCTCTAAATGTTCCGGCTTCACGGCGATGACCATTCTCTCCTGTGCTTCGCTTATCCATATTTCGGTATAGCTAAGGCCGGCATACTTCAGCGGGGCTTTTTCAAGATCGATTTCGGCTCCGAGGTCCTTGCCCATTTCCCCCGCCGCACTGCTCAAACCGCCGGCTCCGCAATCCGTTATTGCTTCGTACAGCCCGGCCTCATTCGCCTGAACCAGGACATCCAGCATTTTCTTTTCCGTAATCGGATTGCCGATTTGTACGGCGTGGGAAAAGACCGTCTCGTGCTCGTGCGTCATCTGGCCGCTCGAGAAGGTCGCCCCGTGTATCCCGTCCCTGCCGATGCGGCCGCCGACCATGATTATCAGGTTTCCGCTTTGCGGATTCTTGAAGCACTTTTTCTTGTCCATCAGGCCGATATTGCCGCAATAGACCAGCGGATTGGCCATGTATCTGTCGTCGAAGTATATCGCGCCATTTACGGTTGGAATGCCCATTCTGTTGCCGTAGTCGCGAACGCCCGCCACGACGCCTTTCATAATCCGCCTCGGATGCAGAACTCCTTTGGGGATATCTTCGACCTTCTTGTCGGGCTCGCCGAAGCAGAAGATGTCTGTATTGGCGATAGGCCTGGCACCCAGACCGGTCCCCATCGGGTCGCGAATCACGCCGCCGATGCCCGTGGCCGAGCCGCCGTAAGGATCGAGCGCCGATGGGTGATTATGGGTTTCCACTTTGAAACAGACCGCGGAGTCTTCGTCGAATTCCACCACTCCGGCGTTATCGGCAAAAACAGATATGCACCAGTCCTTATCGAGCTGCCTGGTGGCTTTGAATACGGTCTCTTTCAGCAAATCGTCAAAATGAACCTGCTCGCCGTCGATTGTCAGCTCTACGGAGCTTTTAAGAGTCTTGTGTACGCAGTGCTCGCTCCAGGTCTGAGCAATCGTCTCCAGCTCCACGTCCGTGGGCTCTCTGCCGAGCTGCTGATAATGTTTTTGAATCGTCTGCATTTCGAGAAGATTGAGAAACAGATCTTTATCCTTACTCAGAGCAACCAGGGCATCATCATCGAGGTCGCATATCGGCCAGTGAACTATCTGCAAATCGTACGGCTTAAGATGCGGGCTCGGCGGTTCGGCTTCGTTACCGATAACGCAATCTTCGATACAATCGTTCGCTAAAATTTTCTTCGCAATCGTATCGGTCTGGCGTTGCGAGATTTCACCCAGCAGAACATACTTTCGTGCGGTGCGGACGTTATGGGCTTTGACCCCCATATCGGCAACCGCCGCCATGACCGATTCGGCGACCGGATCGGTCACGCCGCTTTTCAAGTGCACCTCGATGAGTGTCGCTTTCGCCAGGCCGGCCGGCGGACCGCTTCTGCCGATAAAATACTCCTCGCAGACCGGATCGGCCAGAAGCTCCCGTGCCAGACGCTCGGCAAAATCCCTGTCGAAGTCCGCCTCGATAAGAAAGACCTTCGCAGACTGAACCGCCTGCACCGAATCGATGCTCAGCTCCTTGATATCCTCCAGCACGCTCTTGCCGTGTACATCCGAAAAACCTGATCGATTAAAGACCTCAACACGCCATTGTTTCACGATATTATTTCCTTAAATGAAAGTGCCTAAAATGAGCTAAAATGCCTAAAGTGACCTAAAATTATGCAAGACACATAGTTCTTTCTTTAGCGTTTATTTTTAATTTTAGCCCATTTTTTCCACCGTCGTACAATCTCTTCTAAGTTAAATTCCTCAGTAAATTTTTTAGTAATTGTAATCCAATAATATTCATCGATAAGTTTCACTACAGTACTATTTGGTCTACCTAATGCCTTGGGTAGATCATCCAAGTTAATTTTGTGATTTTTACAGGGTTCTTTTAGGTCCAGTATAACCTTTCTCACATGTTTTAGATAATCTCCATAAGACCTTCCTTTATATCGTTTCTCTAATTCTTTACGAATTTTACTATCCCACGGTGGAAAGGCATTAGGTCTTATCGCAAAAAGCATCTTAGCAGCGCCTACGTGCCCCAATTTTACATTCTTCCCATCTATTCGACACGTCACGACTAATTCTGAAAGCGTACAATGAAGCCCGTTAAAAGATTTTAAATTCTCATCCTTTAATTTCCAAAGTTTTTCTGTTTCTTGGGGAAGTCCTTTGGAATATTTCTTATACCAGCAGTGAATTTTTTCAGATGCCCTTTCACGATTATCAGAGTCTTTAGCAATATGCTGACAACCAAAATTATTCAAAAATTCAAGAAGCACGTTTCTATGTTCCTGCTTGCAAAGATTCGGTGAGTTTTTGATGATTTCTCTAAATTTCAGATAAGAATCATCGTCAGCGACTATACTGTAAATATAGCAGGCAACGGCTAAATTACTAAGCTTCATGAGCACATCCTTGGCACTTTATCCTTGCTTTTCAACTTTAGTTCACTATAGTGCATTTTAGGCACTTTAGCTCACTCTATTATCTCCTTTTTTTCCATCTTGTATTTTATCATGGCAGCCCGCCTACTTCTCGCCTTTTCAAGCAGCTTTTCGATTTCACTTTTATCTTCGTTTCCGATCGCCTTTTTCAGTTTCTTCAATTCGGCAATGATCTTATCGATGCCGCCGGATGTGTTCTTCGTATTTGTCAGCAGCACATCGGCCCAGATATTCGCTGGTCCCGATGCTACTCTCGATGTATCCATAAAACCTTTGCCTGCATATTTCAAATCTTCGCCGCTGTTGGCATTGATCAACGCCACAGCCATCACATGAGGCAGATGGCTCACATTTGCAAAAACCCTATCGTGCTCGGCCGGCGCCATTGTTTTCACAAAGCATCCGAGTTCCGACCAGAACTTCTTAAGTGTTCGCACCGCCCGGACGTTCGTTTTACTCGTCGTGGTTAAGATACACATGGCCTGATCGAATAAATCGTCTCTTGCGAACTCAACGCCCCTTTGCTCCGAGCCTGCAATGGGATGCGAGCCAACGTAGTGCACCCTCTTCGGCAGCTTCTTAGCCGCCCAGCGATGCGGAAGCACCTTTGTCGAACCGACATCGGTAACAATACAACCGTCCGGCAGCGCATCGGCAATCTCGACAAAAATGTTTTCAAACGTACACAGCGGCGTAGCAAGGATAACAAGGTCTGCTTCGGAAACGCTCCGGCATATATCGTCAACGACCTCGCCGGCCACCGCCAATTTCCTGGCTTTATCGCGAGTTGAGGGACGATGCGTATAACCTACTACCTTGACCCGGGTAAAAGAGCGTAAAACTGCCAGAGAAATCGATCCGCCCAACAGCCCCAATCCAACAACAGTTGTTTGTTTTAAGTCTTTCATAGCCAAGACCTTACAAAAATATACCCCAGAATAAATTCTGCTAAAAAGTACTGTAAGGTCCCACGGATGTCAATTTTTTTCTTTGATTTGAGCCATTAAAATGTTAATATTCTGCCTTTCAGGTAAATTTCGTCCTGATGTTGATATATCCTCGTCACATGCTTATGGCAAAACGAGATAATAAAATAGAAAAAATGTCGGACATTAGCAGTCTTGGTAAAGGTGACCATCTCGGATTCGAGGAGAAGGTAGCTACCCTTGATCGCCAGATGAATGAGCTGCGCAAGCTCAGCTCGATCAAAGGCATTGACTATTCATCCGAGATCAGGCAGCTTCAGCAACAGCAGGTCTCCGAGCTGAAGCAGATATATTCGAGTCTAACGGCATGGCAGACCGTGCAGGTTGCTCGCCATCCCAACAGGCCCCTCGTATCGGATTATCTAAATCTGATGGTGAAGGATTTTCACGAATTGCACGGCGACAGATGCTTCGGCGACGATCGCGCAATCGTAACTGGTCTGGGCCAGATCGGCAGGGAAAAGGTATTGGTCGTCGGTCAGAATAAAGGCAAAACCACAAAGCAGAAGATCGCCTGTAATTTCGGATGTCCCAATCCCGAGGGGTATCGCAAGGCGCTGGCCAAGATGAAATTTGCCGAAAAGTTCGGCATTCCCATCGTCACGTTAATCGACACGCCGGGCGCCTATCCCGGCATCGGCGCCGAAGAACGGGGCCAGGCCCAGGCAATCGCAATCAATCTCAACTATATGTCCCGGCTGAAGGTGCCGATAATTTGTATCGTCATCGGAGAAGGCGGTTCCGGCGGAGCACTTGGAATCGGCGTTGGCGACAAGCTGGCAATGCTTGAGTTCGCGTATTATTCGGTAATATCACCCGAAGGCTGCGCCGCAATTCTTTGGCGTGACGGCTCACAGGCGCCTCAAGCCGCCGAGGCGCTTAAATTGACCAGCAAGGACCTGCATAAACTCGGCCTGGTTGACACCGTGATCCCAGAACCGCTCGGAGGCGCTCATCGGAACATTCACGACACTGTCTATAACGTCGAGAAATACATCGTAAAAACACTGCGGGACCTGAAACGTACAAAAATTAAAAATCTGCTTAATAACAGATACAGCAAACTGCGCGCGATAGGCGCTAGTCCCACAGAGAAGTTACGCCGTAAGACTCATGCAGGCAAAGACAGGGTAAAGGCGGCACTGCAAGGCATCCCGACCAAGCCAAAGCGAGTACCCGCCAAGGTCTGACGTCATTGTATTTTCGGCTGAATCGCAGTTCCATAACCTTCGGCCTGTAATCGGCTTTATATTCACATGCTCTTACAAGGAGAAGAATCATGGCACGGGAAAAAAGGGGCTCCGAAACAGAAAAATCATCTCACGCAATCAACAAAAACAGGAACCTTCTGACTCGAAGAAATTTTATCACGGCCGCAACCGGAATGGGCGCGATGAACCTAATCGCCGCAGGTGCGCAGAAAACAAAAAAGGGAGACACGAAAATGCCCGTATGGAGCGGGGATTTAAAAAGCGCCGTGAAGCAAGCCCCCAGAATCCCCGTCGCTGCAAAACCGAACGGGCTGAATATGATCGTAATTATAGCCGATACATGGCGGGCGGACCATCTCGGATGTTACGGCAGCACTCGTATCAAAACACCTCATCTCGACCGGCTTGCAAAAGAAGGGACATTGTTCACAGACGTCACTACCGAAGGATTGCCCACAATCCCCTGCCGAAGGGTTTATCATACGGGCAAGAGCGTACTTCCGGCGGCAAAGTGGCAGCCCCTCAGTAAGAACGACATTACTTTCGCCGAAGTTCTGGGCAAGCACGGCGTAACAACCGGCTTTATTGTCGATACGTATCATCACTTCAAGGCCGATTATAATTTTCATCGCGGTTATGATTCCTGGCACTGGGTGCGAGGGCAGGAAACCGACAGGTGGAAGAGCGGCCCGAAAGACAAGTTCGACCCGAAAAAACATATGCCCGAACATCTGTGGAACGAGCGATACGACACAAATATGCGTCAATACTTAATGAATACACAGGACAGAAAAAGCGAGGAAGATTACTTCTGCGCCCGGTCCTGCGGTGAAGCGATGAACTGGCTCGAACAAAATACCGCCAGCAAGCCGTTTATGCTCTGGATCGATATGTTCGACCCTCACGAACCGTGGGATGCGCCCCCGCGATTTAAGAAAATGTACAGGGACCAATATCCGTACGAGAGATATTTGTTCGGATACGGAGTCAGGAATGCCGATATTCGACCCGACGATTTGCCGATTATCAGAGACCTTTACGCCGCGGAAGTGACATTCAGCGATTATTGCATCGGCCGTCTCTTAAAAAGAGTCGAAGAGCTGGGCCTGATGGATGACACGATCATCGTTTTTTCAACCGACCACGGCACCCATCTGGGTGAACGAGGTTGTGTCCAGAAAACGCCGGCGCTTCTCAACGCCTGCGTTACGCATATCCCGTTGATTATAAAACACCCGGATAGCCGGTTCTCCGGAAAACGTGTTGACGGTCTTGTCAGCGCCGTCGATTTCATGCCCACGTTCCTTGCAATGCTCGGTATCGAAGATTACAAGAACACGGATGGACAAAACATGTGGAAGCTCGTAACAGGCCGGGCTTCGTCGCTCCATGATAATGTTTACACGGTCTTTAACGCGTTCGGAGCAATTCACAATCTTAATTGGCACTACTTCCAGAACATCAGGGGCAAAAATGCCGGCAAAGGACCCTGTCTTTATAACCTAAAAACCGATCCGGGCCAGTCAGGGAACGTCATAAAAAAATTCCCGGACGTAGCGAGAGATTTGAGAAAGAAATTGCAGAACCATCTTGAGATCAAGATACCACCTTTGAGGTTGTAATTGCTCTTAAGTGATAAACTTCCGCAAGAATCGTTTTGGAAATGAACTTTTGCAAAACTTTTGTTAGAACCGAAGGAGAATTATAGGGCAGGCCTCCATGCCCACCCTACCTTTTATCCGCTAAAAGCAGGCCATTCTAAATTTCTCTGGGATCTTTGCCTTCTTCGATGGCCTCTATTTTTTTTACTCTTCTTTCGTGCCTGCCGCCGCTGAATTCGGTGCTCAGCCAAACTTCTACCATTTTTCGCAGCAGTACGACTCCAACCTGGTCTGCTGATAAACACAGGACATTCGCATTGTTGTGGTCACGCGAAATTTGAGCACTTAGCTCATCATGGCACAGGGCGGCCCTGATTCCATTTACCTTGTTGGCGGCCATGCTCATCCCGATTCCGGTCGCACAGGCCAGGATAGCTCTGTCGGTCTCCTTTTTGGATACCGACGTTGCCGCCAAATACGCCAGGTCGGGATAATCAACGGGATTGTTGTCACTGGTGCCGACATCGATACAATCATGACCCAGCTCAGTAGCTATCGCCATGATTTGCTTTTTGATATCGAAGCCGCGATGATCACTTCCAATTGCTATTTTCATATCACAAGCTCACCAATCCTTTTTTGTACGGCTCTTTCAATTAGTTTCGCACAGTTATTGTACGACTCTTGCGGTTGACCTATCGGATCAGGAATTCCCATCTTTGACGCTAACAAAAAACACTTATCCGCCGCCTTCGGAACAAGAGCAACAACTCTATCCCTATGTATTTGCTCCATTACGAATATAATGTCACTTTCCTCGACAAGCTCTTCGGACAATCCTTTGTTCCTGTGAGCTTTTATATCTACTCCCTTAGCAACACAAGCAGCCACCGCCTCAGTACTTGCAGAATAACCAACTGAACCAATAATGCCAGCCGAGTTTACCTTATAACCCATTTCGTCGAGGTCGTCAACATTGCATTGCAATTTTTCTGCTAAATATTTTCGAAATATTCCTTCAGCCATCGGGCTCCGGCAGGTGTTGCCCGTACAAACGAACAAAAAATTAACTTGCGATAACTCTTCCAACTTTGCCTGGGAATATACTCCCGGCCTCAATACATCCATACCTCTTTTACCTATCTTAACAACCGTACTGCTCTTCTTGTATTTACACGGCCCCGCATCCAGCAGCAACTCGATTCGATCTGACAACTGCTCAAGAACCCGGCCGGAATCGACAGCGGGCGCCCGATCGGTTATATTTGCGCTTGGCGCAACAACGGGATTGCTCGTTTGCCGCAACAACATTGAGGCTATAGGGTTATCCGGGCAGCGAATACCTATGGAATTATCTTTGTAAAGGTTTTCAAAAACTTCTCTTTCGAGATTCTTCCGCTGTTTGTCGATATCCTGCTGCTCCAATTCGAAGACAATGGTCAAAGGACCGGGCCAGGCGTTTTGAATCAGTTTTTGGGCCCTTAATCCGATTGTGGGTACATAATTTTCAACATCGTTCTTTCGACCGATATGCAACGTGTAGTATTTGCCGGCGGTCCTGCCCTTGAGAGCATTTAGCCTGTCCAGCGAATCATTTTTAACCCGGCAGGCAATCCCATAAACGGTTTCCGTAGGAAACGCCACAAGCCCGCCCGAATCAATACACGCCGCGGCATCATTGATTTTCGCCGAGTCAATCTTTGCGGCATCGAGTTGTAATACTCTTGTTATCATCGGCCGCATAAAATACAACAGTGCTCCCCAAATAGCAAGTTTTTATACCGCCAATCCCAACAGGGCAATCTCCGCCCCCTGCCAAATAATCAAGTAACAGGGGCCCATACCGAATCAATCGATACAGGCCCCTGATTATCGTAAAACATGATTGTCTTTCAGTAAGAACTGTATTTACTCCGCACCAGTCTCTCTCGGCTGATACAGACGGATATCGTCAATATACATCTTGCCCGAACCGCCGGGGATTGTCATGTTGCCCTGGGTTCCAAGGCCGATGGCAATTCTGTCAACATTGCTCAGGTTGATGCCCTGATCGGCAAAG
>Ga0180434_10002811_pt1 | contig 22677 bp, 19 predicted proteins | sample SS_ome_7_FD_132453 | JGI IMG/M metagenome (GOLD analysis project Ga0180434, IMG submission 132453) | Hypersaline lake sediment archaeal communities from the Salton Sea, California, USA - SS_1_D_2 metaG | ecosystem: Environmental > Aquatic > Non-marine Saline and Alkaline > Hypersaline >...
CGACTCGCGGAGGGGGGAAAGGCCCGCCGGGACGGTGGGCAGAGGCGTGGGAAGGGGGGGCCTCATGTCTTTTGGCCGGCCAAGCGGACCTTGAACGCAGGGGGCCAATTGACGCACAATCAGAGGATAGGCAATGCCGACGGCCATTGCCGCGTTTGGGGCGGCATAGAATAGGAGCGTGGAGATGGCAAAGATCGCGGAAGACATCACGCGGCTGGTAGGCAATACCCCGCTTGTCAGAATAAACCGCATAGCCGAAGGCCTGCGGGCCGAGATCGTGGGGAAACTGGAGGCCTTCAACCCGTGTTCGAGTGTCAAGGACAGGATCGGGTTAAGCATGATAGAGGCCGCCGAACGGGACGGGATGATAGGGAAAGACACCATCGTCTTAGAGCCGACGAGCGGTAATACGGGAGTGGGGCTCGCCTTCGTCTGCGCGGCCAGAGGCTACCGCTTGGCTCTTACGATGCCCGACACAATGAGCATGGAGCGCCGCCGACTCCTCAAGGCTCTGGGCGCGGAGCTAATTCTCACGCCGGGAGCCGAGGGGATGCCCGGAGCGATCGCCAAGGCCAAGGAGCTGGCCGCCTCCGATTCGAGATACTTCATACCACAGCAGTTCGAGAACCCCGCCAATCCCGAGGTCCACGTCCGGACGACCGCCGAGGAGATCTGGAAAGACACCGACGGCGAGGTGGACATCTTCGTCGCCGGCGTGGGAACAGGCGGCACCATCACGGGCGTCAGCGGGGTCATCAAGAAGCGGAAGCCCTCTTTCAAGGCGATCGCCGTTGAGCCCGCCGACTCACCGGTTCTCTCGGGCGGCAAGCCCGGGCCCCACAAGATTCAGGGCATCGGAGCGGGCTTTGTTCCGCAAGTCCTCGATGTGAATCTCGTGGATGAGGTCATCAGGGTCCGTGACGAGGACGCGGGCGCCATGGCGCGCAGACTGGCCAAGGAGGAGGGGGTATTGGCCGGGATATCCTCGGGAGCCGCGCTTTGGGCGGCCGTGGAGGTGGCAAAGAGGCCGGAGAGCGCCGATAAGATGATAGTGGTCTTCATATGCGATACGGGGGAGAGATACTTAAGCACGTGGCTCTTTGAGGAAGGCGAATAAGGGAAACCGGAGAGAGATATCTGAGCACGTGGCTTTTTGAGGAAGGCTAATAGGGGAGTTCAAGATGGCGAACAACAAGAACTGGGCCGAGAGGGAGCTGGAATCCGTTGTGGATTCGCTCTGCAATCGAGAGACGGGGGTCCTTGGGCCCGTGCGAAGGGGGCACGGGCAGCCGTTGCCCTCGAGGGACTCAATCGTGAGAGTGGTCGAGGATTTGCGGTCGATTCTCTTCCCGGGTTATTTCGGCATCTCCGAGATGGACAGCAAGAGCATGCGGTACTACGTCGGGGCGACGCTTGACAGGATCCGCCGCGAGCTCGAGGAGCAAGTAATGCGCGGGGTCTGTTTCGTATGCGACAAGGATCCCGGGGAGTGCACGACCTGCGAGGACAGCTCAGTCAGGATAATCGGGACGTTCGTCGACAGACTTCCCGAAGTGCAGCGGCTTCTGGCAACGGACGCGCAAGCGGCCTACGAGGGCGATCCCGCGGCCACTTCCCCGGACGAGGCGATCTTCTGCTATCCCGGGATGCTCGCGATCACGAGCTACCGGATCGCGCATGAGCTCTATCGCCTGGCCGTTCCTCTGATCCCCCGAATCATCACGGAGCACGCTCACAGCATCACGGGCATAGACATCCACCCGGGCGCCCGGATCGGCGAGAAGTTCTTCATAGACCACGGCACGGGAGTGGTCATCGGAGAGACGAGCGTGATCGGGACCAACGTGAGCATCTACCAGGGCGTCACGCTGGGGGCGAAGAGCTTCCCGCTGGACGAGCACGGCAACCCCATTAAGGGGATAGACCGCCATCCAATCGTCGAGGACGACGTGATCATCTATTCGGGGGCGACGATCCTGGGCCGTGTCACGATAGGTAAGGGCTCTATCATAGGCGGCAACGTCTGGCTCGTGGAGAGCGTTCCTCCCAATAGCCGCATCGTCCAGGAAGGCGGCAGAGCGGATCTCCGGGGCAAAAAGCGGAAGTAAACCGGGCTTGCGCCCCGCAGGTCGCCGGTTCATAACAGGCCCCCGCCGGCATTGTCATAACGGGCTCCGGGACGGACGAATGAGCACAAACCCCGGGCCTTCCGGAGTCAATCCGGCTCCTCGGCACAGGCAGTGGTCCGAGGCGCTTCCGTCCGGGCAACACCGGACAACACCGGACAACAACCAAGTGTGGCCCCGGCGGCCGCGGCTAGGGTGAAATGACCAAGCATTCTCCGCCGGATCCCCCACTGGAATCGACCGTCAGGTCCCTCTCATGAGAACTACTCCCGCCCGGCGCAAGGTTGACCGCACGCCCATCGTCCCTAAATCCTTGTGGAGAGCGAGATAGCGGGTAGCCGCCCGGGCCGATCGAGCCCGCCCCGGATTCCGTGTAGCCGCGGCCGAGATCATCCACCGCGGCATACGGTATGCATCAGCATCCCCACGGGACATATTGAGTCAGGCACAAGTAGAGGGGAGGCACTCATGTTACAGAAGATCAGAAAAGACCGCCGATCCGGGCCGGTGCACCACGGGACCAGTCTGCTGAACCTTCTATTCACCATGGGGATACTCGCCGTCGGATTGCTGTTGCTTGCGGCGACTATCGCACCACGGGCCGAGACACTCAGCGCCGGCGAAAGCAGCGCCGCGCTGGATCTGGCATACGAGAAGCTGAACGAGTTGAGGTCTTCGCCGTGGTCAGGCTCGGCTCTCAAGTCGGGAGCCTACTCCGACAAGGTGAACTCATATTCCAGATATTGGACGGTGACGGCCGATACACCGATCGAGGGCATGAAGCGAATCAACGTGCTTGTGGAATGGCACTCCTCTCGTGGAACTTCCCAAGTCGTCCTGGATACCTATGTCACTAGCTGGGGAGGAAGGGCGGACGCTGCACCGATTTACGGAAAGCCGCAGCAGGGTGGGGGTATTGGGTGAAGCATAGGGATGATCCTTGACGCAGCTACCTGCCTCAATGAAGCTCACGCGTTGCGCTTTCCGGATCGTGGGGGTCAAAGCGCACAAGGGCCAGTTCGGGGCCGTTGTGGGCGGCCGAAAACATGTGGGTTCGGCCGATGTGATCCCTCCAGGAGCCGGTGAGTTCCGCGGACTCGTGGATGTGTCCGTGCAGGGTGATGAGCGGTTGGCGCTTTTCGATCAGGCGCCGTATCGCAACGCTGCCGCAATGGACGTCAACAGGGGCGTGGTCCACCATCCGGCCGTCCAGGGCGGCGCGATCGAGCTTCGTCCGATAGGGCGGCGAATGAAACAAGAAGACCGCGCGCTCAAGGTCGTCGTCGCCGGTCAAACCCTCGAGATCTTTCTCTATCGTGGCATAACGGACCTCGCGCGCGGATACCGGGACCGTGCGGCGCCCCTCTTCGGGCGAGACGCAACCCACGTCGACGTGACGCGAGACATCATAGCGCTCCCAGTCTTTCAGGAGAAACGGCGTCGGCGGAACGTAGGCGTAGCCGTAAATGGGGACGCCGTCAACCGTCACCTTGAGATTGTGGATGTACTCCCAGATTCCGCGGTCCCCGGCCCGCATGAAGGCCTTCTCTTCGTAGCGAGGATCATCGTTTCCCAGAATCACGAGAACCCGCGGATAGACTTCGCCGAGAGTCAGAGATAGCTTCTCCAGCTCGGCCGCCAGGAAGTCGCGCACGAAATCCGTGAGGCCCGGCTCGGAGCTCCAACCGCTGTCGAGCGGCGTGGGCAGCAGGTCGCCGCCCAAGAAGACGGCGTCCGGGCGCTCCCGCTCGATCAAGCGAAAGAGCTTACGGTAGCGGTCCACTCTTCCATGCAGGTCAGATGCGAAGAAACAGCGCAAGCGCGCCCCCTGAACGATTCCCCGGATGCAATGCAACCGCTGTGTTTGTAGAACAAGTCCGGCCGACGGTCATGGGACCTCTGTTCTGATTCCCTATGCCGTGATACGGCTAGCGAATGGGGCCACGGTGAAGTGCGCCGACTTCTTCTGAGGGCTCGCCGCTTGCGGGCCGGTAGGGAACCATTGACTAACGGATTACTCCGGCGATGCCGGCCCGACCAAACAATCACCCCGCGGACCGTTTAAGCGGCAACGGCCGAGCGGCGTCCGTCACGGCTCCTATCTTGGCCGCATAGCTCGTCTTTTGTGCTATATCTTCGTCGGTCACTATGTGCACGTCGAGCAGGCCGCCGCTTCGGTAGCCGGTGCGCAAGTAGTTCATCTCGTCAAGGCTCAGACTCCAACCCTCGAACCAGCTTAACAGCTCCCGCCGCTGGTTTTTGCTGCCCCGGAAATGAACCAGAAGGTCTATGTCGCTCGCCGGGCCGGGCGTGGCGTTCTTGACGCTCCCGAATACGTACATCGCTACAACCCCGTAGCGCTCGGCGTCCAGGTCCAGGGCGATCCTCTCCGCCATCTTCTTGCGCCAGCGCCAGTAGTGGACCGGCTTCTTGGCTACCGCGGCACCCCTCTCTTGAGGGGTAGCCAAAGCGTCGCCGCCCGTCGTGAAGAGCGCCAAGGCTTCGTCGAGGTCCGCGTTAAGAAGCACGCGCAGGATGCGCTCCCCGGTCTCCGCAGGCACTTCGATGACGCGCAAGGTGTCGACGAGGTTCTCATACTGCGGGAGGAGATCCGTCAGGAGGTTATTGGCGGAACGCAGAAAACGCTCGTTGAAGATCACGTTACCGTCATCCGGGTAGAGCGGCAGGTAGGAAATGCGAGACTCCACAAGATCCTGGAAAAAGTGCGTGCCGAAGGATACGTCCGGCACGTACTGCCCTTTCCGTCGGGCTATTTCAATAAGCATGGCCGTGTTGCTGATATCGGCATAGGAGACACCGACGCCCAGCTTGAGATCGCCCCGGCTGCCCCAGCGCCCGGGTCCCATGAGGATGAACTGTCGCTTGGGAAGAAGCGTATTCAGCCGGCCTACCGCGCGCGCCACGGCAAGCAGATCCGCGCGACCGCCCAATTCGGTGTAGCGCTCGGGATCGACGTAGACTACGTGCGTGATGTCGGGTACATGGCCGTTGGATACGTAGCGATGCGCCGAGAAGAGAATGTCCTCGTCGGGAACGTCCTTTGGAATCGGCGACGGGGAAGCGGCCTCGGCGTAGCTCTGCGGCCGGCACTGCAAAAGATATAGGTGCTCCCCGTCGTGGGCGAACTCGACGTCCACGGGGGTATCCAGGCTCTCCTTCAGAGTCTTCATGATCGCGCCGAATTGTTTGACGAAGTCGGACCGGGAAAGAAGCCCATCGAAGGTCGCGACGAGCTCGTCGCGCTCGGAGTCGAAAAGAAGCCCCACGGGCTTCTGCAACATCTCATCTCGAAGAACCGAGAAGACGCGATCGAAGGCGGGGTATTTCGCTCCGCACTCCTCCAAGAGCTCCCGCAAATCAACGGTCTCCAAAGTCCGTGACTCCATGTTGATGACGTCCACCTTCTTTGGGGCGTATCGCATGATCTCATCCATTGCCTGATTGACCCTCAGCTTCGGCTGCCCCGGCACGATGAGGATGGGATAGTCGTCCGGTACCCGGTCCACCGCCCTTGTGCCGAGACCCGGCACCATCCGTATCAATCCGTCCTCGCGCTTGATTCGGGGCGACCAGCGAAACTCGTTGTTGCTGAAGGCCACCCCTGAGAACGCGGGGAAGAAGTATTTGCCAACCCTCTTTCCTATGACCTCTTGAATCAGGATCCCCATCTCTTCGTTGAAATCGAGCAGGCCGTGTTCCCGCCGGTACTCAATGGGGTCCGGACTGAACACAGAGGAGTAGACCTCCGCGATGGCGTCGGTGAGCGCTTCGAGCCGCTCCTTCTTTGTGCCCTGATTGGCGAGGAATAGGCTCCTGTACTTTCCGGAGAAAGCCGTGCCGAGGCGATCCTCGAGAAGACTGGAGCTGCGAACGATCAAGGGGACCTCTCCCAGGTCGTCCAGGGCCATCGACAGGCCCTTTATGACGTCGGGCGGGAAGGAGGAGCTCTTGAAGAGATGCACCACGTTCGGATACTCCTGGCGCACTTGCTCGATAGGCTTGTATTTCTGCTCGACCACGTCCTCGAGGTCGCTGTGGCTTATGAAATCAAGCACGGCGTCGGATGCGACATACCAAGTGCGTGGAACGCGGACCTCTCCCACCTCCGGGTTCTCTGCCGGCTTCCTCGCGACGATGCGGTGCGCGAGGAACAAGCCGGCACCCTTGCCTCCCAGTTTGCCGTGGCTGTCTGCCGGGACTATTATCCTATCCACGACGTCCAGGAAATCCGTGATCTCGACGAAGCCCTTCGCGACGCGGACGAAGTCGAGCTGTTCGGTCAAAAGGCGCTGCGTCAAGGTGACCCGCAGGCTGCTGATGGTGGATTGGGACAGCACGCCGTCGGCGGTGACGACGTGTTGGTAGCGTTGCAAGGCTTCCGTTATCTCTGGGACGGAGGATCGGGGATTGCTGACCACTTTGAGCAAGACGCTCGCCTTGTCCTCCTGAATCCAACGCTGGACGCGCGACAGAATCTCCTCGTCGCTGAGATGGCTGCTTGCCAGCTCGAAGGGCTTCATGCTGAGAAGCGCTTCGAAGTCGTGGGCGCGTCTCGGGCCGGGGACGTTTTGCTCGCCGAACACCCCCTTTTCATCCGAAGAGATCTGCGCTTCGGGGAGCAGGGCGTGCGCTTCCTCGACCCCGGTCTGGAGAAGGTGATTGACCATTTTCCGCGCTATGCGCACGTAGAGGTTGCGGTCGGATTGCCTGAGAAGCTGAATGGGCCCGCGCCAGCCGTCGGCGGGCCCCGTGCCTCGGCTCATGCCCTGCATTTGATCGTGTAAAGACTTAAGGCGCCTGTAGAAAACGTATTGGCTGAGGCGTTCCGCGATCGAGTTGGCCAGGCGGACTTCCTCCTTGAGGAATGGGCCTTCGTCGGCCTCCGGACGCTCCTCGGTGTAGTAGATACTCAGCTCCCCGATCGGCTGATCCTGCACGACGAGCTTAGCCGTGAGAACCCAAGTGGTGGGAGTGAAGTCGCCCGATAGGTAGTTCTTTCCCTCACAGGTGATCCGCGCCTCGCATATCTCGGGGAACTGCCACCCCGGGGCGATGACCTTGACGACCTTCGCTAGGGTCTCATCGACAGGCAGGTCACCCCTGTTGAGTATCTCGTCAACCCGGTAAAGGCAGTTGAGCTCCTTGGCGCGCTCGCGAAGAGACGCTATGAGGCTATTGCGAGCCTTGCTCGACTTACGTGCCATGTCTCACTACTCCTCTGCGGCGCCGGCCGTCCACCTTGACCAGTAGGGGCTTCGCTGACCGCACATGCTTAACGTGATCGGACTCCCGAATCGTCTCCTGGCGGTTCAGCCAGTCCCAGTCGATGGAATAGCTCCCTCCATGCCGCAATGACAAGTATAAGACCTTGAAGCTGATCAGGTTATGGAAAAAGTGAGAGCCCTGACTGAGGTCTGGGTTCATCTCGGGCAGGGTAGTCTCCACAATCACCCGGGCGCCGCTGATCTGTCCCCATTCGACGGGGATTCCGAGCCAGGGATCGGTGCTGCCCCATCGTCCGAAGCCGATCAACATGTACTCTCGCCCCTCGTCGGCCATCCGGCGGTTGACCTTGTCTATCTCCATGGCGATCGTGCGCGTGAGCTTTGCTTCAAAGGCCTCGGGCTTGACGAAAACGATGTCCCGCAAGCCGTCGTTTGCGCCGTTGCCCAGCACCTCCTCGGAGGCCAAGAGAACTTGCTCTCCGGACATCTCATCCGCGGTTATGTCTACGTCCTGAGCGTCCACCATCATAGGTCGGACCTGCAGGAAACCGAGGCGGGCGGGCAGGCCGCTCCGCCCGTCCAGAACGGCGGCGAACTCGATCTCAATCGGTCCGCCTACGCCGGCCGAGCATTGCGCAAGCAGCGCGCGGATCGAGTTGTTGAGCGCGAGCATCGAGCCCGACATCAAAGGCGCGAAGTTCAAGAGCCTCGGCCCCTTGGTACCCGTGCCCGGACGGAGCCTGTCCGACTGTGGATCGAAGGTGGAGGCAAGGAAGCGAAGTGTGCCGTCGTATTCCGCGTCGGCCAAATCCCCGCGGACGAGGTATTCCGTCTCACGAATCGGATCCGGAACCGGCGGACGACCCATATGAACGGCCCAGAACCCGGTCTGTGTGTTGTTGAGCAGCTCCCTGATCGTGTTGTAGGGCGGCGGAGCCTTCGGGTGGGCCGGAGAATAGGTCCAGCAAAGCCCGCCCTCGACTATCTGCATGCCGAGCCCCAGGGCCAGGCTCACAACCCCTTCCTCGGGGCGGGAGTGCCCGCTCGGGTAGTAGTTGTAGGATCGGGCGACCCCGGAAACGGTCGGGTAGAAGCGGTCCCCGTGGCGCTCGCCGACGACCTCCTGGACTACGACCGCCATCTTCTCTGCGCGTTGGTCCTGGCCTATCGAGCGAATGTAGCTCTTTGCCCGTTGGAAGAAGGTGGACGCGTACACGTACTTTATCGCCTCTACCAGACGCCGGAAGCGCGAGTCCGTGTCGGCCTGGTTGTTCGGAATCATCTTAGTTCCGTAGACGCCCGCCAAGGGATGCTCCAGCGCGTCCTCGAGAAGGCTCGATGAGCGCACGGCAAGCGGTGTGTGAACCTCCGAAATGAGCGCCCGCAAGTCCCCGACGAGCTCCGCTGGCAGGCTTGCCTTTTGGAAGGCGTGGGCGATGCGATCATCCGGCTCTTCGGAAAGCGCCGGGTCCCAAAGAGAGTTGCGCTCCATGAACTGATCGAAAATGTCCGTGGTCAAGACCGTGAGAGTGGGGATGGTCACGGTGACTTGCGGGAAATCGTCCGCGGGGAGCCCGGGCAGGGTGTCTCTGAGAATGAATCGGAGGCCCGAGGCTTTGCCTCCCAGCTCGCCCGCCCCGATCCTGGTGAAGGTCTCGCTCGTTCCAAAGAAGCGGCGTTGGAACTGCGGGGATTTGTCGTCTTCCGGCGCTGCCATTCGCACCCCCTGGCGCATCTCCCCCGCCGGTGATTCAACTGAGGGGAGCCCTTCGTCCTCACCGCTCAGCCGGGCGCGCGCCGCTCTAAATCCAACCGCGATCGCGGCAGGCCTGCGCCACGCGGTTGATCGCGACCACGTAGGCGGCGTCCCGCATATGAAGGTCCTGCCTTCGCGCCAATTCGCTGACGGCCAGATAGGCCGCGGTCATCTTGAGATCGAGCTTGCCCAGGACCTCGTCCATTTCCCAGAAGTAGTTCATGTTGCTTTGGACCTGCTCGAAGTAGCTGCAAGTGACGCCGCCCGCGTTCGCCAGAAGATCCGGGATCATAAAGATGTCCCGCTTCTTGAGAAGCTCATCCGCCCGAGGATCGGTCGGCCCGTTCGCTCCTTCCGCTATGACCTTGACGCGCTTGCTTATTTCACCGACGTTATCCGCAGTAATTTGGTTTTCCAGCGCGGCGGGAATCAGAACATCCACGTCCCGGCTCAACCATGATTCGCCCGGCAGAACTTCGTAGCCGAGATCCGCGGCCTTCGCCTGATCGATGCCCCCGAAACGATCCGTGATCTTGCGCAATTCAGCGAGATCTATCCCGTCTTTCTTGAGATAAGCGTATGAGCTCTGGGATTTCTGATCCCAACAGGAGACGCATATCGTGGTGCCGCCGATCTGATGGTAGAGCTCTATGGCGTGTTGCGCGACGTTTCCGAATCCCTGAACGGCGGCCAGCGTGTCCTCGGGGCGAATGTCGAGCTCCTTGAGGGCCTCCCGCAACGTATATACGACGCCGTAGCCCGTGGCTTGGGTCCGTCCCAGGGATCCGCCCATCCCCACGGGCTTACCCGTAATCAGCCCGGGATAGTGTCCGCCGTGAATGCCCTCGTACTCATCCAGCATCCATAGCATATGCTGGGCGCTGGTCATGACATCGGGGGCCGGCACGTCCGTCACCGGGCCGATGTCGCGGGCCACCTGGCGTATCCATCCGCGGCAGATTCCTTCCTGCTCGCGAGAGCTCAAGTCATGCGGGTCACAAATAACGCCTCCTTTGCCGCCACCGAGTGGAATATCGACCGCCGCGCACTTCCAGGTCATCCACATGGCCAAAGCTCGCACCGTGTCGAGAGTTTCAAGGGGATGGAAGCGCACTCCGCCCTTGCACGGGCCGCGCGCGTCATTGTGCTGTACTCGGAAGCCCTGGAAGATTCTTGTGCTGCCGTCGTCCATCCGCACGGGAATGCTGAACGCGTATTCGCGCAACGGGGTGCGCAGGAGATCACGGGCGCCCGTGTCCAGGCCGATCAAATTGGCGATTTTGTCGAACTGCGCCCGCGCCATCTCGTACGGATTGAAGCCGGCTCTCTCTGCCATGATCCTTGTCCCTTTCGTGTATGATGCCGCCCGCGCGTCCGCTCCAAACCCGGCGCCCGGGCGTTGAGGCCCCCCGATTCGCGATCCGGAGCCCTCTTGCCCGCGTCCGTGCGGGTTCTCGATGTGAGCTGGGGTCCTTACGTACCGACGCCAATGAGCTTACACCCGCGGAAGAGAAACCGTCAATCCTCGGCTTCGCTGTTCTTCTTGAGGGGTGTTTTGGGCCGTTCCGACTCTTCTACTTCGTCCTTTTGGGGATGGGATCTCCCATCGGTGTCCGGCAAACGAATGCCGAGGCGGTGTATTTTTCTGAACAGGGTCGACTTGTGGATGCCGAGAGCTTTCGCAGCCGCGAGCCGGTTCCAATCATGCTCCTCCAGGGTGGACATGATCACTCTTCTTTCACAGTCCTCCAGGTTCTCCACCGGTCCGTGTCGCGGACCGGGCTTCACCAGCCACTCCGGCAAGTGCTCGACGCCGATCAGGGGGCCGCTGCTGAGTACCAAGCCGCGCTCGATGATATTCTCAAGCTCCCGGATGTTCCCCGGATAGCGGTAGGCCATCAGAATGTGCAGCGCCTCCGGCGTGACTCCTTCGATGTGTTTGCCGTGAAGCGTAGAGAGCCTGCGGATGAAACACCGCACGAGAGGCAGGACATCTTCGAGGCGCTCGCGCAGAGGAGGCAAATTGAACTCGATGACGCGAATGCGGTAATAGAGGGCCCGCCGAAAGTCGCCCTGCTCCACCATTGACGCCAAGTCCCGGCTGGTCGCCGCGACGATCCGGGCATTGCTCCGGAGCGTACTAGTGCTGCCGAGAGGCTCGTATGTCTTGTCCTGAAGCACACGGAGGAGCTTCGCTTGCATCGACGATGGCAGATCGCCCACCTCATCCATGAACAAAGTGCCGTCCTGCGCCCGGGCGAAGCGGCCGGGCTTGGACCGCTCCGCTCCCGTGAACGCTCCGCGCTCGTATCCGAAAAGCTCAGACTCGATCAGCGTCTCTGGAAACGACGCGCAGTTCATGGCTACGAAGGGCCCGTCCTTGCGCCCGCTGAGGTTGTGTATTGCGCGGGCGAAGAGCTCCTTGCCAGTTCCGCTCTCTCCGGTAAGCAAAACCGTGCTCTCGCTCTCGGCTACCGTGGGGAGCATGTCGATTAGCTGCTTGACCTTTGGGCTTTTGCTTATGATGTCCTCTGAGCTGTAGCTGTTCTCGACTTGCTTTCTGAGGTCTTCGATCTGGCGCAGGTCGCGGAACGTCGCCACGCCTCCTATCAACTTTCCCCGCCTGTTCCGGTAAAGGGCCGTGGAGATGTTGACGGGCACCTTCTCTTCGTTCTTGTCCGTGATGTACACAACCAGCCCGGTAACCGGCCTTCCTGTTTGAAGCGTGTATTTAATTGGGCAAGCATCCCGGCAGAGGTCGGAACGGAGTACGTCGTAGCACGGCTTCCCAATGACCTCCTCTCGCCCGTAGCCGCTGATCCGCTCGGCGGCTCGGTTGAAACAGGTAATGCGCCAATCCGAGTCCACCGTGAAAACGCCGTCGGAGATGCTGGATATTACGGCCTCGAACCTCTCGGCCGACAACTCCGGAGAAGTCATGCCATGTCGTTTTCTAACGGTCACGGTCGCCCAACCTCCCAAAGGAAGATCTACGGTCCGGCTTTGATCCTATTGTACCCCTCCGACTCCTCTCAATCAGCACTTTTGCCTCGCGCCCCACCGGGTCCGGACCCGTCCCCTTCCCGGATGTAGGCGAGGATTCTGAAGAACCAGCCCAGTCTGAAAAGGATCGACCAGGCGCGCGGATATGCGGCAAAAGCAGGGGGGGACGAGGCTCAGAAAGGGACGGCCGGAGGTACGGGTCTTTTGTCGGCAATCGGTTCCTCGAGGCGGGGGGTTGTTCCGACGAGGAATCCGGTGAATCATCGGGAATCGAAGAAAGGCCTCCGCGATACGGCAAGAGTAGGCCGGAGGCGCTCATGAAGGGCGCCGATGCGCGTATGCGGCATGTGCTGGGATACAAGCTCGATTGTCCGATGGCGCCGGCGTGCGCGGGGCACGGACGGCCTGGGGACCGCGCGGAAGCCCGGATCTGACGCCGGGCCCAGCGAGAACCGCATCCGCCCTGCGGATTCACCGGAAGAGGCGGTGGGAATCAGGCGGCCCGGACGGGCCTCGCCGTACCACGCAGCCCGATCCCTCGAGGGGCATCGAGGAAGCGCTGCGTTTCACGGCGCTGTGCCCGGCGGATTTGGTGATCCCGGTACTCCTCGCCCGAAACGCGTCAAGCAGCGGCAGCGCGCCGGCCTACCTCAGCGACCCTTCCTCCAAATGCATATCGTATGCGTTGCTGAGAAGTTCCTCGATCTCATCGCCGCTGAAAGCGCGGAGCGTCTCCGTACGGACGTTCCCCATCGAACCGAGGGCGAAGCCCACCGATGCGGCGGCGCTGTCGTCGGGCGCCTGGAAAACGTGCACGATATCGTAGTGTCCGATGGTCCAGAACGTCTCCTGAATGATAACGCCCTTCTTCTTGGCTTTGTCGGCGAAGGCCTTGGCGCGCTTCTTCGTGTCCTTGATGTGCTTGTACCCTTCCTCGGTAAAGGACACCAGAGAGATATATCTTGGCATGTCTTTCCTCCTTTGCCGGTCCGGGGCGATATGCGACCCCGGACTGATGCGCGGCCCTGTAGCGGACCGCTGCGTCCAAGCCGTTGATCCTCAATCTTGATACGCCGAAAGGGAACATGTCTCCCCGCCGAATCGTTTGCCGGCTGCAGCCTCTTGGAACCCGACCAAACGTCGTCCCGCGGTCGGCGGGCCCGCGTACGCCCGGGTTTTGAGCGGACCCAGTGCATGATACCGGCCGAAGCCGACAATACGGGTCGCCGTGCTGTGAGCTGTCAAGGATGACCTCCGTCATAGCTCAGTGCGGTTTTCGGGTTTTCATCCGTCATCCGGCGTTCATTCACCATCACAGTAGGCTCTCATTAGGAAACTCGAGATGTCGTCTATCTTCAGGGCTCCATTCGAGGCCTTCCGAAGGGTCGCCATGCAGATCGGACACATCGTGGCCACGGCGTCCCCGTCGGCCTCCCTGAGCTGCCGAGCTCGCTTCTCCCCGATCCTATTGGCGACCTTTGGGAAGATGGACTCGATGGGTCCTCCGCAGCAATGGGTCAGTTCCCGGGTGTCTTCCGGCTCTCTTATCCGATACCCCGCTCGTCTGAGCAGCTCCCTCGGTTCTTCGATAACGCCCTCGTAGCGCGCATAGACGCAGGAGTCGTGAACCGTGATCTCCTCCTCGACACGGCGCAACGGTCGGATGCCGCTTGAGGCCAGAACCTCCAGGTAGCTTCTTACCTCGATGTCATAGTCATCTATGACGGTCGGGTAGACCGAGCGCAGCACGTTCGTAGTGTGGGGATCTATGGTGATCAAGGATCGGACGCCGTGTTCCTTCAGCATCTCGTGAACCCGCAAGGCATGCTCGCGGAACGCGGCGTCAACGCCCATGTCGTAGGCAAGGGCGCCCGCATAGAGCTCATCCCTGTATAGATAGCCGAACTCCACCCCAGCTTGCTTCAGCAACAAGGCGATATTCCCGATGATCCGCGCGTAGCGCTTCACATCGGCCCTCGACGGCTTTGCGATGAACGCCGAGACGTTGATCAACCTGTTGAAGACCCTTCCGGTGTGCACGAACTTGCCGAGAAAGGAGTCCTCAATCCGCTCCATCCGATTCACCGCGGCGATCATATAGGGGAGTAGTTGGTACATCGAGCCCGTGTAAAGAACCGTCTCGCCGCCCTCGGGAATATCGAGCTTCCGTGCCCAGTCGGCCGCTTTCTTTCGCGAGATGGGGAACACGGTGTTCCGCTTCTTGAGGTTGTCCACCATGAGCCCGATTACTTCGCCGGTCGGAAGAGGCATTGGTTTACTCCCGGGCTATAGCCCATAAACCTCTCGGCTGATATAGCCGCGCAAAAACCTTACGTTATCAGCGATGTGCACATCGGCCGTACAGTTTGCCTCGCACATCTTGCACAAGAGGCACTGGTATATGGCCTCCTTGTGTTCAAGGACCTTATCCTGCAAGCCCAGCAAGGTATACCGGAAGAGCTTGCGGGGAAGGAGCTCTATCTCCATGGGGCAGACGGCGCTGCAAACACCGCAGTTCATGCACTCCTCGGCGTTGAACTCATTGGAGTTCGTCACTTCATCAACGAAAGCGGGATCAACCGCGGCCATCGCCATCCCCCCTGTCTTCCTTCTTAACGAGCGCATATTGGTAATAGTCGTCTTCCGTCGGTTCCACGCTTTCCTCGACGTAGCCGTATCTCCTGGCGGACATGACCCAGTACATGACCTCGTTCACCGGGGAGCCCATGGCCGCGGCGATCTCCGGAACCGTCAGGGGACCCTCCCGCAAGGCGGCCAGCAGCCTGTCGCGCATCAGCATTTCGTCTCTTATGATCTCGCGGGGATCCCGCGCTCGGTCATGCATAGGCGTACTCCATTGCGTCTATCATCGCCTTTATCTGCCTGTCGGCGAATCCCAGAACCTCCAGGGCGCCGTTGGGGCAAACGGGGACGCAGCATCCACACCCCTTGCACAGCGCCGCGTTGATCTCGGCAATGTCCTTCTCCCCGTGACGGGCCTTCTCAATGGCGGAGTAGGGACAGGCCGCGGTGCACTCGTCGCACCAGGTGCAGGCTTCAACGTCCACCTTGGCGATGAGCGGCTCCAACTCCACGTAGCCCTTCTTAAGCAAGGCCGCGCTCTTGGAGGTGGCGGCAAGAGCCGAAGCTACGCTTTCCGCCGAGTTTCGGGGCGCCTGAGCCGCACCGGCGATGAGGACACCGTTAATGACCGTCTCCACCGGTCGCAGTTTGGGATGAATCTCCTTGAAGAAGCCATCCAGTCCCACCGGCAGCTTGAGCACCTCGTTCAGCGGCCCGTTGGCGCGGGGCTCCATGGCGGTGACCAAAACCACCAAGTCGCTTTCGATATCGAGATCCTCGCCGTAGGTTAGCACATCCTTGACCTTGACCAGCAGGCGCCCGTTGTTTCGCCGAACCCTGGGGGGCTCGTCCTCGTCGAACTTTATGAACATCGCTCCCTTACGGCGGGCATCCCGGTAGAGAAGCTCGTACTTGCCGTATGTGCGGATGTCCCGGAAAAGATGGTACTGACGCAGCTCCCCGGAAAGCTCGTGCGCGACCGAGGAGGCGTGCATGGCGGCGTTACAGCAATAGCGCGAGCAGTAGGCGTGAGGTCTCCCTTCCGACTGGTCTCGGCTGCCCACACAGTAGATGTAGGTCACGGTGTTCACCGGTTTGCCGTTGTAGGAGAGCCCGTCCTCGCTCCGGTCGAGCAGCTCCTTGAATTCGGGCAGCGTCAGCACGCCTTCTTTGCCGTAGGCGTATTCGCCCTCTGCCGGTTGATAAACGTCGAAGCCCGTGGCCACTATAATGGCGCCGACGTTCAGCGCGACCCGCTCGTCCCCTACCTTGAGCTTCACGTTGAAATCGCCCACGCTCCCGGATTTCTCCACCAGCTCCGCCCTGGTGTATATCTGAATGTCCTCCCTTCGCTTGATTTCCTCGACGAGATCCTCTATCAACTCTCTGCCGAGCCGGTCGTGGGGATACATTTTGCCTAAACTCCCGACCCAGCCGCCGACTTCATCGCTTTTCTCCGCCACGAAGGCCGAGATCCCGAGGTCCGAAAGCGCAAGGGCCGCGCGCAGCCCCGAGATACCCCCGCCGACAACGAGGGCCTTCGGAACCGTCTCAATCCTGATTCTCTCCAGGGGCTCGGTGAAACGCGCCTTGGCGATCCCCGCCCTGACCATGTCGATGGCCTTCTCGGTGGCCTGGTCGGGCAGATCGGTGTGAGCCCATGAGCACTGCTCCCTCAGGTTCACTTGGATGTACAGGTAGGGATTAAGCCCCGCCCGCTCGGCTACGCCGCGGAAAGTGAACAGGTGAAGGGTCGGCGAGCAGGAGGCCACCACCATGCCGTCCAGGTTCCGCTCATGGATATCGTCTATCATCTCCTGCTGGGACGCATCGGAGCAGGCGAACATCGTGGTCTTCGCCGCCTCTACGCCCTCTTCGTCTTTGACGGCGTCCCTGACGCGCTCGCAGTCGACGTAGTCGGAGATGTTCCCTCCGCAGTGGCAGATATAGACGCCTATTCTGCGCTCGCTCATTTCCCCACCCTCTCCACGTAAGCGGCCGCCAGTGCCGCGGCCGCGCCGGAATGCAGAATGGTGTCAGGGATGTCCATCGCCCCGGAGGACGAACCCGCCACGAACACTCCGTCGATGCTCGTTCGCGCCGGGCTGTGGTCCTCGTCCACCTCTTTGACGTAGTGATGGTCGTCCTCCTCCAGCTCGCCCCAGGAGAATAGAGACAGCGCGTCGTGATGGGGAAGCAGCCCCACGGAGAGAACCACCAGATCATGCTCCGCCCGGGCCACCTTGCCTCCTCCGGCTATGTCTTCGTAGTGAAGGGTCAAGTTACCCTCGTCGGTCTCGTCCACTCGAGCGACTTTGCCCTTCACGAAGTTGACCCCCATGGCCTTTGACTGCTGGAAGAACTCCTCGTAGCCTTTCCCGAAGGCGCGCACGTCTATGAAGTAGACGGTCACGTCCGCCAGCGGCAGAGCCCCCATGATGAGCTGGGCTTGCTTGACGGTGTACATGCAGCAGACCCTCGAGCAAAGCTCGTTGTCCACTTGGCAGTCTCGCGACCCCGTACACAGGATGTAGGCTATGTTGCCGGGGATCTTACCATCGGACGGACGCAAGACCGTGTTGTAGGGCCGAGTGGGGGAGAGCAGGCGATCCATTTGCATCGCGGTGATGACGTTGGGGAAACGGCCGTAGCCGTACTGGGTCTTGCGGGACGGATTGAACAGGTCGAAGCCGGTAGCCACCACAACCGATCCGACTTCCAGCACCTGCTCCTGGTCGCGCATCTCAAAGTCGATGGCATCCGCGGGGCAGGCCGAAACGCAACGGCGGCACTCCGAACACCCGCCGCAGTCCAGACAACGGGAAGCGGCGTACCTCGCCTCATCCTCGGTCAGCGGAGCTTCCACTTCTCGGAAATCCCGAACCCGGGTTTCAGGTGGGCACTCCTTCCTCCCCAAGGGATCCGCCGTGCCGTGCCCGTCCTGCCTCGCCAGCACCTCCGCCTTGTCCGCCGGCGACAGTCGTTGCTCGAAACCCGCCGCCTTTAGGTCTTCCCCTTGCATATAGCGGTCCATGTAGAAAGCCGCCCTCTTGCCTTGTCCCAGGGCGGTCACGATCGAAGTGGGGCAGGTGACTACGTCCCCGCCCGCGAATATGTTGGGAATGGAAGTCTGAAGTGTCTCATCGTCAACTTGGATGCAGCCGTCGCGCCTGACCTTGATACCCTTGAAGCCCTTGATCGAGGGAGCCAGTCCGATCGCCGTGATCACGAAGTCCGCCTGCATTGTCCTCTCGGAGCCTTCTATCGGGATGGGCCTCCGTCGGCCGCTACGGTCGGGCTCGCCGAGTCTCATGTCTACCGTCCGCACCTCGGCCAGATTGCCGTCCTTGCCGATGAACTTCGTCGGTACCTGGAGGTACTGGAATTCGATCCCCTCTTCTTCAGCGTCCTTCACCTCCCAGCCGAACGCGGGCATCTCCAAGCGGCTCCGCCGGTACTGGATGATGACCTCCCTAGCTCCCAGGCGCCTGGCTACTCGGGCCGAGTCGATCGCTACGTTGCCGCCTCCGACGACCACGACCACTTTGCCGCTGAGGTCCGCCTTGCCGCCGAGATTCACTCGCCTGAGGAACTGGAGAGAGGTGACGACGTCTTTGAGGTCGTCACCCGGGATCCCCATCCTGCGGACAGAGATCGTCCCGCAGGCCAGGAAGATCACGTCGTAGTTCCGATCCGCCAACTCGGCAAGGTCATGAATCCGCCGACCGGTGCGGATCTCCACGCCGAGGGCCGTGACGTTTTTTATGTCTCGATCCACTACCTCGTGCGGCAGGCGATAGCCCGGAATGGCGTTTCTCAACATCCCGCCGGGCTCGTTGTTGCCCTCGAAGATGGTGACAGGGTAGCCCCTCTTGGCCAGGTGATATGCCGCCGCCAGCCCGGCCGGGCCCGATCCGATGACGGCCACCTTGGCGTCCTTTTTCTCGGCAGGCGGTTCGAATGTCGGCTCGGGATGCCTTTCGTAGTAGCGGTCGGCCACGAATCGCTTGATTTGACGGATCGAGACCGGTCCGTCCAGATCCCCGCGAGAGCAGTTACTCTCACAGGGAGCGTAGCAGGCTCGACCCAAGCTCCCGGGGACCGGCACGTCCTCCAAAATGAGCTCCATTGCCTCGTCGTAGAGGCCGCTCCTGACCAACGAGACATAGCCGTGCGCTTTGACTCCCGCCGGGCACGTGGACGAGCACGGCGAGGTCCCGTGTCGCTCGATGACGGCCTTCTTTGGGACGGCCTGAGGAAAAGGAATGTATGCGGCGCGCCTGGCCACCATGCCGCCGTTGAATTCATCCGGAATCGCGACGGTACAGGCGAGCTCGCACTTCTGGCAGCCCGTGCACTGGTTGGAGCGGACGTACGTGGCCTTCTTGTTGAGCCGCACCTGGAACTTGCCCCAAGGGGCCTTATGAATCCCCTCAACCTCCGTATAAGTCATTGTCTTCACTTGAGGATGATGATAGGTGGCCGCCATCTTGGGGGTGGCTATACAGCTTGCGCAGTCCAGTGTGGGGAAGACCTTGCTCAGCAGGATCATCTTGCCGCCGATGGAAGGTTCCTTCTCCACCAAGAGGACCGAGTAACCCATCTCGCCCAGAGTGACGGCGGACTCCATGCCGGCAGTCCCACCTCCCACAACGAGCACGTCGTAATCCATCTCAGTCCGCTCCCTTCGAAGGTCCGAGCTCCTTTAGGGCCTCGTAGAAGCCGTTCACGTGTTTCGCGAACGACTCGGCGCACACCGAGCAGATAGCCGCCATCCTGAGGCGCTCCGGCTTGATGTCGTTCCCCTTCAGCAGATTTTGCGCCTCTTCGACGATCTTTCCCGTCTTCTCGGTGCAGTCTGGAACGAACGGGCAGTCGGTTCCGTCGGCAGCGACGAAAACGCCGTCGAAGCCGTGGCTAAGAGCGTACAAGATCCAATCCGGCTTAACTCCGCTTGAGCACGGGAGCGGTATGCTTACGGCGGAAGGCGGGTAATGCATGTGCGAGCTGCCGGCCAGATCTATGCCGATGTCTGAGATGGTCTCCGTCGAGAAGACAAGAATCCTCGGATGGAATTCCTCCCCGGCGGTACCGTCGCTTTTCGGAACGGTCATTTCATCCTCTTAACGAAGATCCGCCAGTAGCCGGCTTCCGCGATCGTCCCCATGTACTCATGGCCGATCTTCTTGGCCCAGCGCGGGACGTCATTGTTTGTGCTCTGGTCCGAGGAGAGCAACTCCATCACCCCGTTCATGGGAACCGAGGTAATCGCCCGCTTCGCCTCAAGCAAAGGCCCCGGGCATGCCGTTCCCCGGGCGTCTACCTGCTTGTCCGGCGTAATCTCACTTAGTTCGTTGGGGGTTCCCATCATCTCACCTCCGTTCGTTTCCTGAGACCCAAAGGGCCGCGGCGCTTGGTAACCGCCCCTAGGTGCCCCGGCCGGGGCGCATAAGAGCCGGTCGACCGAAAGCTGGCCGAATGACTTCGCACTAGAAAGTCAGTACGATGTCGGCGTCCTGCGCCTCGTCCACGAAGGTCGCCACGCCTCCCATTTCAACGCCCTCGATCAGGTCTTCTTCCTTGCAGCCGACGACGGGAAAGGCGGCCGAACAGGCCACCAGCTTGGCTCCGCCGTCGCGCATTACGTCGATGAACTCGGGAAGCGTTTTGGGTGCGCCCTCGAGCTTGATTTTCTCGGCACCTCCTTTGCGGATCACGTTCAGCCCGTTCATTGTGAAGAAGAGCATCAGCTCCATGTCCATGGCCAGAGCCCCGGATCCGAACAAGAAAGGAGGAAAGACCTTCTGAGGTTCGTCCGATGCACAGCAAACCACCATCTTCTTAGCCATAGTCGCTTTCCTTTCGTCTCGATCCCGATTGATGACGGGCCCATCAAATCACCCGCGGGGCCTCCCGCGGCTCCGCCCCGCCTTCATTCGGCCCCCGGTCGAGGGCCGAAGGCGGGTATATCAAGATCCCGGATGAGGGCCCTTTTGAGCTCTCTCGCATCCGCAATCAAGTGCGTGTGAAGGGTAGGGCGCCGCAGTCCCAACAGTCCTTGGCGGCCAGATTGTCTCTACCCCGAACGCTTTCATCGCAGAGCCATGGATTTCCTTTGGAATCGATGACCACCTTCATGGGACGAGCGGGCTTATGGCCCCCTTCGCAGCCGTTACACGGGAACTCCACAAAGGAGTTCGGGTCCCGATAGACGTAAACCAGGTCTTGCTCCTCGACAATGTGCTTGAGCACTTCTCTGGCCAGGGATACGGACACTCCACTTTCCTTGGAGAGACGCCGGCTGACTTCGGTGGGTCGCATGCGCTGATTCGGCGCCGACGTGACCATCTCCAGTATTCGTTCTTTGAGCGTTTCGTAGTCGTTCATTCTTCTTCACCCCCCCCAGGTTGTTGACCGGTCGCCCGTCGCCTCTCGCTGTTCATATGTTCAGGCAGTGTGCCTAACGTAAGACGCGGCGGATCGGGGTCAGACGCAGGGCTTCTCCCAGTCCATCCGGGAGGTCAATCTAGGTGGCAGCCTCTCACTCCTCCTTCCTCTTTGGGAAGACCGGCGGGGCGCCGGCCTTGAAGGCCCTAGGCGAACTCCAACCACACCACCCTCATGCCGACGGTCTGCGCGCGACTACCTGCCACCTGTAGGAAAGGCCATCTCGTCGCAACGCCAGCACCCCTGTTCCCTAAGATCTTCGTTCGGATTCACCCGTTTGTCACAAAGCCAGCCATTGCCGTCTCTGTCCCTCACGTACTTCAATGGTCGTGCGGGCCTGTGAGGTACGTAGTAGGGGGCCTGCTCTTCATTGTTCCGATCAGACATTTCTCTCCCCCCTTCCTCTGGTGATTCCTTCCAATGACATGAAGACTGCATCATCCATGCCACCCGCCGGTAAAGTGATAGAACCGGGGGAATCGGTTTATCCGCAGCCTATTACGGCGGCGGCTATCCACATGAGACGCGATCATGGGGTCACACAATCGCGACTGCCTTTGCCGTGGAGTCGCAATAGTGCGCCTATAGCCCGTTTGTACGGAATCACAGAATGGGCGTCGGCGTTGAGGTCTGCATCATGCCGAGAGAGGCGTGCTCGCGCATGGATGGGGAGATTTCCCATGCTTCCGCGGCTCTCCTCTTCTCCGGCCCGCGTTTGCTTGACGGCAATGGCCAAGGGAGAGGATCCGTTCATGGAGCAGGTCTCGGCCGGGTGATTGTCAGCCGGTTCCCAGCTACCGGTGAGCCAAGAGCGGCTTGGTGTCGGCGGCGGCATTGTGAAATCCCTGGATATTCTTCCGATGAGGTCCGGCCTCGACAATCAAGGTTCGTTCTGGTGATGTGATCGCATCAAGACTGCTCTCGGATGTGGCCCACACCGCTTCGGCTGTCGCCGGTTCATAGCGGGCCCCCGTTAAGCTCTCGAAAGAGTTTCCGTTGTTGCCCGGCTGTGGCAGCGGTAGTTTCTTCATCCGCAGCTCCGCGCTCCGTGATGCTGCGTTGAGCCTAATGCGCTCGACGAAAGCGCGGATCACGCGTTTGCGCTCCTCCATGGTCCCATGCTCGAAGAGCTGGTGAGCGTGGGCGAGGCCGTCGAGGATTGCCTCCACGATTTCTTCGGGGTCGGTGACATGTATCGGGATCGCATCGAGATCGCGCAAGCGGCTCTCGATCTCTCGCCGCTCGACACGAAGCCGCCCGAGGCGGTCATTTAGGAGATCCTTATGGTCCGGGGTGGAGGCAGCCAGGTCGATCACCGAGTCGATCTTCGCCGTGAGCTCCTCGAGGCGCGCTTTGAACTGTTTCATCACAGCCCCGGGGTCGTGCGTTTCGGATAAGAGCTCCTTCTCGACAAGACGTCGAAGGGTGGACCGGCCGTTGTCCCCGAGGAAGGCGGCGATCCTCTGCCCGACTAGATTCACAACGAAGTCATCCAGCGGGTCTTGTAGGAACTGGA
>Ga0180434_10002812_pt1 | contig 22664 bp, 22 predicted proteins | sample SS_ome_7_FD_132453 | JGI IMG/M metagenome (GOLD analysis project Ga0180434, IMG submission 132453) | Hypersaline lake sediment archaeal communities from the Salton Sea, California, USA - SS_1_D_2 metaG | ecosystem: Environmental > Aquatic > Non-marine Saline and Alkaline > Hypersaline >...
GTCTTTCACGCCTATTAACAACTTTACCGTTGTTTGTGGTGAAATACAAGAAGCCCTGCTGAACTTTATCAGACAGACCAAAAACCTGGACAACTTTCCCTGGAAAACCATATTCAAATCCAAAATAAGGACTCCTCGTTGTATGCCGCAGAACTGCGAGATTCAGAAATTGGATAGTAGTTCAGACAAAGTATTATTTTGTGGCGTGAGTGGAGGCGTGAAACACGAAAGTGAAGTAGTGGGAGACCTTTGCCGTCTCCTCAATGATAGGTTGGATACCAAGAAATATCTGCTTAGAAACATTGCTTTTCCCAAGATAGTTTTACTCCTTGATCAATACTTATTTGCTGACCTAGCAGAGTACGAGGCATGTGTTAATCAAATCCCGTCACTGAACTTCTTCCACACCGTGTTTGTCGTACGAGGCCGGTGGAATAGCTTCCTACTCTATTCGCAGCACACTGATTGGGCAAAAAAGCAATTCACTATCACAGCGAGAAGCTAAGTCGTACATTTACTGAGCAATTCTCGCAATCTTAGAAGCAAATCAGGCCGTAAAAAGTTCGATATGGTTCCTGAGTCCCCGGCCAGTTAGGGAGGTATATCGTGGCTAATGTCAGGTGCAAAGAAGAGCATTCGGAGCGCCTTATCAAAAGAACCGGATTGAAATACGTGTCTCGTGTAGAGCCGTCCAGCTTTGGGAGAGCGAATTTCCATAGAAGTGGCTATTGATGAGGTTCAGGTAGTTGCCTGAGCTCAGGTCGGCCCGTCAATGGGCCGGCTGGGCGCGGGAGCAGTTACTCCCTGTCACTGAAGATGGCTGCTAGCAGGAAGGCCACGGGCACAATCGCGATGACTACCGCCCTGATCCAGATGGCCTCAACAAACTGCACCGTGAGCACTACGATGGCGGCTTCAAGGACTGTCGCCACCACCATCGCTATCAGGAAGTTACGTCCGCCATCCATATGAGCTACAAAGGCGCGGTTGCTGGGAAAACCTTATTTTTGCACTAGCTGGCAGCGTGTCTCTGCTGGGATTGCCGGCGTTGGTAGTAGTCAATCAACCTGGCGGCGGCCTCAGCCGCACGCTCTATGCTGGGATAGTACGGTACGCCGGCGTCTCCAAGGCTGGCCTTGACGTCCTCCGTCAGCTGTTTCGCCCAGGCGTGCTCGGGGTCTTCATTACCGGACTGCCCCCGCTCCTCCATCACCGCCAGCAGGGGCTTGTTGCCCAGTTCACGCAGGCGATACTGGTTGAGGAACTCCTGTGCGGATACTCTCTTCTGACCTCTGTGGAAGTGTGCGTGGATATAGGCTATGAGCAGGTCGAAGCTGGGGTGGTCGGCCATGATCTTCAGCATGTCCCCGGTATCCCAGTCCCGGTCGATCCTGATGGACATGTCCGCGGGATTGCCGATCCAGTCCCATATCTCGCTGCCCCGTGCCTTCAGCTCCTGCCTGATCTCCTGCGGGAGGGGGATGACATTGAGCCCGGCTTCTTCACATAGATCAGCTGCCAGTACGCTGCTGCCCCCTGCTCCTCCGGCCACACCCACCCGCCTGCCGGAGACCGGCGGCAGGAAGTGGAAGGCGGCAGCGAAGTCCACCAGCTCGGCGAGGTGCCGGGCACTGACAGCTCCTGCCTGCCTGACCACTGTCTCCCACACCTGCGTGGATCCGGCAAGAGAAGCGGTATGGGAGGCGGTGGCCCGGGTACCGGCCTGTCCGCGGCCTCCCTTCACGATGATTACCGGCTTTCTGGTCGCGGTGCGGCGGAGAGTATCGTAAAAGCGTCTGCCCTGGCGCACTCCCTCAATGTACATGAGGACCACGTCTGTCTGGGCGTCCTGGGCGAAGTAGTCCAGGTAATCGGACTCATTGAAGTCGATGGCGTTGCCGTAGCTTATCGCCTTGCTGAAGCGCAGGCCCCTCTGGGCGGCCAGGTCAACGATCTCATGGATGGCGGAACCGCTCTGTGACGCCAGGCCGATCGATCCAGATTCGCGGGGCATGCCGCTACTGAAAGCAATCCGTTGGGCGGGGTAGTAGACCCCCATGCAGTTAGGGCCGATGAGGCGGATGTTGGCCAGTTTAGCCTGTCTGAGTATCTCTCTTTCCAGGTCGGCGGCTTCTTTGCGGCCGGTTTCGCTGAAGCGGGCGGTGTAGAGGTGGATTGCCTTGACGTTCTTCTCGGCCGCGTCTCTTATCATGCCCAGGACCTGCGAAGCGGGTACGGAGGAGATGACGTAGTCCACCACTCCGGGGATGTCCTTCACGCTGGGGTACGCCTTGAGGCCCATGACCTCAGAGTATTTGGGGTTGACGGGGTAGAGCTGGCCGGGGAAGTCCAACTCGATGAGAGGGGAGAGGAACCCGGAACCGCGCCCGCCACTATCGGAAGCGCCGACTACGGCGATTGCTCTGGGATGTAGAATCTCCTCGAGTGGATGGTCTGCCATGAATATGACCTCCTGAATCTGTGATGCTGACAAGTAGCGAGAAGCGCCCACGGCTTTCCGACTGGCGCTCACACCCTCAGGATGATTGTACCATCGGGGGGGCCGGAGTGACCAGTTCCGGGGCAAACCGCGCGCTGTGGAAGGGACCACGCTAGTCAGTGGCCCGGCGGAAACGGAAACGGCTGGGAACCGCGAGTCCATCTGCCTCTTCTTCCATCCTATGATAGCCCAGGCTATCATGGCGTACTGCCAGAGGCCCTCCCCTGAACGTGAACACCTTTGGGGTGATGTCAGGCAATCACGTTCGCTGCTTTGAGAGCGGCGATGCCTTCCCAGGAGTAGCCGAACTCAAGCAGTACTTCCTCGGTGTGCTGGCCGAACTCGGGGGCGGGCATCTCGAGTGTGGACGGGGTCTCGCTCATGTTGATCGGACTGGCCATGACCTCCATTGACCCGTAGGTGGGATGCTCCAGCTTGACAAAAAAGTCGTTGGCACGGGCCTGGGGGTCGTTGATGGCCTCGTCAGCCGTTTGCACCACTGCGCAGGGGATACCGCGCAGGCTCTCCCTCCAGTCAGCCAGCGTCCTGGCGGCAAAAGCCTCTTTGAGTATGTCATAGAGCTCGGACTTGTGCTCCTTGCGCCCTTCGATGGTCTGAAAACGCTCTTCGCTCGCCAGGTCTTCCCGGCCGATAAGCCGGCACACCAGGGGCCAGTTACGGTCGGCGTGCACGGCCACGAACGATATCGTCCTGCCGTCCCTGGTCTCATAGGGTACCGCCAGGGGATTAGGGGCGTTGCGGCGGTAGTACTCCTGGAGGCGGGCGAGGGGCCCCTTTGCCTCTTCCATCAGCCGCTCTCGCTCGGCCTTCATGTCTTCGGTCTCCTGGTAGCGGGAGAATCTCTTCTTCTCGAATTGACCTCCCGAGGCCAGGACTCCACCGATGTCAAAGGTCATCTGGTAGAGGCCCATCTGCAGTAGCGATACGTCTATCTCCTGCCCGACGCCGGTCCTCTCCCGGTCGTACAGAGCGATCATGACTCCCAGGGCGAGACCCAGGCCGGTAACGTTATCCCCGAAGGCCCCACGGAAAGCAGGCGCAGACATGCCGGGGGTGGTCAGCAGGTACTGGAGCCCTGAGCGAGACCAGTAGGAGGTGGCATCGTAGGCGGGGTTATTGCGGTCCGGCCCCTTCTTGCCGAAAGCGGTAAGGGAGCCGTAGATGAGGCGGGGGTTACAGGCTTTCAGGTCCTCGTATCCAAGGTGGTACTTATCCCTCTCCCAGAGCCGGAGATTGGTGAAGAACACGTCTGACCGTTCCACCATGTGGTAGAGCACCTGCTGGCCCTGTGGCGTCGAGATGTCCAGTGCCAGGCTCCGCTTATTGCGATTGAAGTGCTCCCAGAGGTAGGGGACGTCGGACAGCCCCTGCGCAGCCTGGAAGCCGCGCCAGGCGTCACCCCTCACCGGGTGCTCCACGTGTATTACCCTGGCCCCGAAGTCAGCCAGATGACGCGCCGCCATGGGCACTGCCGCTATCTGCGATACGTCAATGGCGGTTATTCCCTCAAGAGCCAGGCGCATGGGCGTCACCATCCCGCCTTCGTATTTCGCCGGGTCACCAGCTGGCCGGCGATGCCATTCTCCAGGTGTGCCCACAGTCTATGGGCGCGACCCGGGGGATTTCAAGGGACATAAGACCACGCACCACCGGCGAACGAGGCCGTGCGGCGGCTAGCTGGCCTCGGGACCCGGGTCAGAACACGGGCTTCTCTTTGGCCAGGAAGGCTCTCATCCCCCGGGTCGTCTCGCCGGAAGAGGCGGTCAGGAACCTGGAGTAGCCCACGTACTCCATGGTTGACTCAAGGTCCTCGACCAGGCCCCGATAGATGGCCTTCTTGGCAAACTTGGTGCACACGGGCGCTCTCTCGGCGACATCCTGGGCGAGGTCCATGGCTGCCTGGTCGAATCTGTCCGCGGGATGAACCTCGGATATCAGTCCCAGCCTCAGTGCCTCCTGTGCATCGATAGTGTCCGCCTTGAGAATGTGGTACATGGTCGGCCCGAGACCGATGAGTCTGGGTAGGAACCAGACCTCGCAGCTAGGCACGAGAGCCCTTCTGAGGTAGACCAGGGCGAAGCTGGCATTCTCGGAGGCAACCCTGACGTCCGAGGCCAGGGCGACTCCCATGCCGGCGCCGCCGCAGACGCCGTTGACAGCAGCGATCATGGGCTTTTCAATAATGCTGACCAGCATTCGCGGTACCGGGCTTGCGGGCATGGGTGTGCGCACGTTCCGAGTCTCACCGCTTTCAGGCGGCGGCGCCGCACTCCACCACTCGCGCCCGCTTCTGAGATCCGCCCCGGACGAGAAGGCCCGGCCGGCTCCCGTTATGAGCACCACCCTCACATCGTCATCTTCCTGCGCTTCCTGAGCGGCCTCCCTCAGGTCGGACGACAGCTCAGCATTCATGGCATTCAACCGGTCCGGCCGGTTCATGGTAAGCTTCACCACGTGGCCGACCTTTTCGTATATGACCGTCTTGTATGGACTGGGCATTCTTCACTCCTCTATTCGTGGCGATGTGCACCCGATTCCCGGGCGGAACAGCTCGGGGGCAGCCCGTGGCTACGGTTCCCTAGTTCCACCGGTAGACAAGCCTGTGGTCCGAGCCGGTCACCTCCTCTCCCTGAGTGATACTGGCGGCATGGTCTTGTGGTGTGCTGTTCCGGGGAGCTCCCGTCCCGCAGCTCTGCGCCCCGGAGTGCCACCGTCACTCTGTCAATGGTGCTCAACCGGATACCAGGGAGCGGAATGCCTCCTGGAAGGCGGCTACTGTCAAATCGATATCATCAGCATCATGGGCGGTTGATACAAAGGTGGCCTCGAACTGAGCGGGCGGCCAGTAGACACCACGTGCAAGCAGGTGCCGGAAGACACGGCCATACATAGAGAGGTCAGACTGCCGGGCCGAGTCGTAGTCCGTAACCGGCTCGGGAGTGAAGAACACGGTGAGCATAGAACCCACCCGGTTGAGCCGCACCCTGAGACCTGTATCAGTCGCTGCAGTGAGAATGCCGTCGGCGAGGTGGGACGCAGAGGCCTCGAGGTGCTCGTAGGTGCCGGGCCGGCCCAGGATGCGCAGGGTCTGGATACCCGCCGTGGTCGCGAGCGGGTTCCCGGAAAGCGTTCCCGCCTGATAGACCGGCCCGCTGGGTGAGACCATCTCAATTACGTCTCTCCTGCCGCCATAGGCCCCAATGGGTAGCCCCCCACCAATTACCTTGCCCAGGCATGTCAGGTCTGGAGGTATCCCGCAGGAATTCTGAAAGCCTCCGTAGCCAAGCCGGAACCCGGTTATCACCTCGTCGAATATCAGCAGCGAGCCTGCCCGGGCGGTGAGCCTGCGCAGGTCCTCCAGGAAGCCTGGCCCGGGTAGCACCACTCCCATGTTGCCCGCGACCGGCTCCACGATAACCGCCGCAATTTCCCCCGCGCGCCGCTCGAATACCTGCTCCACCGCCTGGATGTCATTGTAGGGGAGCACCAGGGTATGCTCGGCGTAGCTAGACGGCACGCCGGGGGAATCAGCTATGCCCAGGGTGGCGATTCCCGAGCCGGCCCTTGCCAGCAGCCCGTCCGAGTGACCGTGATAGCAACCGGCGAACTTGATCATCTTGTCCCGCCCGGTGAAGGCTCGCGCCAGGCGGATGGCGCTCATGGCGGCCTCGGTCCCGGAGCTGACGAATCGCATCATCTCGATGGAAGGTATTGCGTCTGAGATCATCCGTGCCAGCTCCAGCTCAAGCTCCGTGGGGGCACCGAAGCTGGTGCCGCGCTCCAGCGCATCCCTGAGCGCCGATATCACCTCGTGGTGGCAGTGACCGAGTATCAGTGGACCCCAGGAGCAGACGTAGTCGATCAGCTCATTGCCATCGGCGTCAGTGAGCCGCGCACCATGGCCCCTGGTGATGAACAGCGGGTTGGCCCCTACTGCCTTGAAGGCGCGCACCGGGCTGCTGACACCGCCGGGCAGGTACTTCTGGGCCTCGGCGAACAGCCTTTCCGAATTATCACGCTTCATCGCTCGACTTCCTGGTTGTGGTCTCCGGCCAGCCACCCGGCCACGTCTTTGGCATGATAGGTTATGATGATGTCGGCGCCGGCCCTCTTCACTGCTGTCAGGACTTCCAGGACCAGCTGCCGCTCGTCGACCCAGCCATTGCGGGCGGCCGCCTTCACCAGGGCATACTCACCACTCACGTTGTAGGCAGCAAGGGGAAGACGGAAAGCGTCCCGCGCCTGGCGTATCACGTCCAGGTATGCCAGGGCGGGTTTGACCATTATGATGTCCGCTCCCTCGGCGATGTCCTGCTCCATCTCCCGCAGGGCCTCTCGGGCGTTGGCGGGGTCCATCTGATAGGAGCGGCGGTCCCCGAACCGTGGTATTGACTCCGCTGCTTCGCGGAATGGTCCGTAGAAGGCCGAAGCGAACTTGGCCGAGTAGGCCAGTATGGGGGTGTGCTGGAAACCGCCGGCATCAAGTGCGTCTCTGATCGCCGCCACCCGCCCGTCCATCATGTCCGAAGGGGCAATTATATCTGCCCCGGCCTGTGCATGCGAGACCGCGGTCCGGGCCAGGAGGTCCAGGGTACGGTCATTATCGACCGAACCGTCTACCACCACGCCACAGTGGCCGTGGCTGGTGTACTCGCACAGGCAGACATCGGTGATCACCAGGAGATCAGGGTGCCTGGTCTTGATGGCGGGGACCGTCCTCTGGATGATACCGTTCGGGTCATAGGCTCCCGAGCCGACCTCGTCCTTCCGTGCCGGTATGCCGAATAGAATCACAGCGGGAATACCGAGCCTGACGATTTCGTCTATCTCCTCGGAAAGGCGGTCCAGCGAATGCCGGGAGATGCCCGGCATGGACTCTACCTCCTGGCTTCTGCCGCTGCTGTCTTCCACGAAGAGGGGATAGACCAGGTCCATGACGTCAATGTGGGTCTCACGCACCAGCGAGCGGAGCATGCCGGTGCTGCGAAGTCGCCGCAGGCGCAGTCTGGGGAAGTTACTCATTGGTTGCACTCCCCCTGCTCTTGAAATAGCCGACTATGGCCTCTACCAGGCCGGGTATGGTATGCTCCGTGGCAACGATATCCACCTTCAATCCCGCCTCGGCGGCGGCTGTCGCCGTTACCGGGCCTATACAGGCAACTACCGAGTTTCGAAGCGTCTGCAGACTGTCGCCGAGCAGCGACACCAGGTTGCGGGCGGTCGACGAGCTGGTGAGGGTAATCACGTCAATCTGCCCTTCAGTGAGCATCCTCCTTGCGCGGGTGACTCCCGTGGTGGAGGGGACGGTACGGTACACCTCCACTTCGTGTACCTTCGCTCCCAGCCTCGTGAGGCCGTCGGGGAGCTGCCGGGTGGCGAGGTCCGAGCGGGGCAAGAGAAAGCAGCGGCCAGCCACATCCTGGCCTTCAAGACCGGCCAGGAAACCGGCACTGGTGAACTCGTGGGGGACGTAGTCTGCCCGGATTCCTCTCTCCGTCAGCGCTGCGGAGGTAGCCTCTCCTATGGCCCCGGTTCTCAGACCGTGAAGTGAACGGGCGTCCTTGCCAAGGGCAAAGAGCCGGCCCATGAATGCCCCCACTCCGTTGGTGCTGGTGAACACGATCCACTGGTAGTCGTTGAGGGACGATATAGCCCTGTCCAGATCCCCGGTGCTGGACGGCTCCCTTATGTCTATTGTTGACATAACAACAGGTATCGCCCCATGCTCCCTGAGAAGATTGCTGAGGGACTGCGCCTGGGCCTGTGCCCGCGTAACCAGGACCCTCTTGCCGATGAGGGGGAGGCAGTCGAACCATTGCAGGCTATCTCTCAGGCGGACCACTTCACCGACCACCACTATTGCCGGTGGGCCCAGCCCGGCGGCCCGCACCTTCTGAACAATGTCCGAGAGAGGGCCTGTGACCGTCTCCTGTGAGGGACGGGTCCCGTCCCTGATCACTGCCACCGGGGTCCGCGGGTCAAGCCCGCCGTGTAGCAATTCGGTCACGGTGCTGTCCAGGTTTCCTATCCCCATCAGGATGACCAGGGTGTCGGCCGCTCCTGCCAGTCTATCCCATCTGACCGCCGGTTGCAGCTTGGAGCGGGATTCCTGCCCGGTGACCACGGCGAAGGAGGATGCCATGAGACGGTGGGTAACAGGGATACCGGCGTAGGCCGGAACCGCTGTTACTGACGATACCCCGGGCACGACCTCGAAGGGGATGCCGTTCCGTGCGAGCACCTCGGCTTCTTCTCCTCCCCGCCCGAAGACAAACGGGTCGCCACCCTTGAGTCTCACCACCAGGTTGCCCCGGGAAGCCTCGGCCACCAGGAGATTGTCTATCGCCTTCTGCTCCGTGCCACCCTCCCTGGGCGGCTTACCCACGTCTATCCTGCGGGCTTCCGGGCGGGCATTGTCAAGGACCGTCTCGTCGACCAGGCGGTCGTACAGGATGACGTCGGCCCGCCTCAGGCATTCCAGGCCTCTGACTGTCAGGAGACCCGGGTCGCCCGGTCCGGCACCGACCAGGTATACCTTGCCCTGCTCCATACTTCTACACCGCCGGGGCCAGCAGCGCGCCTGCGCCCCTGGCCAGCATCCTCTGCGCGAGTGCCTCCCCGAGCCGCTCCGGCCTGCCGGAATCGCCCTCCATGGAGTCGCGCAGGATGGCGTGCCCTTCTGCGTCGGCCACCATGCCTTTCAGCCCAATGGTATTGCCCTTCACACTGCCGAGGGCAGCTATCGGTGCACGGCAACCCCCTCCCAGGGTGGCCAGGAAAGCCCTCTCAGCAGTGACGCTCAGACAGGTGTCCCGGTGGTTGACCCCGGTGACGATTGCGGCTATCTCCGCGTCGTCCGAGCGCACCTCTACCCCAAGCGCTCCCTGCCCCGGGGGCGGCAGGAAGTCTTTCAGGGGCAGGTACTCCGTTACCATGTGCTCTAGGCCAAGGCGAGCGATGCCGGCGGCAGCCAGGACGACCCCGTCAAGCTCACCCGACGTCACTTTCGCCACCCTCGTTTCCACGTTGCCGCGCAAAGCTGACACGATCAGGTCGCTGCGGAGGGCCTTTAGCTGCACGGCGCGTCTCTGGCTACCGGTACCGATTCGCGCCCCCGTGGGAAGCTCGGCGAGTATGCCATGGCTTGAGACAAGCACGTCGCGAGGGTCAGCCCTCTCGGGCACGGCGGCGATGACAAGACCGGTCGGTGTCTCCACGGGAACGTCCTTGAGACTGTGCACGGCAATGTCGATCTGCCTTTCGAGCAACGCCTGCTCCAGGCGCCTGACAAACACCCCCGAACCCCCCATTCCGTCGAGCGGGATGTCAGGCCTGCGGTCCCCCTCGGTGGTCATCGTCACCAGCTCGAACCGGGTTTCGGGGTATCTCTGGCTGAGCGCTGACAGCACCGACTGTGCCTGTATTACGGCAAGTCTGCTGGCCCGTGTTCCTATGGCAACCCGCTGGCTCATTTCGGCTCTTGATGGTCCAGGCCGAATAGCTCTCTGACGAGTGAGACGCTATCGGTGCCGTTGCCTGATTGCTCCTTCAGATACCGTATCGGGTCCTTGAGCACCTTGGCCACGATGGCCCGGGTCATGGCCTCCAGGCTGTAGCGCTCTTCGTCGCTGAGCTCGGGTAGCTTCTTGACGGTCCTGGCCAGCTGAGCCCTGCGGACATCGTCAGCCTTGGTCATCAGGGCAGCGATCACCGGCCTTATCTCCAGGTCCCGCCACCATTCCCTGAACTGCTCCACTTCGGTGCGTATTATGCCAGCCGCCCGGTGTGCCTCGTCTTCCCTCTGGCACCGGTTCGCGTCGCAGAGCTCGACAAGGCTATCGATGTTATAGAGGAAGACGTTGTCGAGCTTCCCTACGTCAGGTTCGGCGTCAGGCGGAACCGAGATATCTATGACCACCAGAGGCTGCCGGGGCCGTGCCATCATGACTTCCTCAACCGTGGACGTTCGCAGCACCGGGTGGGGTGCCGACGTGCAGCTCAGGACCACGTCCGCTGCCGTCAGCTCCTCGGCGAGGCTACCGGTGGCGACTTCTCCTCTGCCCAGGTCACGCACTGCCTTCCGGGCGCGCTTGCGTGAGCGGTTGTAGACCACCACCTGGGAAGCGCCCCTTTCCAGTGCGGCCCTGGCGGCCAGAGTGCCCGCCTCGCCCGCACCGATAACCAGCAGCCGGCACCTGGCCAGGTCACCGACGGTCCGCTGCGCCATTGTCACCGCCACCGAGCTCACGGAAAGGGCATTCCTGCTGATGTCTGTCTGCTCGCGCACCTTCCTCCCGGTGCCAATGGCCCGGTGGAAGAGGTTTCGTAGAGGGAAGTCGACCATGTCCGCGCTCTCAGCGGCCCCAAGGGCCTGCCGGACCTGTCCGAGCACCTCGTATTCGCCCACTATCATGGATTCCAGGCCGGCGGTGACACGGAATAGGTGCTCGAACGCGGCCTCGTTTCTCCGTGTGTAGACGTGGCGGCGGAGCTCCGGGCAGGGTACGCCGGACCATGCTTCTAGAAACTCGAGCGCGGGCAGGTCACTCGCATCGTTGCCGGTGAAGTAGATTTCGGTGCGGTTGCACGTGGACAGTATCACGCCGTGCGGGACGTATTCTCGGAGTAATCGCAGGCCTTCGTCAAGCCGGTCTGCGCTTATCGCGGTCTTCCCCCGCAGGCTGACCGGCGTGGTATCATGGTTCAGTCCGACCAGTATCGCGTTCAAGATTGACCGCCTACCCTTGCTTCCGTACTGCGGGCTGCTCCTACTCCGAGGTTGTCTAGCAGGAGCAGCCTCGCCTGCTCGTCCTTGCCTTCCCTCAGCAGTGCCAGCAGGGACTCCAGGTCAAGGGCCTGCTGCCAGGTTTCGGCGGTTACGGTGATCCCGCCGGCTCTCAGCTCAGCGCGTACTCCGCCCACCAGTTCTGCCAGGGACGCGTACTCAGGGCCCAGGATATTCTCCAGCCGCGTTCGTATCCGGCGCGCCAGGGCGGGGCTAGTGCCCGCCGTGGAGACTGCCACGGTCATGGCACCGCGCTTCAGTGATGAAGGGACGATAAAGTCCGAGTGGTCCGCATCATCGACTACGTTCACCAGGACTCGCCTTCTGCGCGCGTCTCTGGCGACCTTGGAGTTGACCAGGGCGTCATCGGTGGCAGCAATGGCCAGCAGAGCTTCATCAAGGTCCTCCGGTCGATACTCTCTCCGGAGGAGCCTGAGCTTGCCGGTTGCAGCCAGATGGCCCATCTGCGGACAGGCAGCGGGACTGACCACCATCACGTCAGCGTTCCGCTCAATGAGCGCCTCGGCCTTCCTCGCGGCAACTTCTCCCCCACCGACCACCAGGCACTTTCTCCCGCAGATATTGAGAAACAGTGGGTAGTAGCCGGGGCTGCCAGTGTCTGCTTCCGTTCTATTGACCATGCCTTGCTACCGTTAGCACGAATGCCGTACAGACTGCGACTGCCGGGCTACAGGGTAATAACCTGCTTCTGCAGGATGAGGTCCAGTATCTCGCCCATGTCAGCCAGTCTACCCACAGCTATCTTTCCCACCAGGCCCAGGTCGCTGGCACAGGCCTGGCCTGCGACGATGTCCACGCCCTGCTCCTGGAGGCGCTTCAACCGCCCCACCAGGGGAGAGTCTTCAGCCAGTAGACCGGCGGCGGTGTTCCAGAAGATTATGGCACACGGTCTGTCATCACGTTCCGGCAGGGTGTCCAGCAGCGCCACCAGGACCTCAAAGCCGAGGTCTCTATCCCCCGTACCGCAGCCCTCCGAGCCCAGCAAAAGGACCTTGCCCGACTGCTCCTCTCCATTGTCTCCTCTGACGCCGGGTCCGGTCAATTCTCCTCCCAGGTTATGAACGGTTCCACGTCCACCATGGCGTTAGCTATCAGTTCCGCCAGTCCACCGTAGAAGATACCACATCTCTTCCCCGCCTCATAGTAGGTAAACAGGTCTCTGAGCTGGCCCTTGCAGTTAGAGCAGGGGGCACACACGTACTTGTGTATATCCGGGCTGATCACGTCCTGGAACGTCTCCAGGATCTGGCGGAACTTCATTCTCCCGGCAACGGCGGCCTTCCACTCGGGAAAACCTTGGGAATTCATAATGGCGAACCCGCTGCCGCCGCCACAGCAGTAGTTGTCCACCCCGTGCGGCTCCATCTCCCTGAACTGGGGGCAGATGGCCCTGAGGATTCTCCTCTGCGGCTCGACGATCCCGCTCAGCCTGACCAGGTTACAGGGGTCATGGAGGGTGACCGGGAAGTCGTTCCTGGCGGGATCAAGGTTCAGCCTGCCGCTGGAGACCAGCTCTTCAAGCAGGGGAATACTGCTTTCGGTGGGGACATAGGTCTCTTCAGTGAAGAGCCTGTCAGCCACGACCATCAGTGCCTTGTGGGCATGGCCGCACTCACCTACCACGATCCTCTTCACTCCGAGCTTGCGAGCAACCTCGGAGTGACGCATGGCTATCCGGGCAAGCTGGATGTCGTCGTACCACACCCCGTAGTTGGTGGCCTCGATGAGCTCACTGGACAGTGTCCAGTCCACGCCCGCTGCCTCGAAGATGATAGCGAATGCCTCCGGGTTCTCAAGCCAGGACAGGAACTCGCCCGAGTTGTGGATCAGGAGGATGTCGGCGTCCTCTTTGTCTACCGGTATGCTGATCTTCCGGCCTGTCTTTTCCTCGATGTCGTCTTCCATGAAGCTGACGATGCCCTTGAAGGCCCTGGGGTTCATCCCCGTGCTCGTTCCCATCTCCAGCTGTCGTACAGTGCCAAGCTGGTGGAGCTCCGCGGGGGCGATACCCATCTCCTGGCTGAAGAGCTTCCTCAGCTCGTGTGCGATGAGACCGTTGTCAACGCCCCGTACACACGCCTGGGCACATCTTCGGCAGATGGTACACCGGTAAGAGAGCTCAGCCAGCCTGGCGATGGTCGCCCAGTTCAGATCGATGTCTCCCTCGGTGAACCTGGCGAAGGCCTTGCCGCCCTTTCCCAGGTACTTGCTGATTATCCTGCGCAGCACCTCCGACCTGTACACGGGGCGGTATATCTCCTGCCCGCCACTGGCAACGTAGACCGGGCACGCCTCGCTGCATGCTAGGCACTTGGCGCAGTAGTCCAGGGACAGCTTCAACGGTTGAAGGAACGTCCAGTTCTGGTCCCGGGAGAGCAGTTTCTTCAGGCCGGACAGGAACTGCTGCACCAGTGCCTGCTCTTCCTCGGCATTCTTGGGCTCGGGTAGGGAGAGAACAGACACGCCGTCAAGTGAGCAGGCCGGACAGGCTTGCCCCGGCTCCGTATCCGTACTATCCGGCGTGACAAAGTCCTCATAGGGGTACGGCATCGTGATGAGGTCGCGGTTGGTGACACGCACCAGCTGCCGGTCCGCGTTCTTGCTGATCTCGTCCACGTCTCTGATATCTGGTCGTTTCATTTGCTGGATCGGTCGGCTCCCTCTCTGGCGTCGGGCAGGTTTTGGGCGACATCGCGCCATCGTGTGCCAGGCTGGACATGCTCAGCCTCCCAGCCCACGGGCTGTGACAGGGCCTGTTCGATTCTCCTACGCATCCGGCTCCCCGGCGAGTTCGGAGTATCGTCCCAGCGCACGCTGAAGAAGGCGATGAGCTTGGTAATGTAGTGGGTGGAACGGGTGAACGGAAGGTATACCAGGAACAGGGCAAACAGCAGCAGATGGACGTTCAAAGCCGGTTCCACCTCTACGTACTGACCCTGGACGAGGCTGTACCAGAACTCCCGGTAGCTGGTGAGGGATGGGTCGAAGGGATACCAGGACACCAGCCCGCTTACGAACACCACTAGGAAGAACACGTAGGTGAAGTAGTTGGATGGCCGAGTGTATGCCCTCATCTTTGGGTCAAGTGTCCTCCTTGCCAGCAACAGAATGCTGCCAGCGGCGCCGGCGGCGAAACCGGTTGCTCCCATTACCGTCATGATGTGGCGAAAGACGTCTGCCCCCAGACCCGCGGGTTCGGCACCTCCAGCCACTCCCGTGTTCACGGCAACCAGGGCGCTGACAAATGACAGAACGTGGAATAGCAGGATGAAGTAGAAGCCGATGTGCCAGGTGTAGAGGCCAGCCCAGTAGGACCTATCCCAGCGCAAGTAGCTACCGAAGAACAGGTAATTCTTGAGCATCCGGGCAAGGTCGCGGACCCGGCTGATCCGGCGGGGCCGGCGCCACCACCCCGGCGTCTCGAAGTAAGACCCGCCATAGCGGTGGTTCTCTTCGTGTGGGATGGGATAAAGCTCCCACCTCAAATGAGGGGGCATTCTCAACGCCCTCACTACCTTGACGGCATACGCGGCCACGACGAACACGTAGGCCCCAATGGTAATCCACTGTACCACCGACATGTTGCCCCCTCATTCTGCAGGATGCTCGTTGACTAGAGGCAAGCGGCCTATACGCAGCCGGTAGGCTTGGGCAGGCCAGCTATCTTGCAGGCTCCCTTGGCGGGACCGCTGGGGAACAGCTGGTAGATGTACTTCAGGTCGAACCCCGTCTGCCTGGTGAGCATGCGTATCGGCGGTGCGATCTCGTACTCCTGGAAGTAGTTTCGGAGGTAGTTGACCACCTTCCAGGCATCATCGTTCATGGGATAGGCATTCTCGGTCTTGGCCAGATCTTCGGCTACCTTGTCGCTCCACTTGTCCGGCTCTTGGATGAAGCCGTCCTCATCAATATCTATCTCCACTCCACCCAGCGTGGTTGTCGCCATGTGTACACCTCCTACTTCTTGACGTATTGCTCCTGTGAGGCATCGAACTTCTTCTTGCATGCCTTGCTGCAGAAGTGATAGGTCCTGTCAGCTACCATCGTGGTGCCTCTTGCCTTCTTCTCGTCGATCTCCAGGTGACATACCGGGCAGACAGGCATTATCCACCTCCTTTTGGTTTTCCGTCTGCCAGTTGCGGCAGGCGTCTTCGTTCTCGGGCTGCCACGGACACAAACGCCCGGGCCCACTGGGGTGTGCCCAGGGCATGCAGGTGAGTGTAGGCAGCGAATGTGTTCTTGTACACGATACCGTCCACTTCTCCGTCCATGCCTCGTCCACGCCGCACGGCGTAGGCGTATGTGAGGCCTTTCGGCGGGGCCAGGCGGGAGTAGTGAAACTCGTGGCCCCGCAGGGTCTGACCGCGAGGGAAGAAGGGGTTGTCACCAACCACGTCCACGGCCACGTAGCCGTGCCCCTGCGGGCGCTCATGTATCTCCACCTCGCCGGGGATTACACCTACCATCTCGTGCTCCCGGCTGCGCCAGCGGATACGGGAGCACAGGTACATCAGTCCGGCACACTCAGCGTATACCGGTAGTCCTTCTTCGATGGCGCGGGCAATGTCCTGCCTCAGGCCGGTGTTCGCCTCCAGCTCCTCCAGGAAAAGCTCCGGAAAACCGCCACCAATAAACAGGCCGTCGACATCAGGTAACCTCTGGTCAAGCAACGAATCGACGGGTACCAGCTCGGCGCCCGCCTCTGCCAGGGCCTCCAGGTTCTCCGGATAGTAGAAGGTGAAGACCCGGTCAGACAGCACGCCGATTCGGACTGTGGGGGCTGCTCTCTCCGGCCTGTCAGCGAGTGCAGCGGCAGGTCCCGTGGCTTGGCGGGCGACGGCCAGGATGGCGTCCAGGTCCAACCGGCCCTCAAGGCGGACCGATATTTGGTCGATCACCGCGGCTGACTCGCGGACCTCTCCCCTGGGTACTATGCCCAGGTGGCGCTGCGGTATCCCTAGGCTTTCGTCTCTTGGTATGCTGCCGAGCACGGGAATCCCGCAATGCCGCTCTACCGCCGCTCTAAGCTTGCTCTCGTGGCGGCTCCCCGAGACGCTGTTCAGGATGACTCCCGCTACGTTGGTGTCCGGCTCGAAGTGCCGGTATCCGCTCACCATAGCCGCTACGCTTCGCGTCATTCGCGCCGTGTTAATCACCAGGATGACGGGCGCGTGTAGCAGGCGCGCCAGACGGGCAGTGCTTCCCTTACCCTCTTCGTCAGGGGCGTCATAGAGTCCCATTGCCCCCTCGACCAGGGCGAAGTCTGCGTCCCGGCAGGCGCGCCCGTATGAAGCCAGGAGTGTGTCTTCGGGTAGCAGGAAGGTATCCAGACTGCGCCAGCTTCTGCCGGTCGCGGCGGCCAGCCAGGAGGGGTCAATATAGTCCGGCCCCTTCTTGAAGGGTTGTACCTTCAGTCCGCGCCGCGCTAGCGCGGCACACAGCCCTATACTCACGGTGGTCTTGCCAGACCGCCCCTGCGGGGCGGCGATGACAACGGTAGGTAACCGCTGGCCGCCGCCAGCATTCGATTCGCCCTTTTCCATAAGCCCTTACGTGCGCGCTATTTTTCGCTAAGCTTCACGAATGAAGTACCCAGGTACAGGTACTCCAGCTTGCCCTCCCTGGCGAGCTTGCCTATCGCCTGGTCCACCAGCTTCTTTTCGACCCCGGTGGCCCGGGCGACATCTCTGTTCTTGGCCTTGTCAACAGTTCCCAGGTACTTGAGTATCTTTTGCTCGAGCTCCTCGCTGACTGTCCCGCTCACTGGCCTTGCCTCCTCGTGCCTACCACTTGAAGTTGGTCGTCGTCCTGAAGGTGCCCACGGCGTGCGCGAAGTCGTCGATGTGCTGCTCCGTGAAGGGTATGCCGGTCAGCCTGAAGAAGGTTTCCCAGCCGACCCTCTCGATCCACTCTCCCACGCGCTCCCATTTCCTGGCGTGCTGTGCGTACACTTCCACGATGTTCTTGACCGCGTCCACGGTCTCCGGCCAGCGAGGTGGGGTGTTGGGAAGGAAGGGGATGGCCAGTCTTGAGAACATGGGGCCGGTCCGGGCATTGGAGACCTTGCCTCCCACGTATATGGCGACACCATCACCCTCGGCGTCCGCGATTGGCATTGCCGGGCAAACGGTGAAGCAGTTGCCGCAGTACATGCAGCGCTCTTCATTGACCACGACGCTCTTGACGTTGGCATCGGGGTGCCGCCGGATTGCTCCCGTGGGGCACGAGGCCAGGGTGGTGGGTATCTCACATACGGCGCCCACGCGCTCGTCGTCCACCTTGGGCGGTCGCCGGTGTATCCCGACGATGGCTATGTCCGAGCAGTGAATGGCCCCGCACATGTTCAGACAGCAGGCGAAGGCTATCCTCAGCTGCGCGGGGAGGGTCATCGAACCAAAGTATTCGTACAGCTCGTCCATTATCGCCTTGACCGGTGCCGAGGCATCGGTGGCGGCGCTGTGGCAGTGTACCCAGCCCTGGGTATGCACGATGTTGGTCACCGAGGTCCCGGTGCCGCCAACAGGCAAATTGTAGGACTTGATCTCGTCGATCAACGGTTGCACCTTGGACTCGTCGGCGGTCATGAACTCTATGCTGTGGCGGCTGGTGAACCTCAAGTGGCCGTCACAGTACTTGTCAGCGATATCGCAGATGTCACGTATGAAGTCAATGCTGACAAGCCTGGGTGAACCCACGCGGACGGTGTACACCTCGCCGCCGGTTTCGGATACGTGCTTGAGTACCCCCGGCCGCAGTATCTCGTGGTACTTCCACTTGCCGTAGTTTTCCTTGAGTGCCGGGTGCATCATCTCCCTGAAATCCGGAGGGCCGATATCTGTTGCCATTTGTTCTCCTATCTCATCGCCGCGTTTCTCTGCGGTGGACTACTCTCCTTCTTCGGGCCAGAAGACGTAGGGATTGGACCTGGGCTGGAAGACCATCTGCGGCAGAGGTTTCAGGCCTATGTCACGCAGGAACCGCCACATGCCCATCCGCTCAATGAGCTCGCCGACCCGTTCCCTGGTCCTGGCGTTTTCGTCCCACCAGTCCCATATCTTTTCGACCAGCTCCTTGAACTCGGTATACGGGGGCTCCATCTTCATGAATGGTACCAGCACCCAGGAAAGCAGGGCGCCTCTCATGATTGGCGCCTTGCCGCCGATCAGTATGGTTGCCCCTTTCTCCACTCCCGGCCTGATTGCCTTGGGCATGCGGTTGATGCAGTGCATGCACCTGACGCAGTCCTCGGCCTTGACCTTGAGCTCCTTTGCCGCCGCATCCCACTCGAGCGCATCGGTGGGGCACCTGGAAATGACTTCGCCCTGCAGGTCGAGTCCATTGGCCACGTACTCTCTCACCGCATCCTGGTCTATTCGGAGGGAGTCTCGCCACGTGCCGATTATGGGCATGTCAGCCCTGGCGATGGAGGCGACGCAATCGTTGGGGCACCCGGCGATCTTGAATTTGAATTTGTACGGCCAGGCGGGCCTGTGTAGCTGGTCCTGGTAGGTGTGGGTGAGATCGTTGCACAGGTCCAGCGTGTCTATGCAGCTCCATTCACAGCGCGCCGGGCCGATGCAGCAGCTCGGTGTCCTCAGCACTGATCCCGATCCACCCAGGTCAAAGCCTGCTTCGTCACTGAGGGCGTTAAAGGCAGGCTGCAGGTTCTCTGTGTTCGCCCCTAGCAGAATGATGTCACCGGTGGACCCGTGCATGTTGGTGAGGCCGCTGCCGTACTTCTCCCAGACATCGCAAACCTTCCTGAGAGCCTTGGTGCTGTACAGCCAGCCGCTGGGCTGGTTCACCCTGAAGGTGTGGAAGGCAGCCACGTTGGGGAACTGCTCCGGCGAATCCGAGTATCTGCCGATCACCCCTCCTCCGTAGCCGGTGACGCCTACTATTCCGCCGTGCTTCCAGTGAGTCACCTTGTCACGGAAGGAAAGCTCCATTTGTCCCAGCAGGTCCTTGGCGGCGGGTTTCCTGTCCGCCATTCTCTTGATCTCGGTGACGAAGCTGGGCCACGGACCTTTCTCGAGTTCATCAAGCATGGGAGTTTCACTATCGGACATCAAAGACCTCCATGTTTCCGCGATAGCTCTATCTTCCTGATCCTCTACCGAGTTGTCACATGCATTCACCTCCTCCTGTGGATCAGAGCTCGAGCGTCGTGCTCATGCCGGGGGCGGCCTGGGATGCGTGGCTACCGGCCCCTTCTCGGGATTCGGCCAGCAGTCTCTCCCTGCCTTCGCTTATCTCCGTGATGGAGATTATCGGGAATATCTTGGTGAAGAGCATATACAGGAGCACGAAGAAGGAGACGCAACCGGCAAGGATAGACCACTCCACCCAGGTTGGGGCGTAGTTCACCGCGGGGAGTGCGAGTCTCTGCGTGGTGAGTGTTGGTACGATGATTGTATAGCGCTCCAGCCACATACCTATTATAACCGATACAGAGGCAACGGAGGTACCCAAAATGGTTCGGGTCTTCTTGAAAGCAAGGATTGGCAGGGGAATGACGAAGCACAGGACAAACATTGCCCAGAAGTAGGGGGCGTACCCACCAGTCAGCTTGGACCAGAAGATGGCCATCTGGGTGGGCTCGTTGCCGTAGACGGTCGTAAGATACTCGGCCAGTGTGAAATAGAACCAGAAAAGGGCCATAGTGAGCAGGAAGAGCCCCAGGTTATTGAAGTGGATAGGCTTGATGTAGTCTTCCAGGTGGTAGAGCTTGCGCGTGAAGGCCATCATCAGAATGATGGTGGCGATGCCGGAGAATATCGCGCCAGCGACGAAGTAGGGAGCCAGGATTGCCGCGTGCCACATAGGCTGGACTGTCATAACGAAGACGAAAGAGACAACCGTGTGTACGGTGACGGCTATGATGACCACGAGAACGGCCATGAAGTTCGTGATCTTGTCCAGGCGCCGCTGCTGGCGGCTTGTTCCGGTCCACCCCAGGGAGAGGGTCTGGTAGAGCCATCCAAGCCTCCCGCCACGGTCCCTGAGCAGGGCCATGTCTGGAATCATGGCTATGTAGAGATAGATGGAGCTTGCCGTCAGGTAGGTTGTCACGCTGATAACGTCCCACAGCAGGGGTGACTGGAACTGGGCGTGCTTGACCAGGAAAAGCATCCTGTCGGGTCGGCCTAGGTCTATCAGTATGCTCGCCACGCCGAACAGGAGCGCGAAGACGGTCACCACCTCGGCGGCGCGGGTTATCGGCCGGCGCCACTCTGCCTTGACCAGGCGGAGGACAGCGACGATGAGCGCCCCGGCATGGCTGATACCTATGAAGAAGACGAAGTTGGTGATGTACACGCCCCAGAAGACCTGCCGTGACAGGTCGGTGACGCCCAGGCCAGTCCGGTATTGGTTCACGTAAGCCACCAGGCCCACGACAATGAGTGCGACCAGAATGGTGACGGTGGTGTAGAAGGTCCTGCCGGTCCTTCTCACCGGCTCCAGAAGGATTGCCTCCTGGTCTGCTTTGATTTGTCTCTCTTCCATCTGTTTCTGTAGAGCCGTCCTTTGCTAGACCACGTAGTAGACGTTGGGCTTGGTGCCGAGCTCTGGAAATCGCTGTATGACGTGTCGTGACCTGAGAATCTCGCGCACATTCGAGTCCGGGTCAGCGAAGTCACCGAAGATCAGGGCGTTCTCCGGGCAGGCTTCCACGCACGCCGGTAGCAGGCCTTCGGCAAGTCTCTCAACGCAGAAGTTGCACTTCTCCACCACTCCCCTGGTCCTGGTGGGGAAGTCCTGGTTGAGGTCTTGGATGAACGGCCTCGGGTTTCTCCAGTTGAAGCTCCTGGCGCCGTACGGGCATCCAGCCATGCAGTAGCGGCATCCTATGCACCGGTGGTAGTCAATCATGACAATGCCGTCTTCGTTCTTCCAGGTCGCCCTGGTGGGGCACACTCTCACACAGGGCGGTTCGTCACAGTGGTTGCAGAGCACAAGCACGGGGGAGTCTGCCAGGCCCTCCGCCATAAACTCCGGTTCTTGTTCCGGGAACACTTTCTCGTAAGGTGCTGTCCACAGCCACTTGATCTCTTCCTTGTCATTGCCGAGGACGGGTACGTTGTGCGTACGGTGGCAGGCCTCTGTGCAGACGGTGCATCCGTCACTCTGCCGGCATGCGCTCAGGTCAACGACCATTGCCCATCTCCTGCCCGTACCTTTGCCTGGCATCCCGACGGCGGCCTCCGCCGCTCCGGGCCGGGCGAGGACGTCGAGCAGCGGCTTGGCCGCCAGTCCTGCTATCCCAAGCCCGGCTGCCTTCAGCAGTGCTCTCCGGCTGAATTCCATCTACTGGTTCTCCTCTGGCGGCAGGTGGCAGTCCCAGCAATCAGGCTCCTGTCCCACGTAGTCATGACAACGGTCGCAGAAGGATGTTTTGCTCTGATGGCACCCCATGCAGGTACCGGTAAGACTCATTTCATACTCTGTTGCGTCGGTGGCAACGTAGGTTCTCACCCCGTCGCGGACGACCGAGTCTCTCCACGTGAGAAGTAGCTGCTTGTGGTTGGCCCTCATGTACTCGGTTGTCTCCACGCATTTCTCGGCATCGATGGGGTCGGCGAGATCAGGCACCTGGGTAGCCTCTCCGCTGGCCACGCCGTACCAGACGGGGTAGGCAACCAGTATGACGAAAATGATGAGCCCACCGATGATCCACTTTGCGTCATACATCGGCTTCGTCCCCTGTTTCCTTCAGAGGGTCCCCGCGCAGGTCAGTCGTCTTCTCTTTCTCACCTTTCATCACCAGGGCATTGCCGACCAGCTCATGGATGCCCGCAACCTCCACCCCCGGCACCCAGTACTGGAGCAGAGTGGGGAAGGCAGCTTTGTCGATGGCGCAGATACAGGCGAGCAGGTTGACGCCATGCCTGTCATGAACGTACTCCACTGCATTTGCCCTGGGAAAGCCTCCCCTCAGCCTTGTCTCCATGTTCTCGTCGGCGCCGAGGCCGGCTCCGCTACCGCAGCAGAACGTTCGCTCCCTTATGGTGTTGTCCGGCATCTCGTAGAAGTTGTTGCAGACATGGTTGATGATGAACCGTGGCTCCTCCAGGAGACCCATTGCCCTGGCGGGATTGCACGAATCATGGAAGGTCACCCTCCATTTGTCGTTGCGGCTCGGGTCCAGCTTCAGCTTGCCATTGGCGATAAGGTCCGCGGTGAACTCGCAGATGTGAACCATCTTGGTGGAGCGGGCGTGCTCGAACCTGGTCCCGGTTACAGGAGACACGGGTACCTCTAGGAAGTCGGCTGGGCCATTGAAGGTATCCATGTACTGGTGGACCACCCGCCACATGTGCCCGCACTCGCCGCCCA
>Ga0180434_10002816_pt1 | contig 22646 bp, 27 predicted proteins | sample SS_ome_7_FD_132453 | JGI IMG/M metagenome (GOLD analysis project Ga0180434, IMG submission 132453) | Hypersaline lake sediment archaeal communities from the Salton Sea, California, USA - SS_1_D_2 metaG | ecosystem: Environmental > Aquatic > Non-marine Saline and Alkaline > Hypersaline >...
GCGCCGACTGCGGCGCCGACTGCGGCGCCGACTGCGGCGCCGCCTGCCAGGCCGCCTCTCGCAAGCGCGCCGCCGTCGCCCTTCGGACCCGCAAAGGTCACTTTGTGTTCCCCCCTCCAGTGCAGCGAGGTGGAGACGACGGCTGGGCCTGAAGGCTGTGCGCTCCTCGAGAACGCGCAACCGACGACGGTCACCCGCAGCGGAGGGCCGTGTGGCTACTCGAGTGCCTCGAGGCCCTTCTCGTGCACCACGATTCAGATCCCTGGCATGCCGACTCGCATAAACAGCGCGAAGACGACAGTGAATCGGTCAGTCTTCGTGTCGGTCCCACAAAACCCAGACCCAAGTGCACCGTTTCACCTGCACTTTCACGCTGGCGGCGGCGAAGGCTTCAACGCTGGCGGTGGCTACTTCGACCTCTCACAGATCCTCGTACCTGTGGCGGAGAAGTTCGTGGTAGTCACCGTGAGCCCTAGCACTCAGGACTTCTGGTGGATTGCCGATACGGTCACAAAGTCCTTGTCCGGGGAGGAGGTCGACTTCGACTGCCCCGACGAGCCCTCCTCGGGATGGAACATGGGATGCTGGTCTCGCAACATCGAGCAGCCCTTCCTCACGGCGGTCATGGATACGCTGCGGTACGAGCAAAAGTCGTTCTGGAAGGGGTCGACTCCTCTGCAGTTCCAAGAGTGCTGCGTCAGCGGGTTTTCCGCCGGGGCAGCTGCCGCCTCAAGGGCCATTCAGTCTTTCGCCTCCATGGCCGACGGGCACGGGCACGCATTCCCCAAACCTCTCGGCCTGTGCGTCGGTAGCGGAGCATCCATGCAGTGCTACGCCTATGCGACGTTCTCACATGACGTGGCCCCTTGGTGGTACCCGTGCAGCTTCGATCCCTACGAAGGCTGCTGCCCAAAGGGCTTCACCGAACCGTACTGGACGAATGATCTTCAGGGCGACATGCGTACGCACCCTCCTGTCTTCGTGGCTCAGCCTTACCACGATGGCTTCGCGGACACGTACCTCTCAATCAAGTACTTCGATGCTATCGCGGAGGGCGGCGGGACGGCCTACCGAATGCGGGGCCCAGACTTTCAGTCGACCCCTCCGTCGAACGCTGTTACCCACGGCTTCCCTGTCTGCTCTCACCCTGGGGCCGCCGCGTTCATCCTTGCAGTCCTCCAAAAAACCCTGCCGCGCTCCCAGACTTCGCTGCAGGCCAGGGTGCCCTCGAAGTGAAATTGCAAAACTGCAAGCGTTCGCGCCTGGACTACGAAAAGCTTCGCGCATGAAAAGCTATGCCCGCGGCCGAACACAGCCGATCACGTCTGCAGACACTGCACAAGACCCTGGGCGGAAGTGCCACGGTTTCGGCCCGGGAGTTTCACTCGTCCTACGAATCCAAGAGTGGAGGCGACGGCTTGAACTGGTCGAGACAGATGCAAGTCCACACATACCAAAAAACGCCCCGCACGCCCGCGCAGACGCGCGGCGTCTGGGTCGCTCAACACGGCGGGGACGGCAAACCTACCAAGACTGTCTACGGCGAAACAGAGCACTAGACCTACGCCCCATCTGCTCTGCCAGGCGAGGGCAGCGGCGGCCGGTCCGGGGAGAGGAAAGAAAAGGGGAAGAGTTCCTTGGAGTGGACGTGAAGGTTTGCCACGGGCGCCCAGTGGCCGCGGACCCAGATGCGGGGACAAAGCAGCGCAGCGCCCGCACTGCCTTTGTCCTCCCACGAAAATGTGAAGTGGCTGTACTTGTGGAGCGCATCCCTGTTCTCGTACCCGCAGCCGGCACCCTCGCCGTTTCTGACGTCCACTCCGCCGAGGTACTGCCCAATGGCGTTCGCATCGAACACGTACTGAAGCTCATCGTACTCAGAGGTGAAGGCCGACGGCATTGGGTACTCGTCGCAGACGGGCAAAACAGGAAAGAAGCGAGTGGTCTCAGGGTGACGCCAAGAATGGAGCCTCAGGTTGCGCATGTCGCTCTCATCGTGGTCGTAGCGGTCGATGAGAGGCTGGAGGCAGCGTGGCGAGGGCAAGTATAGCAGACTCGGCACGGCTCGCTGGAAGTTGTCCGCCACCATGTAGATGCAGTCCCGGTGGACTGCAAGGGCCTCGAGCGGCACGTAGAGCAGCACATCGTTTTCGACATGGTAGCAGTGCGACCGCTTCTGCTGCGCCATGTAAGCCGCAAGGCAGAAAAGACGCTTGGAGCAGAGGCTCCAGAAGCCGTCCCGATAGCTCCTGTTCATCCTGTCCCTCTCGTCGAAGCGGAAGAGCTGCAATTCCGAGACAGGCACCAGTTGCACACCGGGTGCAGCTCCAAAGCGTGGTAGGAGTGCATCATCACAGAGGACTGTGATGCGAGTGTTCCCAATCCTCCTCGCGTGGGCTATGCTGATGAGGATATGGGCCTGGAAGTTTTGTAGGCACACGTAGATCAGCTCCGGCCGCGTGTCCTCCAAGCAAGGTGCAGGGATCCTGCTTACTGGACGGGCTCCCCAGTAGAAAGCCGTCATCAAGGCCAGTGCCAGCAAGAGCACGAACAGCGGCCGCTGAGGCATATTCCCTTTACTACGAACTGCTCGCCACTTCAGGACGCCGTCCGTTCCGTCCGTTCCTCGAAGGCCGTGCATCTGTGGGCGCCTCCCTGCCCGACTCCGCACCTCTCGGTGCAGAGTAAATGGGCAACGTCTTCGAGCCTGAGTGCGCCGTCCCGCAGTACCTCATGCAGTCCACAGAAATGGCACGAAAGTGCGGACGAATCAATGGGGCATTCCTTGGGTTGGGTCTTGGTCTCTTCATGGCCGCGCTGGTGGGCACGAAGGTGGCTGCATCGGCGAAAGCGCGCGACCCGCGGAGCCATTGGCAGGCGAAAGCTGCCGGGGCAGCCTTCGCCGCTGCGCTCATCGCCGTACTCTTAGGCGCATGGCTGGGAGGCGCCTTGGCCGCGGTGAACAAGAAAGGGGCAGATGCGCAGGTCGCGGGCTTCGAGCACTCGGGCATGACGAAAAGCCAAGCCGTTCGCAGCGTCGAGACGCTGCAAAACAACGAGAGGACGGCCGATGCAATCGCTGGCGCCGGCATGGACGTGGCCGCCGGGCTTATGAATGCGGGCAGTGGATTCAATGGCGGCTTTAACAACACGGGAATGAATATGCCGATGTAGGCGCCCTGTGAGGCACGTTACAGCGCCGGCGGGCCGAAGCGCGGGGGAAAGCAAAGGACTCGACGCGGACGGCCAGCCAGAGGCGGCACCAGTGCGTGCCGATGACCGAGACAACGACAGTGGAAGACTTGTCCGCGCGTCTCGCTGCGGCGCTGACGTCCGTGCAGGTTGGGGGCGTCCGCGTTGCTGGTGAGATCGCCGACGTGCGCTACTGGAACGGACACGCTTTCTTTGATCTGCGGGGACGAGAGGCTTCGCTTGCCTGCGTCGTGTGGCGACCGCGTGCCCCCGCAGGAACGCCTCCACCTCTTCCCAAGGGACCTGTCACTGTGCGCGTGCTGCGCGCGAGCTGGGAGACGCGGAGGGGCTGCTGTCGGCTCTCAGTGGTTGATGTCGTCGCTGCTGGACACGTCGCAGTCGCCAGCGCGAGGGCTCTCCTGCGGGAACAACTCATCGCAGAAGGAGCTCTGCCGAGAGCCCCAAGAGCCCTGCCCGACGTCCCCCGACACATCTGCGTCATCACTGGCAGCGGATCCGCCGCAGAGGCCGACTTGCTGCATGGCCTCCAGGAGCGTTGGCCGTGTGGAAGGGCCACTTTCCTCTTGGTCCAGGTGCAGGGGCGGGATGCACTGCGGCAGGTCCCGCTGGCCCTCGCTCGAGCTCGGCACCTTGAACCAGCTCCCGACGTTATCGTGTGCAGCAGAGGGGGAGGCAGCGCTGCCGAGCTCGCTGACGTGTTCGACCACGAGACGGTCGTGCGGGCCTGCCTCACCACCTGCGCGCCGCTGATCTGTGCGATCGGCCACGAAAGCGACAGACTCCTCGCGGAAGAGGCGGCCGACTTCCGTGCGAAAACGCCGTCCTCGGCAATCGAGATGGCCGTTCCCAGCGAGGTCGAGGTGCGCGAACTTCTGCAGCGGGCCTGCAGGGACCTCGAGCACGCCGGGGCGCACAGTCTCGCGCGTGCCCGCGAAGCGCTCCGGGCACGTCGACAGTCGCAAAGGAGCACCACGCAGCTCCTCAACTCGCGCGCCTTGCGGGCGAACGATGCGCTGACAGGAGCACTGGCGCGGCGCGCAGAAGCGGCGCTTGCTCGCGCACGACCGGCTACCGACGCACGCGCGGCCGCGCTCCGCGCAGCACGGCGCGGTCTCGGCGCGAAGGCGCAGCAGAGAAATGCCCGCGAGATCGAGGCGGTGCAGCTTGCAGGACTGGCCCTGAAGGAGTGGCTACAGAAAGAGCATGCGGAGACAGAGCGGCGACTCGTCTCGCTCCAGAAGGCTGTGGAGGCAGTGCTTCGGGGACTATCGCTTGCCAGCTTGCGCGCCCTGCTGGCTGCCAGGAGCGCCGAGTGCGTGAGGACCGCGCGGGCACAGATGCGCGAGAAGCAACAGTCCATCTGTCGAACAGCGACCCAGAGCATCTGCAGAGAAACTCTTGGCATCTCCTGCAGCGGCGCAGCCCTAGCGACTGGAATGGCCGCAGCGCAACAGGCAATGACGAGCACCTGCGACGCCAGGGCCCAGCGGCTATTCGAGCGCGCCGCGCACTCGCCTCACACGGGCCCTGCCCTGCGCGCATACGACGCAGGCGGCAAGCGAATTCTCAGAGCATCTGACCTCGCAGAGGGAGACGAGCTTTTTCTCCACTTTCAAGACGGAGCCGTGCACGCCAGCGTTCGGAACGTTCGTCCACGGCTTGTCTGACCCTTGACCATGGCCCAGCAGACGGATGTCGATGCGGCCGCGCTCTCCTACGGGGAGTGCCTGCGCCGCCTGGATGAGGCAAATGACCTCCTCGCCACCTGCGACGACGTAGACGAGCACGTGCGTCTCGTCCGCAGCGCCGAAGCCTACCTGCGACAGGCCCGGAAAAGGATCTCTGACGCTGACCGACTTGTCGCCGAGAGCCTGGACCAGAGCGAAGGCGCGTCTGGGGCGGGGCACGCGGAGACGCGCGGCCTCCCGTACAAAGAGTGTCTGCGACGCGTGGAGACAGCCGTGGCCAAGCTCGGCACCTGCGAGGACGTGGACGAAGTTGTGGAGATCGTGCGTGGGGCAGAACTGAACCTGCGCGAGGCGCGTCGTCGCATTGCCGATGCGGAAGGTGCCCTCACACGCATCATGGCCGACGCGGCGGAGGCCGAGGGTGCGGGAATCGAGGCAGACAGGTAAGGAGTTCGGAAGAAATCAGTGGCGGCGCACTGCGAAGTGGCTCCGCGCAAGACTGCGCCCTCGCCGGCAGACGGCTTCAGAGCGAAGGGCGGCACTGCCTTGTACGCCGTCCTAGAGGCTCGTGCAAACACGCCGCCCGCTCCCTCTTTGCGCGAGAGCTTCGTCCAGCGCCTCATTCTTCCGTCCGCAGCCATGCGCCTCGGAGGGGCTCCTTTCTTGCGGCTTTGCGGAGCTGCGAGGTCCCGAGGTCTCACTTCTTACCCAGTGAGAGGCAAACCACGCCAGCACACACGAGGAAAATACCTGCGATCTTTGTCCTGTCCCAGGCCTCCGAGAAGAGCGCGACGCCTACGAGTAACGTGCAGACTAAAGCCAAAGGCTGTACGATGGGCGTGACAAGTGACGCGTCGCGCCTTTTCAGCAGAGAGAAGAGGCAGATCGCCGCGGCCACAGTCGTCACCGCGCCCAGCGTTGTTGAGACCCACTCCTTACGTCCCAGCTGCTTGTAGTTCTGCGGATCAAAGGACCCCGAGAACCACGCATATGCTATCAGGCACAGCATCGCGACCGTGACTGCTGCGTGGTTGAGAGCGGCGGACTCGTGGGAGCTCAGCTTCGCACCCATGTGCTTCTTCAGCAAAGGGTTTACGCCCCAGCACGCCACCACGACGCCGCCCGCTGCAAGATCCATTTGTTCCCGGGAAACAGAATCATCGTGCTCTCGCCTTTGTCATGTACCTCTCGAGGATGTCGTCCTTGTCCTCTTCGCTGAGATTCTTAGCGGCGTGCGCACGACAGAGGCGAAAACTCGTATAGCCACCAGCGCGCCACAGAAAGCTGGTGATAAGAGGATCGAACACCTCCTTCATCGCTAAGGACTCTTTGGTCTGGTCGGACTTCTTCCGACCCTCAATTCCGCCCGGTTTCTTCGAGAGTGGCTCATGGAGTGAAGCGATAGAGAATCGGCCAAGGCGGTGCATCGGGTGGCCAAGCAGATATGCAAGAAGCGACGCCTCGTAATCGCACTTCACTCGGAAGTGACAAGGGGGGAGCTCCTGGGAATTGACCTCGAGGTGGAGGGGGTCGTAAACGAAGAAGGGACCCTCGGAGAGCGTGGAGAGAGGAGCCCATGCCGTCGAAGGCGCCACACTCACCATGCTGCCCAGCTCTCCACCGCATGCGTGCCAGGCCTCGCGCGCAAAGGCAGACACTGTGGACTTCTTCCGTTTCTCTCCCCGCGCACGACAGTAGTACACTGTTCGAACGTCGTCGTGAAGAAATACGATCGGGGTTCCTCTGGGGAGATGCGTGCGAATGTAGTGCATGATCTCCGCAAAGCCAGACACCCACTCGCCTTTCCGCTTTGCCTGCACTAGTGTCACGGATGCCGGGATGAGCCCTTGTGCCTGCGCCTCCACGAAGGCGCTGGCGTCCTCCGCGCACTGCAGGTATATGCGCGTTCGGGGGAGAAGCTCGGGAGACTTCATGAGGAGACGCAGGGAAGCCCCAATGAACTTGTGAAGCCTCCGGTAGGTGGGGATAGCCACCACGAGCTCGGGTGGGAGAGGCCGCCGCATTTCCGTTAGCTGCGAACGCACTGATGCCAAGTCGAAGCGATGCGACAGCCCAGCGCCTACGCAAGAAAACGGGCAGCGACTAGCGAATGGTAGCGCCGCGCTTCCGCTCATTACTTGCCAGGGCTCAAGAGGGGCGGTGGAGACAAGAGCGGTGGCGATGCGCTGGCACCTGGCAGACGCATGTGCGCTGGAGCAGCTCGACCTGCTCGCAGCACGAGAGATAGCGGCGCAGGACCCCGTCCCGCTCAGAGCCTCCACAGTATTTGATGGAAACGCAGAGCGTCTCTCGACGAGACGGAGTTCACAGCAAAAATCCCTCCGCTGCGCGGACGTCTACCGACTTGGGGAGCGGGTCCTCCAGCGCATGTGCCCAGTGGCGGTCCCCTCGCTTCGCCTCATGCGAACGCCCGTAGACTACGTGGTGAGCAGGGCCGGTGACCACTTTGATGCGCACTCGGACTTCGAGATGCTTGCGGGCTCGCATGGGGAGTGCTCCCTGGTCCTCCTCCTTTGTCTGCAGGCCCCCATAGAAGGAGGAGAGTTGGTCCTCCACGCTGGGGAGGCGGAGGAGACGGTCCTGGAGTACTGCGAGGGCGGCGCGGTGCTCTTTCCCTGCCGGCTCCGCCATGCCGGGCGACCAGTCGTGCACGGAGAGAAGGCGCTTTTGAAGTTCGACGTCGTGGCGACGGAGCGCCTGTGGGTCCTCAGCCTTCCCGCCGCCGCATCCAGAGGCGAAGTGCTGCTCGGGCAGCGGGTCCTCCGGTGCATGGACGCTCTGGAGGCGCAGGTGCGATTCGAGGGGCTAGAGGAGAGGGGGGCCACTGACCTCCTCGACGTCGAGGAGATGGAGCTCCTGTCCTCTTTCTTCCAAGGCCGAGATGTTGACCGCCAGAATCTTGGTCTCCTCCGCGAAGCGCTGTCGCGGCTCTCGTGTCCCGAGTCGCGTCTTGAGGAGCGGCTCAGCGGGCTCATCGAAGGTGACTGCGTCGTCGTCGTCCCCGAGGACATCGAAGCAGAGGCATTTCTCGGAAGACCTTCAGCTTTTCGTCTGCTGTTTGTCGCGTGCAGCCACCGCGAGAGCGCATGGCGCTTTGGCCCGCCTTCATCGGCGCACCTCCAGGCGTGGTGCGCGACGGACTTCAGTGGTCGGGTGCTTCTTCGCCGGCACCCCTGGGACACCCCGACGAGCTTGGAGGTGGCACCGTCGCGGGCAGTGCGGGAGACCTGTCGCCTTGTCTGGGAAGCGGCACTCCTGGCCCTCGAGGCTGATAACTGCGACGAGGAAAGCTTCCGTAACTTCGTCGAGAAAGGTGACAGCTCGGCGGAGTGCGCCGCCGCCCTGGAGCCTGCGCCACCCGCCCTGGACCTGGCTACAGATGCCGCGCACGCTGTGACGGCGCTGCTCGGTCGTCAGCCAACCTCCCATCTCAGCGCGGAAGTTAGTGACGTCGAGGAATGCAACGACGGCGATGCCTTCCGAACGGTCCGCTACGAAACGACATTCCTCCGGCGGGGCTATGTTCTCATGCGGCAGCCAGCGGCATCCCCCGAGATGGGTCTTGGTGACTCTCCCCCGGAACCCTCCGCATCTGAGGAAATCTCGCAGCTCAGCAGGGAGCCGGATGCCTCCCCTGCGCTCGTTCCCAGCAGTGCGCCGATGATGTAGGCGGCGTGGTTGCTGCGCACCTCAGACGACCCTGGTTGCTCCTCGGGGTCGAGGAGCACCCAGAGCTTCAAGCTGCGCGCCTCTAAGTCCTCGAAGGCTGTTTCCACCAGTCCCCGCACACAGATTTCTCCGCCCCTAAGTCTGGCACGCAGTGTCAAAAAGGAGCCTAGAGAGGGCTGCACGCGCACGCCCAGTGCATCGGGAAACTGCAGCTCCAAACGTGTGATGCGCGTGGGAGCAAACCCCACATCGATCTGGACGAGGCGGAGGACCACGAGGCTGCCAAGCCCGCGTTCCGCGCCGTCCCCACTCTTCAGCCCCATGCCGCCTGATTTAATATGGCCAACTCTTGATGCTTGCGCCTTTCCGGCCTGCCGTGCAGCGGGTCTAAACGCGCAAGTCGAAACTTTGAGGGACCGAAATCTTGGACAGCCCCGCGAGGTCAAGCACCTCTGCTCTCCGCGAAGATGCTTGCACTGAGCGAACAGGAGCTGCAGCGCGGAGAACCGCACTCCTCAGAGCCCTGCAGTGAAGGAGGAGCTCCGCGAGCGACTGCTGGAGGGGACGCAGCAACAAACGTGGGAGGAGTGCGCCCGGAAATGGGCGCGCCTTATCTCCAGCCGTCGCGTCTGACCAGCCTCCACCACTCGGGTGTCTAGGCCATGCATGGCACGTTCTCAGTCGGAGGGTCGTTTGCGGAAGCCTCTTCGGAGAGGAAAGACTGCGCGGCATGCTGCAGCTCTTCGACTCCACCGCCGTTCTTTCCGGTGAGGGCGTGCTTGTGTACGGCCGCGTCACCGGCCCCGACGGGAATGAGGTCCAGGAGATGCCGACCATAGTGGGCGCGGAGAGCCCGAGGAGTGGTGCCGCCGTGGCCCACGAGGTGGTGTGGAGCGAGGACCGTCCAGACTTCGCCCTCCGGCTCGCGACGCCGGCGCCCTTCTCCCTGCGCTGGGCAGACGCGCAAGGTAGAGAGCACACGGAACTGGTGCAGCCGCGCCTGGCCTTTGAGGCCCCACACCTGGCACTAAACCAGCCCAAGCGGCCCAGGGAGGAGCGACTAGCCGTCTCGACCATGACGCTCGGGGATGAAGACCGCCTGGAGGAGTGGGTGCGTTACCACACGGAGCTCGGGGCGACGGACTTCCTGCTCTTCCACAACCACCGCGCGCCCTCGGCCGTCTTGGAAAGCCTGGCGCCCCAGGGGGTTTCCGTAGTCAGCTTCCCCTTCTCGGCTGCCGAAGGCGAGCACTGGAATAATGTCCAGCGCGGCGCCCTCAACATTGGGGCGGCCGCCCTCCGTGAAAAGGTGGCTTTCATCGCGTTCATTGACGTGGACGAGTTCATTGGAGTTCCCAATAACGGGTCTCTCCTTGACCTCATGCGGCACGCCGGGAGCGCGCAGCTGAAGGGAAGCGTGCTGACGAACCTCGGCAGGAGGGACGCCGTGCAGAACAACGTTCTTACTCTGGCCGACCGATTCTGCGAGGAGGCCTCCCCCAAGATCGTCCTGGCCACGGCAGACCTCCTGTCGGTTCCATTTGTGCGCAGCCCGCACGAGCACCCCGTCGCCGCGCCCCTCACGGAGCACAAGGCCAAGCTCTTTCACATGTGGCTGAACGAGCGTTGCTCCTGCGCCCCCGACGCGCTGCGGGTCCGCCTGGACAGGAGGACGCACTGGCAGGAGACGCTCAACGCGCCACACCGCCGAGGCCGCGCCTCACTCTTCACGGTGATCGTCATCGTCGCGATCCTGCTCGTCGCCGCGGCCTTCGCCCTCGTGGCGCGGAAGGTGGCCTAGAGCCACGCGCCGTCTTTCCACTGATGGACACCCTCTGCGTGCCCTCGGAAGAGCGCCACCCAGAGCTGGCAGTTCCCCGTCGCCAGGAAGACTTCCGCACATCGGCTCATGATGAATATGATGGCTATAAAGTACTTCGAGAAAAGCGAGTTGGGACGGTCTTCGGCGACGCCCCCCGCGTCCACGGTACTGGTCGCGTCGCTCTTCATGTGGCGGATCTCGGCTTCAAAGATGACCACGCGCCATCCAAGGGCCTCCAGGCGGGCACGGGCCATTCCGAGAAATTCGGTCTCGTCGCTCTGCACAACCACGGTGCTGCGCGACGGCGTCTTCGCTGCCTTGGCCTCAAAGCGATCGAGGTAGGCGGCGTGGTCTGGAACGGCCGTCTCCATGACCTTGTCATTTCCTCGATGAAAGAGGCAGAAGGCATCTGAGGGCGAGAGCTCGTACTTTTCCTCGATCATCGCTGTGAGAGCGCGGATTTGCGCTGAGGGGGAGAAGTAGAGCTGCACGAAAGGGACGAGCTGCGGGAAAGCCAGCGTAGCATAAGGCTCGAACTGCGTCCAGTTGATGTCGAAAGGAACTGGACGCTGCGGAAGCGGGGAAGGCTTGGACAGGGAGCGGTAGTCCATGAAGTACTCAAAGGTAACATCGGGTGCAGTCTCGAAGGGTTTGTACCAGCGCCAGGAATCGCTGCTGTCCACCACCTCCGGGAGGCTTCCCTTGCTGTTGTAGTACTCAATGATCGCTCCGAGACGACAGCAGCAGTTCGAGAAGAAGCCGCTCCCGCGTTCCGCGGTGACTGTTGTCGCGGAGCTCGACTGGGCGAAGGAGGGACAGCGCACCTTCCCACGATCAAGGAAGCAACGAACAAGCAGGATGACGATGGCCAGGGCCAAACATATCGCCAGGCCCGTCGGCACTGTGATGACTTTCCTCATTTAACGGTTTCCAAGAGAGCAGGAGTGACCTCGCTGGCACTGCCCGCGGTCTCCGGCCTCTCCACGGGCTCCGGCCTCTCGACGGCCTCGCTCTTCGCTTTGCGCCGAGCTGCTGCGGGGCAGACTGAAGGTCGCATCCAGTCGTAGATGCAGCCGTTGAAGCCGTGACCGAGCTCGTGGACGTGCGCGCATTCGAGGTCGAAACGGTCCTTAAGCACAGGCCACAGACGCTCGCACACGTCATTTTTGCTCACGCCGTAGAGGTCCAGCGCGACGCCGTCCTCCGCCTGCCAGCACTGGTTGTCGTCTTCGACGGCCGAGCATGTTTTCGTGGCCGTGCCGGAGATCTCTAACTGGCAGAGGATGCGCACACACTCCTCCACGTCTATGGTGCACGCTCCGTCGGGTTTTCGCGTTTGCGATATCTTCATCGTCACTTTCATGCTCGTTGAAGCCTTTGCATTCTCGGAACATCCTCGCGCCGACCCCGCCGACGAGAGCCTAGGAGTCTCCGAGGAAGTCATGAACACCCACGATCCCCAAGATCCGTGCGACGTGGAAGAAGTGTCCCCGACGGAAAGAGGAGTGAGGGTTCCCGTAACGGGAGCCAGGGAGGGAAACCGCAGGGGCATCGCCCCCTCCCGCACCTCAGGCGCGAGGGGGGGAAAGAGGTACCCCGGAAAGGCGTGCGGCGCACGCGGCTGTGGAGGCACCCCCCAGCGCGCTGCCAACGCAAGGCTGTACTTCATCGCGCTGGCGCGCTCCGGGGGCTCTCTTTACCCCTGCCAGCCCCCGATTTCGCACCCCTTACCGACGCTCGTTCACGGCTTTCGTCCTGCGCTGCCGTCTTTTTGGAAAGGTCTCACGATGACTTCGACGGCAGAGCACTCCATTAGCCGGGCCTCCATTCGGAGGCTCGCGCACGACGTCCACCAGAAGCTGACTAAGCAGTCTTTCGATGGCGCAATGGAGGAGCTCGACCGTTTTCTCCAGGCCATGCTCACTGTGAGCATGTGCGCCGCCTCCTTCGCGCGCCGGAAGACCATTTCGCGAGAGCATGTCGCCTACGCGGCGGAGGCGTTGAGGGTGCCGCTGCCGGCAGAGCTGCGCGCGGCCACCGCCGAAGACCTAAACAAGCTTCAGCGCTGCAACATAAGGGCGCCAGCGCAACATCGCAAGCGGAACGCCATGCACGCGGAGGTCTCGGAGGCGTCGTTCACCCGCGTGCTTAAAAAGGCAGCAAACAGCAGCAAGCAGCGGCCCCGGCTGTCAGGCCAAGCGAGGCGCCTACTGCACCTTATCGCGGAGCAGCGGCTGCTCGCCTACTTCTCACCGGCCTCGGCGGCAGGTCCCGACGATCCTTGGACGGGCCAGGATCTTTCGACGGCGGACACGCTCTGCAGAGTCATGAGCTGTCCGCCCGCGGAAGGAACCGCTCTGGCGGCCTTCCTGCTCCAGGTCACGAACCAGGTCCCCGCACTTCTCCAGATAAGCCAGACAAGAACTGTAGACGCCCGTCTCGTGCGGGCCGCAGCGGGCAGCGTGCTTCCGCCCTCCTCGGAGTTCGTGGTGAGCTGCGTGGATGAGTCGCTGGTCCGCACCTGCGACCGCATTCTCCGTGGTCGCGCAGCAGACAAGCGCATCACTGCGGCCGCCGCAAGGGAACTGGCGGGAATCCTCCTCTATTTCCGCGAGACCTGCCGTCGGCCAGACGCGGGCACAGCAGTCTGTGGAGCCGCAGAGGCGCCCTCGCTCGCCGGCGCCTCTGCAGGCTGAGCACCTGCGCCACGCCCACTCCAGTCGGCGAAGTCTTCTGTGCCCATGGACGCGTTGCAGCATGGACAGAGCACGACCAAATTGTCCAGACTATTCCTGCCGCCCTTGGAGCGCGCCTTGCAGTGCCCTGCGTGGAAGCTGAGCACGTCCACAACTGCCCTGCACCAAGGCGTCCGGCAGTGACCGCGAAAGAGAGGTCCCACGTCACGGAGCCAGAGCGCCCGGCGCAATGACACCGGCACGCGCCCCTCTGAACGCATCTCGCCCGCTTCTCCTCGCATCCCCCGCGTGAAGGCACAGTAGGCGCGAACGGCCGTCAAGGACATCCGCTGCTGCCAGGTTCTCCCCACGGAAGAGTCGCCGCCTTCCGCCTGGAAGCGCTGCGGCGCCTCGAGCGCTGCCACACCAAATTCGTCAACAAGTCGCATCATCGCCAGCCGATACCGGCGAGCCCGACGGCGGTTCTGCTTGCGGTCGAGGTGCGCCCGGTGAGGCTGCGTCTCCAGCCACGAGGCGAAGGCCTCGACGGGCCGGAAGTCTTCAGTGGAAGGCGGACTTATCACCATGTCTTTGAGGACCCCTCCTGCGGGGCTTGCGCATTCGCGAGTCTTCGTACCTCTCCCTCGCCATCATGCCTCAGGCCTTGAGCCATGACTGCAAAGCCTCCTCCTCCGAGGTACTGGCGGCGTCGCAGCCTTGCCTCGGCGGCGATGGCGTGGGAGTCACTTCAAAGGAGGCCGCCCACCGCGTGCCGAACAACCGAGCCTCCGCGTCAGGAAGCTCCCGACACGAGAGCAGGCGCAGGCGCACCTCGGGCGGGCCCACTTCTTCCAGCTTTCCAGTGCACGGGGCGCGCACCCAGGACGCACCCGTCCCGACCAGAACGTAGCCGCAGGAGACGTCCCACGAAAGGAAGAAGACCTCGAAGGAGGTGCGCCAGGGCCTCTGCACACACACGACCGAGCAGGCGGCAGGCACGTCCTTGCCGAGGACGCGCGAGGAGGGCGCCAAGCCTACGATTGGAAGTGCTGGGCACGTCCCGTCTTCGAGTCTGAGCACGTCCGGCGCCTCCGTCGGAGGACGTAGTTGCGCGGGAGACGGGAGACCGCTTTGCCATGAAACCAGTAGCGGCGCCTCGGAGGCGCGTGCTGTGAGCGCAATCAGCGGGGCCTCGAAGGGAGAGCCCAGCTGGAGGCAATCCGCCGAGGGCTGATCGAAGGTGAGCACTGCTTTCGAGCAGCACGCCCAGGAGGTGCCGTCCCGGAGGTTCACCCTGCAAGGCACATGCGCCCCCGCCTGGGGTCGACGATCCCCTTCGGGGTCTCCCTCGCGGCACTTCAGCCCGCGCGGGCGGTCCACGATTTGGCCGTCCACGCGACAAGGCCTGCGGCGCTCTAGCATCATCGTTTAGTTGGGACCCTGAGCTGCGCGCCCGCCTTCTCTGAGAGAAGACGACATCTCGAGTGCTCATGAGCCATGATCCTCAAGTCCAGCGCGCCGCGCCACGCGGGCAGAGAGCACACAGCGCTCGGACTGGTGCAATGACCGCCGTAGACTCTACGAAGAGCGCTCTGCACACCGCGGAGACACTCACGGCCAACCTGCTCTGCTCCACAGACAGCATCACGGTGGTGAGCGAAACGCTGGGCCACCTCCGCGAGGATCTTTCAGGCCTTCGTGAGGAACGCGCGAAGAGGGGGCCGCGCTCGGTCGGCTCTCCGGCCAGAGCGCAGCCCATCCGACTGGGAAAGAGGAAGGACTGAGTGGAGAGGCATAGACTTCTCGCAGCTCGTTTACGAGCACTGTGAATCTGTCGCACCTCTGGAGAGAAAGCACGCCCCCAAGTCTTCGCTCCGCACCCGCGGCGCAGTACATGGCGGCTCCCATCGTGGCCAGCGCTCCCGTGACAGACCCCCGCGCATCGCAGAACGGCTCGACCCCCCTTTGCTTCGCAGTAGACGTTGTGATTCCGCGCGCTCAAGTCTCCACGATGGCCGGATATTCAGCAGCAGCAGCAGCAGAGAGAGTGACGGGGACGCCCTTCCTCGCGGCGGAAACCTGGCGCTCCCCAAGCCCCCCTGCCGCGGTGGAGACACAGCAGGTCGAAGAGGCGTGGACCGAGAAGTCGGAGCTCCTGTTGTACACCTGGTCAAGTGCCTGGGACCAAAAGGCCGCAGCCCACGGGGCGGCGGAAGGACGCGCACGCTGCCGTCACCTTGCGCTCCAGGTGCCGACGGTGCTCATTCCCATTGCGCTCGCTCCTCTGCTCGCGGCGCAGTACGTGCAAGAGAACTCCATCATCGTCGTCCTCGCGCTCATTGTCTCCGGACTGACAGGTGCGCTCCAGTCCGTCCTCGGCCTTGAGCGTAAGAGCGAGCAGCACGCCCAGGCTGCCTTCCGGTACGCCGACCTCTTGACAGATGTGGAGGAACTTCTCTGCAAGGACCGGCGCTTCCGGCCCCGATGCGACGTTACGGTACAGAAGTTCAAGATGAGGATGGACTCCGCCGAGCGCTACTCTCCGCCCGTCAGCGTTCCGCCGCCCCCGGACTCTAGCTCCGAGGAGGCTGCGGAGTCCCCGTAGGCGAGCGCTGCTCTGAGCGTCGCGCAGAACAGGCGGTCCCAGCGCCCCCCTACAGGCTGGTATACCAGCAGGGGGCGTGTTTGTACGTTTACGTGGATGTGACGCGCCTTGAGAAAAGTGCAGGCTCTGTCAAAGGTGATCACGCTAAGGGTTACGACGACATACGGCCCTGCACCCTGCGCATGGACGCCGCACTCACGCACCAGCCTTGACTGCACCGACTCCCGCGCCGCGGCCTCGCGAGCCAGTGCCTCCTCACGATTGAAGCCCTGGAGGCCCTCAAGCGCAGCCGCGAGAACGGGTCCGGCCAGCTCCTTAACTGGAGAAGCGGCCCGCAGGCGCCGCACGACTCGCGGGGACGAGACGACGTAGGCCAGACGCAGCGCAGCTAGCCCTTGGAGCTTGCTGAGGCCGCGGAGGCCAATCACGACGGGTCCATTCGTTCTCGTGGCGAGCGCCTCGACGCGGGCTGCCCCGCGCGGCAGGTAGGGGCTGTAGCATTCGTCGACCACGAAGACGCAGCCGCTCGGGAGCATGGCGGCCAGCTGCTGGGCCACGTGGCTCCGGTCCGCGCAGGTGAACAGCGCGGGATGGGTCAGGATGACCAGGTGCGTCCGCAGGGTCATGGCGGCGAGCACGCTCTCGGCAGACCGGCGGCCGTCTCCGCCGCAGGGCAGGAGGTGCGGACGAACACCAAAGAGAAGCAGGGCCTTCTCGATGCCCCCATAGGCGGGACCCACGAGGAGGGCCTCGCGCCCCTGAAGTGCGAAGGTCTGGCACACGAGTTCGAAGGCCGATGCGATGCCTCCGCCCACGCAGAGAACCTGCTGAGCCTGGAGGCCGTCATTTTGAGCCAGCGCTTCCTCCACGCTGTGCTGCAAGGACGCGGCCGGATAGAGGGCGTGGGCGCCCTGGGCGAGCCAGTTGTCCCCATTGACTACATATTCCTGGCAGGGCGAGGAAGTGCGCTCAAGGAACTCGCTATGCGGCATGAGCAGCGCGCTGCTCGGCGCGGGATACATCAGCTCATCCGCGAGTGAGCAGACCGCGCGCGACAAGCTGTAGGAGAGTCCTGCTCTTCGAGTGCCCGCGCCCTGCGCCACAAGGAGCGCCGCGCGCTTCGCGGCGCCATTGCCTGCCGTGGCGGGCAGATCCAGGTGCAGGAAGGCCCAAGTGAGCGGTACGTCTTCGCTTCCGAGAAGCCACACAGCCGCCTCTGCCAGACCGGAGACGTCTGAGGCGACCACGAGAGTGCTCCCCGTGAGGGTTCGTGCAGCTGCCGCGGCCTCAAGGGTGTCGTGGAGCGCCCGAACTGCGGCGGCCCCTTGGCAGCCGCTAGACTGCTGCAGACATACGAGAGGCGGCAAGGGCGCCACAATGCTTACGCCCACGACTCGCTGGTGCGTGCTGAAGACGAGCCCCCAGGCTTCCTCGCAGAAGAGGAGTATGATATCGCGGCCACCGTCCATGGCTTACGCGCTTTTCCATGGGACTGCCCGTGTGCCGCACCTCCCGCAACGCGTCCCGGACCAAGGTAGCCGTGGCAGGAGGCCAGTCCCTCCACGTCAACAGGCCTCAGCCCGACGGATGCCGCAGGAAGGCCACCGCTCTACCGAATCCCACCCGTGGGCGTTGCGATACCCAAACTGGGACCAGCGTTTTCACAACGTTTGGCTTCACGCCAAATCGTCGCCAGGGCGGTGGAGACATGAGTTGTGGACATGCGACGCTCAGCTATCCGTGTATTTGCTGGTACACGGTGCGAACGCGATGTCAAGTCTTCGAGCCCCAAGATGCTTCTGTTGCAACGTCAAACTGGCTTCCCGAGGACGACAGCTCCCCGCTCGCGGCGACCAATCCGGGCCTTGTGCAATCCGTCTTTCAACTGCCGCAGTTTCTCCCTGACTCGCATGCGTTGAAGTCTTTGCCTTTTTATGCGGCTAATCTCGGACTCCTCAGAGGAGGACGCGCTAGCGGATTTGGACCTGGAGCGTGACCTGACCCCATGAGAGGTATGCGGGAGAAGTGGGCGTATAACTACGCCCAACGGAGCATGGTCGCTCAGGCGCGGGCTCCCGTAGGGAACAACATGTTCATTTGCAAGTTTTTGAAGAGCGTATTTGGAGACCGTGGTAGTTGTGTTTTTGGACATACTCTCGTTCGCGTGCGACTCTATGCTGTGAGCACGCGTTGCGTGCGGTTGGGATATGTAGAGGCTGTCCACGGAGCCATTGCTGAACCGCTTGTAGCCCCTCATGTCTGGGGGGGCCTTGTCATTGAAGTCTCCGCACAAAGCAGTGACCCGATTTGAAGCTTTGGCGCCTGCATTTATCTGGCGAAGGTGCGCGATGATGTCCCGTATGGCGTGGCTCTGGGAAACTAAGACGCCCCCTTTCAGGTGCACGTTTGCAATCGTGAGCTCCAAGGAGTCAGCAGCAAACATTGCAATTAACGCGCCGCGGGGCTGCCACCGGGGAGTCTCAGACTCGTCAATAATGTTTCTCAGAGCGTAATCTTCCGTGCGGTGTAACACCATGGTGCGGGCTGTATACAGAAAGCCCAAAGAGTCCGTCCGTGTTGACGCGTCGCCAACGACAAGCTCCAAATGTGTACCTTCCAGCTGCGCCCTTAATTCACCTATCAGTTCAGCGTCCAACTCTTGCAGCGCCAGTGCGCCAACGCTGCTAGCTGGCAGCAAGTCCTTGAATGTGTTCCCTATGCCAGTCCCCCGCGTCTCCAGATATTCCGGGGGCGCGTGGTCCAAAGGTGGAAGGCACCATTCCGTCTCGCTTCCGGAAAAAACCACAGAGGGAGTCCAACCTTCGTAATGGTGCGCTATGTCTATCCCCGTCGCCCAGCACCGGTTCCCCTCCTTCGTGCTTGCTGTCTCCACCTTTTGCGTCCATTTCTGCTCTTGCCAGGGTCAGTTGTATTGTGATACTCTACTCGGACAGGTCTGCACTCGCGGAGCCATTCACCCCAGTCTCCGCCGTGCTCTGGCATGAGATATACATGGCCATCTTTCTTGCTGCGGGCCAAGCAAAGAGTATCATCGCTTCTTCTGGATGGTACCTGCATGGAATCAGAGTCGCTGTCGCAGCTGCTAGCAACGGCACCCCGGGGACATTCGAAGTACCCCTGCGTACTTCCTTCTAGGTTCCAGGAGCCGATATAGAGGTCTTGCTCTGTCTGCCCCATTGTGTTCTCTTTACAAAAGAGAAAACTTTACAAATCATGGCCGTCTCATGTGCTCCACTCTTAACTTGGACATCTGGACGCCCCCTTTTCACTTGCTCCAAGGCCGTCCCGCGCCGCACCACTGGAAGCTGAAAAACCTCGCTCAGCTGGCAGAGCGCGTCGCGCGCGCCTGCGGGGCAAGGACAGTGCTCGACTTCCTCCTGTCTGCGAACCCGGTGTCGGCCCCCGAACGTCTGCGCTTCGCGCTAGTCCTGCAGCTCTGCTGCAACTGCTGGACTTTATAAAAGCACCATGGACTTCCACTGCACCCCGCCGCCCCGTCCAATCTACGATTCCTGCGCGGCAAGCCATCACCTCTGAGTCACGTGCAGGAGGCAGCCATCGCCTTCCAAAAGTCCAATGACTCTTTCGTTCTCGCCTTCCGGGGAACGACGACAACACGCGAAAACCTTGTGGATGCTTCCGCCTTGCTGAGCCGCGAGAAAGACGGCGTCGTAGACGCCTTTGCGGCCGCCTACGCGCGGAGCGGCCTGCGGGACCAGGTAGATGCGTTACATGCGTCCACGGGAGCCTCCGTCCACTTCATCTCTGGCCATTCTCTCGGCGGAGCCTTCGCGACGCTCGCTGCGCAGCAGTGCGTCTCCGCCGCTCTTGTGACCTGGGCCGGAGCGCGAACCGTCACCCCGGAGCGTTGTCGCGCAAGTCAGGCCCGCGGGACGTCGCATCTGGCTGTGGTCAATGCACAAGACGCGGTGCCCTTCCTGCACAGTCTGGTGGCCTCCAGCTGCCAGTGCTGCCCGGTCGTTCTCCTCAATGCGGCACCGTCGTCGTCATTGCATTCTCGACTTCTCACGCATGATATCCTGTACTATGGCTACGCCCTCCTTCTGCTGGGATCGCTGGGGCCTCGCGAGGCCGGGCAGTGCGGGCTCTCCGCGCTGTGCGCTCCGGCAGAGGCGTGCTTTCTTGAAGTCGAGCCCTTTCCACCGTTCGCAGAACTCATGCGAGCCCTGCCCTCGCCAGCGTAGCACGAAGCAGCAGCAAGGTCGGGGGTGCGCTGTATCGTCCTGGTAACCCGCCCAAACTTGCTCTCTCAATGCTTTAAATGTTTCTCCTGGCCTGAAAAGCGCCCCGATCAGGCTCACAGGGGGAAAAGGCCGCGGGCTGCTTCTGAGAGGCCTCGACTCGTTTGGGAAGGCGACGCGGCCGCGACCCCTGCTCGTACGCGCTTCCGACAGAGGGTCAGGTTGCCCATAGCGCAAACGCCATTCCCGCCATGAGGACAAGCATGGCGACGGCGGAGGGCTGGCTTCGGTGCAGTCTCGCCTTTCACGCAAGTTCGGTGGAGACAGCCCCCCCGGCCTCGCAGGAGCTGCTGCGCTTGATGTGGGAGCTTGGTCGGCAGGAGCGGCGCTGGCCTTTCCCGTTCTCAGCCCTTGAGGAGAGTTTGGGCGCCACGCCGCGATCTTTCCGAGATCTGTGCAGGAGAGCGCACGCGGACGCAGCCTTCTCCTCGCTTTACGAGATCGTCATCCTTCAGCCACTCGGAGATGGGGCAGCGCATCCGCCAAAAGAGAGGCGCCCCCGCGCAGTTGCGCCTGCCTGAGCCAGAGCTGCTGAGCTGCTGTGCGCGGAGGCATTGGGAAGCCCCGGCGCATGGTGCGGCGCTCTTTCTGCGCACACGAAGTTGACGCTCGAACGGAGGGCAAGGTCGCACCTGGTCCGGCGCGGCCAGTGCACACCCTCAGTCGTCGTGCCTCAAGCTCACAGCCCCCGACGCCACAGCATGGCAGACACAAAAGGCTGCTGCGCGCCCGCCTGGCCGACGCCCTGCATGCTGGACGGAGCAGTAAAGCGGCATTGTGACTCTTTCGCCCTCCTCGTCGGCGAAGAGCAGTACCTCAGGATGGTTCGCACAGTTCTCTTCCACGACGTGATGCGCGGTCGCGATCCCTTCTTGCCGCGAGTGAGCAAGCGGGAGCGCCGCGTGCTGGGAGCGCAGCTCGCCGCGCGCGTGGCGGCGGAACGGATGGCAGCCATTGCGGCCGCTGCCGAGGTCCTCGCCCACTGTGAGCAGATCATGGCGTCCGAGGAATTTGTTGGCAGGGAGTCGGCGGTCGTAGAGGCTGCCCGCACTGAGCTGTGCACGGAGCTACTCGACTCCTCCGTCGGCCGCGCCTATTTCGCCGAAGCGCTCAGACTCCGTGCCGCAGCCTGATCTTGGAGCTGCCGCCAGTGTCCCCAGGAGCCCTGCGGGGCTGCTCGAACGTATGTCGTGACGACGGATCCGCTGTCCACTGTCTGCAAAGACTGAAGGGCTAGTCCACACACGCGAACTGTGCGCACGGCGCCGCAAGAGTCTGGGGAGAGAAGCAGCGTTCCTCCAGCGGTCGCATAGGGTCCATTGACCGTCGCCTCGGCTCTTCCACGTACGAAAGAAGTCGGTGGTCGGAGGAAGAAGTTGCTCGCATCCTCGACACCTCCTGCCCCTTGGATCACGGGCAGCGCGCTCTGCCTCGCCGTTCGCACGGCCGCGCCTCGCACCTCCACCGTCCCGTACACTTCGACATCCCCTCGGACGCGTGCCTCGGCGCCGACGTGCAGGCGAACGGGTTCGCAGCGAGCCCTCCCCGCGCGCACGCTTCCATGCACGCGGACCGTCGTCTGGGAAGCGTCTGCTGTCTCAACACGGGCGGTGCCGGCGTGCAGCTCTGGCGCGTCGACCTCGCCCCGGGCACAGAGCCGCTCCACGCACAGGGCTTTCTTGCCGACGGGGTTGGCGCTCCCTGAGGGGAGGTAACGGGGCGGCGGGCGGCAAGGAAAGCGCTGCGCGCATTTCCCGTCAGTCCTGGCGGGCCACATCTCTCTTTCAATGACCCGCGAAGTGCCTTTGGCTTTCCGCCTGGCGCGCGTCGGTCTCTAGCAAGGAGAAAATGGACGACGAGGCCCTGGAAGCCAGGGCCCCCCTCGTCCCCGAGGCGCCGCCACTGCCCCTCGCCGCAACAGTCTCCGACGCGCGGCGCGAGTACCTCGCAGACGCGCACGAGTTGGGCCTCAAGCCACTCCGAGACGCGCTCTCGAGTCTTCCCCGCGCGCACCGGCTGAGCCGCCGAGAGGAGGAGGAAGCTCGCCGCGAACTGGAGGGAGACCACCTCCTCGGACTCCCCAGGCACGCGTACACGCGCAGCAGGGCGGCCATGCCCGCACCCCGAGCGGCGCCTGCGGAAGCGCCGGTCATCGCCACGGAGAGCGCCGCCATCTCTCTCCGCGAAGCTGCCACGTCCTTCCGCCCGGCCGCGAACCAGCGTGCTCGACTCTTCTCGCTCGGAGAAGCGCCAGCCATCGCTGGGCGCGCCGGGAAGCCGCGCGCAAACAAGGGCGCAATGTCGATCGCCAAGGAGCGCCTGGCGCGCGCTCGGGCTGAGGCCCCAGCCCCCCCAGCGAGGCCCGCCAGAGCACGCGACGTGGAAGCCGCGACGCGGCGCCGAAGGAATGAGGGAGCAGCGTGGCTGAGCACGGAGGCCCGGCCTCGTAGGACCGACGAGCGGAAGCCTGACGCCGTCGCCCTCGCCGAGGCAGCGGAGGCGCGGGCCGCGAGCGCTCTGCGAGGGGACGGCGCGAGCACTCGTCCGGGGGCGATGGCGGCCGCTCTTCCTGATGCGCCCACGGCTTTGGGCGCTCTTCCTGATGCGCCCACGGCTTTGGGCGCTCTTCCTGATGCGCCCACGGCTTTGGGCGCTCTTCCTGATGCGCCC
>Ga0180434_10002817_pt1 | contig 22631 bp, 18 predicted proteins | sample SS_ome_7_FD_132453 | JGI IMG/M metagenome (GOLD analysis project Ga0180434, IMG submission 132453) | Hypersaline lake sediment archaeal communities from the Salton Sea, California, USA - SS_1_D_2 metaG | ecosystem: Environmental > Aquatic > Non-marine Saline and Alkaline > Hypersaline >...
CGCCGAACTGCATTTGGCCCTGGCCACCGAGACGAGCGACCCGCGATTCATGCCCGAGCCGTTCTCGATGCTCTACCAGCGGTCGCTCTACCAGGCGTTTCGCAATGAGACGCTGCACACGCTGCGGCTGCTTGAGGAGCGCCAGAGGCATGTGCCCCAGGCGTGCCAGGACGACGCCGAGACGATCCTCCGCGGGCAGGTGGAAATCGTCCGACGACTTGCCCGCCTCCGTGAACAGCCCTTCGCCGCCCAGCGCACGCGCGTCCACGGCGACTACCACCTCGGGCAGGTGCTTTACACGGGCAAAGACTTCGTGATCATCGACTTCGAGGGGGAACCGGTCCGCCCGATCGGCGAGCGGCAGATCAAGTCGTCGCCGCTGCGCGACGTGGCCGGGATGCTGCGGTCGTTCGACTACGCCTGCCACGCCGCGTTGGAGAACCGCCTGGCCGCGGTGGTGGTCGACCCGCCCGACCGAGCCCGGCTCGAAGGCTGGGCCCAGTTCTGGGTCGCTTGGACCAGCGCCGCGTTCCTCAAGGGCTACCGTGCCGCGGCCGGTCAGGCACGATTTCTGCCGGAAAATCGGGATGAATTCGAGGTTTTGCTCAGCGCCTACCTGTTCGACAAGGCCCTGTATGAGTTACGCTATGAGTTGAACAACCGGCCCGACTGGGCCTACATTCCGCTGCGAGGGCTACGCCGATTGCTGGGCGCCTAGCGGGAAGAACGAAGTCGAGGAAATTCGAAATACGAATGTCGAAATCCGAAACAAATCCGAAATACGAATAGGGAATGCTCCAAACAGTTTGAGAAACTGCGAATAAACGCTAATGAACGCGAATACCCAGGAAGATTCTTCCCAACTTATTCATGACATTAGCGTTTATTAGCGTTTATCAGCGGTAGCATTTGCAAGACCTTCGATTCGCGGTATGCCCTGGATGTTTTGGCCATTCAATACTCGCATTTTGAATTTGTTTCGGATTTCCTCCCAACCAATCATCACGACCTGAACACAATCCACCGAGGAACACCATGTCCACCGTGAGCCTGCTTACCGACGACGACCTGTATCTGTTCAACGAAGGCACGCACGGGCGGATGTACGAGAAGCTCGGCGCCCACCCGGAGACCGACAACGCAACGGCCGGCACGCGTTTCGGCGTCTGGGCGCCCAATGCCGAACGCGTCCATGTGATGGGCGACTTCAACGGCTGGTCGAAAGACGCCAACCCGCTGTTCCCGCGCGGTGTCTCGGGCATCTGGGAAGGCACGCTGCCGGGCGTCCAGGCGGGCATGCGCTACAAGTACTATATCGAGTCGCGGCACGGCAACTACCGCGTCGACAAGACCGACCCCTACGCCTTCCACAACGAGGTGGCCCCGCAAACGGCCTCGATTGTCTGCAACCTCGACTACGCCTGGCGCGACGAGCATTGGATGCGGCACCGCGGCCAATACCAGGGCCTCGACAAGCCGATCTCGATCTATGAGGTCCACCTCGGCTCCTGGATGCGCCGCGACGACGGCGACTATCTGGGCTATCGTGAGGCGGCCGAGCGGCTGGTCGAGTACGTCGTGCGGATGAACTTCACGCACGTCGAGTTTTTACCCCTGATGGAACACCCGTTCTACGGTTCCTGGGGCTACCAGACGACCGGCTATTTCGCCCCGACCAGCCGCTACGGCGCGCCGACGGAGCTGATGCACCTGATCGACCGGCTTCACCAGCGCGGCGTCGGCGTGATCCTCGACTGGGTCCCGTCGCACTTCACCACCGACGAACACGGCCTGGGCTACTTCGACGGCACCTATCTCTACGAGCATTCCGACACCCGGCAACGCGTCCATCCCGACTGGAACAGCTTCGTCTTCAACCACGGCCGCAACGAAGTGCGCAGCTTCCTGCTCAGCAGCGCGCTGTTCTGGTTCGACAAGTACCACATCGACGGCCTGCGGGTCGACGCGGTGGCCTCGATGCTCTATCTCGACTACTCGCGCAAGGAAGGCCAGTGGGTGCCCAACCGCTACGGCGGGCGCGAGAACCTCGAAGCGATCGACTTCCTCCGCCAGCTCAATGAGACGGTCTACGAAAACTACCCCGACACGCTCACCGTGGCCGAGGAATCGACCTCCTGGCCGATGGTCTCGCGGCCGATCTACATCGGCGGGCTGGGCTTCGGCTACAAGTGGGATATGGGCTGGATGCACGACACCTTGCAGTACATGGCCCACGACCCGCTGTTCCGCAAGTATCACCACAACGAAGTCACGTTTCGGATGATGTACGCCTTCGCCGAAAACTTCGTCCTGCCGCTCTCGCACGACGAGGTGGTCCACGGTAAGGGCTCGCTATTGGCCAAGATGCCCGGCGACGACTGGCGCAAGTTCGCCAACCTGCGGCTGCTGCTGGGCTATATGTTCACCCAGCCGGGTAAGAAGCTGTTGTTCATGGGCGGCGAGTTTGGCCAGTGGCGCGAATGGAACCACGACGAGGCGCTCGACTGGAACCTGCTGGAGTACGATTCCCACCGCAGCCTGCAGCGCTGGGTCGAAGACCTCAACCGTACGTACCGCGAACAGCCGACGTTGCATCTGCACGACTGCCGCGAAGAGGGCTTCCAGTGGGTCGACTGCAACGACAGCGAGGACAGTGTGCTGACGTTTCTCCGCTTCGGCACCGGCGAGCATCGACCGATGGTGGTCGCCTGCAACTTCACGCCCCAGCCGCGGCCGAACTACAAGGTCGGCGTTCCCTACGATGGGCTATGGCGGGAGATCCTCAACAGCGACGCGCCGCTGTACGGCGGCTCGGGCTGGGGCAATATGGGCGGCGTTGAGGCCTCGCCCGTCCCGGCCCACGGTCGCGACGCCTCGCTGAACCTGACGCTGCCGCCGCTGGGCATCGTCGTCTTGCAGGCCGACGAACCGGTCGAAGAGATCGGGCCGTAGGCGGCGCCGCTGGTCGTTCCGCTTCAAGGGGGAAGCGCGGGATTGTAGGGTGGGACGAGCGCCGCGAGCCCCACCAGAACCCACTTTCAATAGTTCCAAGTTTGATCAGTAAATGGTTCAACGGAAGCCGAAGTCGCTGCTGTCTTGAGGGACAAACCGTTCCGAAAAACAGCGCCTTCGGCTTCCGTTAAACGAAACTTGGAACTACTGACTTTCGCCGGTCACTGCCGCGCAGTCCGTCCCCGCGCGTCACTCCGCGTCCGTCCGCTGCGAAAAGGCCATGCCCTCGATCTCGACCAGCAGGTCGTCGCGGCAGACCTCGGCCACCGCGTAGATGGTTGGCAGTTCGCCGAGCCGCGATTCGCAGACGGCCCGAATCTTCGCGTAGTCTGCCTGCCGCTTGACGTACACCCGGGCGAAGGCCAGATCGTCGAGCGTGGCGTTGTGGCCGGGCATGCCGTGCCGCGCAAGGTTTTCATGGCCGATCAACGCCTCGATGTTGTCGAGCGTCTCTTCGGTCTGTCCAATCACGTCGCCAACGTGCCGCGTCTCGCTTTCGGTGATACTTGCCGTGCCGGAGACGAGGATCGTCGCATACCGACCGCACGAGAGTGCCATCGCGCGGGAGAACTTCGGACTCTTCGGACTGTAAACGGCCGCGTAGTCGAACGCAGAGGTCTGTCGGGGATTCTCCAGCGGTACGGCCATGATGTCGTTCCGATCGGTCGCAAACGCCACGCAGCTCATCACAATGTCGCGATCATCGGCGCCAATGCCCGTGCTGGCCGGATAGACCATGCCGTTGTAGCTCGGCGGGACAATGCCACGGCCGAACTGGTAGTCACCGAAGAAGTCGGTCCGGGCGCGGTTGACCTCCTTATAGCGCTGCGTGTCGGCCTCGGGCCCGACAATGTCGCCGATGTAGAGCCAGGTGCGGATGATCCGGTCGAAGCCGATGTTCTCGGCGGCCAGCAGGTCGCGCATCTGCCGGAAGCAGTCGAGGCTCCGCTCGTACAGCGACGAAGCGTCGGTCGTCGGCGTGATCTGCGAACAATGGGCCCAGGCAATACCGTTGTGCCGGGTGATGACCATCTGCTCGCCGCGGCGGAGGATCTCGACGTCGCCGAAGCCGCGTCCGACGCCCATCGCCTCGATTTCCAGCAGCTTGCCCGCACAGGGGCATTGCGGCACATAGGTCGTCGCCGGCAGGTCAGGTCCATAGAACTCGCGAATCCGGGCCTTCAGCGATTCCAACTGGCTGTGGTCGCTGTAGAAGACGACTTGCTTGACGATGGTTCCTCGGGCGCCTTCTTCGGAAATCACGGCTTCGATCGTACGCAGAGCGTCGTCGGCCTGAGCGTGCAGGTCGCGGCCGCTTCGCGGGACGGCGGCCGCCAATACGTGGCGGACGTCGTTCAACTCGACGACCGAGTAGCCGATGCCGTCGCTCGAGTGCTTGCGGACCAGACGGGTCTCATTGGAAGTGTCCATGGTATTGGGGGGCAGTTGGGGTGGGGTGCCGGGCGGCGCGTCGCTTGGGAGGGAACCGGGGAGAGCTCGCGCTAGGCTCGCAGTCGCGCCCTGCTATTAGTATAGACGGCCAGGCCAAGGGCGGTCAACAGCCGATCACTTCTCCCACCGCCTGCCGAAGGCGACGACTTTCTGGTAGAATCCAACCATGTCGGACGCGGTCGCCTCGGCTGCCGTCGAGCGAACGGGGTGTCGCCCCCCTTCCAGAATACTCGCATAACCACCAAAACCGGGAGGAAGCCGTGTTGGCGAATCTGGGTATCCGGCCGGGGCAATCGACGCGAATCGTCGCCACTCGCGACTTGCTCGATTGGGAGATTGCGGGCAACCAGCCTGATCAGTTGCTCCTGCGGCCGAGTTCGCGGACGGCCAATTCGATCATCGGCTACGCCATGCTCGCGGCCGGGCTCAGCGCGTTCTTCTACTACATGGGCGCTCGGGCGGGCGGATACCTGATCCTACACGCCACGCTTTGGGCCATTGCCATCGTCTGGCCCATGTCGATGCTCTGGCAGCGGGCCAGCTTCACCCGCGAAGGCGATTGGGTCGTGCTGCGGGGTGTCAACACGCTGCGTCAATACCGCACGGAGTTCCCCGTCGGCGGCACCGGCATCAGCATCACCGTCCACCGACGGCACCGGACATCCTCGCACGGCCACTCCCACGTGGTCACCGGCCACAATTGGCACGTGATCCTTCAGGGCGGCGGCAACTTCGAGAACCTCATGGTCGGCTACACGCCCGGCTCCAAGCTGCCCGGCTATGTCCCCTCGAACGTCCGCCGGCTCGTCGAAAAACTCCAAACGCTGCTCGACGCGCCGGTCCACGACAACACGCAAGGCGGCACGCTTTTCTGAAGAGCCGCTAGAACGCATCCTCCACCGCCGCCTGCCCGTAGAGCGGCATGTGGCGGTAGTAAACCTCCAGCGTCATTACGGCCATGGCCGTGTTGTAGAGTCGGCCGCCTCGGTCGCCGTAGCCGCCGGCGAAATACCAACTGCCGGCCTCGTGGCTGCTGTCGGCTTGAGTGGCGATCAGATAGTCGCGCATCCGCTGGTTCCAGGTTTCCCACAGCGGGCCTTGCCAGTGGTGCATCACCTGCGTGGCATAGTAGTTGTGGTACATGTTGTCGTCGGTCGGGCCCCACTCGGCCAGGTGCTCGACGCCGCGAGCCAAGGCCGGGTGGTCGTGGTGCCAGCCGGTATACATCCGCAGCAAGAGGCCCACGGCCGTGGTCGTTTGCCGCGGCTGGGGCGACATGTAGCCGTAGAGCGCCCCCTGCTCGCTTTGGACGCTTCCGAGGAACCGTTGGGCCAACGCAATGCTGGGCGAAGGGACGATCAGCCCGGCCATCTGCCCGCTCTTTAGGCCCATCAACTGCCAGCCGGTGACGGTCGTGTCGCCCGGCTCGCCCGGCGTGTAGCGCCAGCCGCCCCCTTTGGTGTCTTGGGCGTAGACGATATAGTCGAGCGACCGCTGGGCGATTTCCTTCAGCGCCGGGTCTTTGGTCATCGCGTAGGCTTCGCACAGGGCGATGGTCGCCAGCCCCTGGCCGTACATGGTGCCTTCCTGAAGATTGCAGCCTTCGCGCGTGATGACGGCCCGTTGCTGCAGATAGTAGAGCCCTCGCTCGACGACGTCGCGATACTCGCCTTCGCGGTGCGTGTAGCCGGCGCCAAGGAAGGGCAAAAGCACCAGTGCCGTGGCGGCGGTCGTGCTTTCTTCCGTGCCGGGATTGCGGCAATGGCCGCGGCAAGGGCTCTTCTGGTGGTTGAAGTGCCAACTGCCGTCGTCGCGTTGATGGGCCATCAGCCAGCGGAGTCCCCGCTCGACCGCCTGCTCGCTGGCCGCATTGCCGCCGCCCTGACGCGCCAGCCTCGCCCGGGCGTCGCCCCGGCGGCCGTCCAAGGCGCCGCGGACGTCGGCATCCAGGGCCAAATGCAATCCATGGGCAAGCACTTCGGCTTCCAGGTCGCACCGCGGCGCCGCGGCAGCCGCGCTTGCGGCGGCGGTCGGGTCGACCAACTCGACCGGATCGAGCGACTCCTCGGCCGAGGCGACCGCTACCGCATTGAAGCCGGAATCGACAACCACCGCCTGGGCCTGCAACGCCTCGAGCGTGGCCAGCTCCGCCGCGTCGGTGGCGTCCAACGACGCAACCAGCCCCTCAAAGGTGCCGCCGGGCTCCGAGGCGACCACCAGAAGACCCAGAATCAGCACGACCGCAAAATGGACCAGAAAACTAGCGCTGAAGCCGGCCGATTCCCGCGAACGAAGCCGCGAAACCCAGCCGGCCGTACCGGCGGGCTCGGCGTCGTCGGTCCTCAGCCGCACGGCGGCCGCCGGATCGGCCGATTTTGGCGGCGGCGGAAGCTCCCAGACGCGGCGTGAGGTGGCTGGAGGATCGGTGCCATCCGGCCCTACCGGATTTGCTCCCACAGCGGCATCCTCAGCCGAGGGCTGCCTTTCGACAAGCTCGATATCGGCGTGGTGCTCCGACACGTGGCGGACTCCCGCGGGCAGGCAGAGAGGAAACGATCGCAGAAGAGGCGGATCGGCCGCTTCTTTCTAGTATAGCCCGCGGGAAGTCCTGGGGGTATGTGGTACATGGGGGGTGTGCGCGGATTACTCCGGGAAGTCCTCCTCGGTACTCTTGCTGGAGTAGATCGGCAGATGGCGGTAATAGACTTCTAGGGTCATCGCGGACATGGCGGTGCAGTAGAGACGTCCGCCGCGCTCGGAGCCGTGGTCGCCGCCCTTGCCGAAGTGCCAGCTTCCGCGCTGATGGCCGGCTTTGTCCTGGGTATTAACCAGGTAGTCGCGCATTTCGACGTTCCATTTATCCCACAAGTCGCCTTCCCAGTGGTGCATCACCTGGGTGGCGTAGTAATTGTAATACATGTTCCCCTTCGAGGGGCCGCGGGCACTGATCTTTTGTACGCCACGTTCCAGGGCCGGGTTGTCCTTCTTCCAGCCGAGATACATGCGGCAGAGCAGGCCGATCGCGCTGGTGGCGGCGCCATCGCCCGGGTCGGTGTAGCCGTAGGTCGCGCCGCTGTTGCCCTGAACCGTATCGAGGAAATTGAACGCCTTCTTGATCACCATCGGCGGGACCTGGAGATAGGCCATGTGGCCGCTTTTCAGCGCCATCAATTGCCAGCCGACCACTGATGTATCGCCCGGCTGCCGTGGAGCGTATCGCCAACCGCCACCGACCGGGTCTTGGGCATAGCAGATGTAATTCAGCGACGCCTGGGCCGGGGCGAAGAGTGATTTGTCCTTCGTCATCGCATAGGCCTCGCAAACGGCAATCGACGCCAGGCCGTGGGAATACATATTGCCGTCCCCTTCACGCCAGTTCGCACCATTGCTGTCGGCCTTCGCGTTCTTGACCAGATAGCTCAAGCCGTGGTAGACCACTTGTTTGTACTTCCCGGCCCTCTGCGTCTGCCCGGCGCCCAGGAACGGCAGCAATGCCAGGGCGGTCGCACCGTTGCGGGCCTTGTCCGACGTGCCGGGATGGCTGCATTTGCCCTGGCAGTAGGGCGAGAGGCAATGGTTGAAGCTCCAGCCGCCGTCGGGCATCTGGTGGTGGGCCAGCCAAGCCAGCGCCAGATTGACCGCCTCCTCGCTGGCCCCGTTGGCGCCGCGTCGTTTGGCCGACTGTCTCCGAGAGCCTCGGTCTCCGAGCCCCGTTCCCGAGGCAGTCCCGATCCTGGAAAGCATGTCGCTTCGCGGGGCAAGCGGGGGACCGATCTCGCTGAGTTCCACGGCCACGCTCATGGCCGCCGGCTCCACGTCATCAACGACGCTCATCTGCTCCGGCGTGATCTCGGTCTGGACGGTGACCATCTCGGTGGTCACCTCGACGTCCTCGATTTCCTCGTCGTCGAAGTCTTCCAGTTCGTCCAACTCCTCGCTTTCCGGGTTGGGGTTGACCAGCAGGTTCTGGAACGAGTCCTTCACCTCCTGCGGCATCGTCCACAGCGCGAGCACCAAAAGCACGATCATATGGAAGACCATGCTGACCAGCCAGCTCGGCGCGTTGACCACGAAGCTGTGCATCCACGGCCCGAACCCGCCGGGCTCGAGGTGCTCTTGCATCGTCTCGGCATCCCCGGCCGCCTGGCCGTTGGCCGCTTTGGCGTTGCCTGCGGCTGCTTCGGCGTTTTTCGGATTGGCCGCTTTGGCCGCCGCGGCCTGTGCCTGTTTCGTGGGTTCCGCTTGTTGAGACATCTCACACACTCCCGAACGAAAAGTTCCTATCGATCCGCAGAATTCCCAATAAACCGCAGCATTCGCTCCCGCCGCGCTCGGGGGGCGGAGGTTGGCAACGCCTCACGTTTCCCGAGCCAAAATGCGATGTCGCGCGGAGAACAACTTCCTCTACCAGCAAACATGCAAGACTTCCAGCCTACCTAACGGTGAAAAAAAACGCAAGCGATTACATTCCCAGGTGTGCCATAAGCCTAGCCTGGCAGCGGGGTGCCTGCAATCCGCTCGTTCCCCAAGCGTGCGTTAAGCGGCGGGAGGTATCTGCCGCACACACTGGGCAATTCGTTTCATGGCAAAAGGATTATTCCCCGAATGACACCACTTCCCGGTTTTGGGCATTTTCCAATTTCACTACCCACGCGAGGGCGACGCGCCTGCTGAGCCGTGATCCTGGCGTTGCGTCAGCGGCTCGGCGGGAGCCTCGTCCTCCCGAGCTTGGGCGTCGCGGCGAACGGGTTGGCGAGCATGAGCAATCGTCGGCCGCACGAAAAGCCGCGGAGATTCCTCCTCCAGCGGACGACCGGCCTGATCGGCGGCCCGGCCGGCCTGGGAGTCGGGGCGTCGATGGGATATGATTCGAGTTAGACTTGGAATTTCCGTCTTAACCCCATCCCTGCATCCATGGCCAAATCTCGTCGGCGCCCCCCCGGTCCCCGCTCCAAAGCCGCTCCGCCCCATCGCCAGGCGGAAGGGGAGCGGCTGCAGAAGGTCCTGGCGGCCGCCGGTTTGGGCAGTCGACGCCAATGTGAGGAGCTAATCACCGCCGGCCGGGTCGAAATCGACCGCCACGTGGTGACCGAGCTGGGTACCCGGGTAGACCCGGAAAGCCGGGAGATCCGGGTCGACGGCGAACCGTTGCCCCAGACCAAGCGGGTCTATTTCGCCGTGAACAAGCCGCCGGGGGTGGTCTCGACCAACCGGGATCCGGCGGGGCGGCCCCGCGTGGTCGACCTGGTTCCCTCGGGCGACGCTCGGCTCTTCTCCGTCGGACGCCTCGACCTGAACAGCGAAGGGCTGATCCTGCTGACCAACGACGGCGAACTGGCCAATCGGCTGGCCCATCCGAGGTATGAGGTCGAGAAGGTCTATCGCGTGCTGGTCGTCGGCCATCCCGGCCGCGAGGTGCTTGATGCGCTTCGGAAAGGCACTCATCTGGCCGAAGGTCTGGTTCGGGCGGAGCAGGTGCGGGTGAAGTCGCACCACAAGGAAAGCACGGTGCTGGAGATGGTGCTGCGCGAGGGGAAGAATCGCGAAATCCGCCGCATGTTGGCCAAGCTGGGCCACAAGGTGCTCCGGCTGGCACGAATCGCCGTCGGGCCGGTCCGGATCGGCAATCTGGCCCCCGGCGAGTCGCGGCCGCTGACCCGACAAGAGATCGACGCCCTTCGCCGCACCTCGAAGAAAGCAAGGTAGTCATGCAGTCGCCCCACGGCCCATCGCCCGCCTACGCCGACCATGTCTGGCAGGGACTGGCGACCGTCGTCGAGAACGTGCCGCTGGCACGCGATACCTACCGCCTGCGGGTAACCTGCCCGGAAATCGCCCGCCAGGTACTGCCGGGGCAGTTCGTCATGCTCCGGCTGGCCGGGATCAACGACCCGCTGTTGGGCCGCCCGCTGGCGCTGTACGACGTGGTGCTCGACCCGACGGGCCGGCCGTCGGAGATCGACGTGGTCTACATGGCCGTCGGCAAGATGACCCGGCTGTTGGCTCGACTCGCGCCGGGGACGCTGCTGGAGGCGTGGGGGCCGTTGGGCAATGGCTTTCCACCAACGGCGGCGGAGCACCTGATCATGGTCGCCGGCGGCATCGGCCAAACGCCGTTTGTCGCTCTTGCCCGGGAGTATCTTGGGCAGCACGCCTATGGCGATCCGTCGCGGAAGGTGCCCTCGGCGACGAAAGTGACGCTCTGCTACGGCGCCCGATCGCGTGAGTACTTGGCGTGTGTGGACGATTTCCGCCGGGCGGGGGTGGACGTGCGTCTGAGCACCGACGACGGCTCCGAGGGCCACGCGGGCGTGGTCACCGAACTGATCGATCCGGCGATTGCCGACGGGCCGAGCCCGTGCCGGCTGGTCAGTTGTGGGCCCGAGCCGATGCTTCAGGCGGTGGCCGAGTTTGCCCGGGCAAGAGGTTTGCCGTGCCAGGTATCGCTAGAAACGCCCATGGCCTGCGGCATTGGGGTCTGCTTCAGTTGCGTTGCGAAGATTCGCGACGCGGCCGGCAACTGGGACTATCGCCGGACCTGTGTCGAGGGCCCGGTGTTCGACGCCGAGAGCGTCGATTTCTCGTAGAATGCTTAGCGGCCGAGCAAGCCCGGTCGCTAAACGGGACGGTTCGTTCCGTAGGACGGATCTATAATCCGCCCTACACGTGAAAGCAGCCGTCTGAAATCGGCTAGCCGGCGGTGGCTTCGGCGGCCGGTTGCTTCAGCGTCTTGAGCTTCGCCGAGAGGCGCGACTTGGTCCGCGCGGCGGCGTTGCGGTGGATGATGTTTCGCGCGCCGGCCCGGTCGAGCTTCTTGGCGGCGAGCCGGAATTCGACCTCGGCCTGCTCCACATTGCCCGCCTCAATAGCTTCCCGGACTTTGCGGCACTGGGTCCGCAGGGCTCGCTTGATCGCGCGGTTTCGGGCACGGCGATCGACGTTCTGTAGCAGTCGTTTCTTGGCGCTTTTGGTGTTTGGCATGGCTTGGGTACAAATACGGTTTTTGGGGAACGGTAGCAGCCTAGTCCGGCGGGTAATCCACAGGGAAACTATGTAGTATCACGCAATTGGCCGAGCTTGTCTAGTAGCTCGGGCACGTCTTTGAAAGAAAAATCCAACCCCGCCAGGGTGGTGAAGTGCTTCTCCGCCGTGTCGTAGTCTTTCAGATTCATCGCCAGCTTGCCGGATTGGTAAAGCGCAAGCTTCTTATTCTTCGCATCCCGATCCGGAATCTCCTCGATCGCCGACTCGTAATGGCTCATCGCTAGCCGGTGCTGCTTGATCTGCTCGAAACACTGGCCCAGAGCCAGCATGCATAGCCCCCTGCGGCGGGGGTCGTTTCGGGCCTGCTGGAATTCCCGAATCGCCTCGTTGTACTGGTGGTTGAGCTGGTAGCTGACCCCCAGTTCGTACCGGAAGGCCAAGTTGTTCGGATACCGTTGGCAGCGGGACTGATGGACCTCGAGTTGCTTTTGGAAATACTCCTGGCGGAGTTGGTCTCGCGTTTGGGCGTCCGGCGCCTTGACGATCCGCTGCCGCAGGTGCCGCAGCTGGGCGTCGTCCCAACGCTCGCGAACGTCCGGATCGCCGTCGGAGACCTCCGTCGCCTTGGCAAAAACCTCCTCGGCTCTCTTGTAGTCCTCGCTGTTGATGTACAACTGGGCCAGTTCGTAGTAGGTGTCCAATTCCTGGGGGTTGCTCCGGATCTTCTGCTGGAGCTTCTCCTCCATCGTCAACTCGCGCTGGGGCTGTTGCGACTGCGCCGAACCCCGACCGGCCGCCGGAGCGGTTTTCGTCTCGCCATCGCCTTCGTCGTAGCCCCCCTTCTTGATCGTCTTCTCGACCGCCAGCGAGGCAATGGCGCGTTGCACCTCCTCGTCGTCGGGTCGGGCTTGCTCCACGCGGTGCCAACAGGCGATCGCCTGGTCGAATTGCTGCCGCGCCGCCAGCGCCATGGCACACTGGCGGTTGACGTCCGGATCCTTGGGGTTCGACTGCAAGGCACATTTCAGATAATACATTTCCGGCTCGTCGTCGCCGGAGTTTTCCGCCGCCGTGGCCATGGCCGTCAGCACGGACACATCCCAGGGATTGATCGCCAGCACCTTCAGGCCGTTCTTGATGACCTCGTCCCATTGCTCCTGCCCGAGGGCCTTCTTGATCGCGCTGCGCGCGCCGCGCTCCTTGAACTGGGCCAGCTTGCTCCCGGTCTTGTTGTGATTGTACTTCTTCTGCAGGTTCTCGATATAGCTGCGGACGTAGATCACATTCGACGGATCGCCCAGGACGCATTGCCCAAAAAGTTCAGCAGCGTAGTCGTGGTTTTCCTGGGACATCTGCTTGCTGGCGTGTTCGAAGCACTGTTGCAAGCGTTTCAGTCGAGCTGGGGGGAGGGGTTCTCGCATAATCCGCGCGATCGTCTCAATATTGGAGGAGGCCTCTTCGGACACACCCATACCGCCGGCGCCGCGCCCAAGAGGCAAAGCTATATACAAAACATGGGGGGCAGGTCTGTTTCGTCGGGCGAACGCGCCGTGCTCGGTTCACTCGGCAAAAGACCGATCACCGGCCGGCAAATCGCCGCTTCTGCCCGCTTGCTCCAAAAACTGGCCAATGATACTATTTTAACAACTCAAGTCTGTAACACAAGGCGGCAGGGCTGCCAACCAAAGCAAGCTTCCGCTCGAAAGCAGGATCAAGACTTCGTGAAGAAGTTCACGATCCTGCGTGTTAGTGGTACAACGTCCTAAAGAGCATAATCAAGCAACTCGGGCAGGTTGCCCGAGGATAATGCCGCCACACCCCTCTTTGGACTTGTCACCCCCCCTCGATGGCTCATGGAGTTGCCATGCCTGCGAACGCTCGGCCGCTGGACGGTTTGTGCGTCTGGGTCACGCGACCGGAAGATCAAGCCCGAGCGTTGGCCGAGCCGCTGCGTCACCTCGGCGCCAAGGTGCTCTACCAACCGGCAATCACCATTAGCGACCCGCCCGCGTGGGGGGGTGTCGACGCCGTCTGTCGGCGGCTCGACGCGTTCGACTGGCTCGTTTTTTCCAGTGTCAACGGAGTGAGCTATTTCCTCGGCCGTCTTCGCTTCCTCGACGGCGACTTGCACCGCCTGGCCGACGCGAAACTGGCCGCCATTGGCCCGGCAACCGCCGACGCGTTGGCCGAAGCGGGGCTTCCGGTCGCTTTGGTCCCACGGTCGTATCGGGCCGAAGCGCTGGCCGACGCATTGGCCGAGTCGGCCGTCGGGTTGCGGTTCTTGCTGATTCGCGCAAGCCGCGGGCGCGAGGTTTTGGCCGAGCGGCTGGCGGCCGCCGGCGCCGTGGTCGAGCAGGTTGTCGCCTACACGAGCGAAGACATCCGGCAGCCCAGGCCCGAGGTCGCCGAGGCGTTGACCGCCGGCCGGATCGACTGGATCACGGTGACCAGTTCGGCCATTGCCCGATCGCTGGTCGCGCTGTTTGGTCCCGCGCTGCGCAACGCCCGACTGGCCAGCATCAGCCCGATCACCTCGAAGGCCCTCGACGCCTTGGGCTATCCTCCGGCGGCCGAGGCCGTCGAGTACACGATGGCGGGGGTGGTTGATGCCATCGTGGCCGCGGAGCGGGAGAAGGCGTAACGCTTTGTCCGGCCGCTAAACCGGATACTCATACTCACCCGTACGTCCCAAACAGCGTACACGCGTCGGCCTTCTCGATCCGGACGTCGATCATTTGTCCGACCAACGACTCGGGCCCGTCGAAAACCACGATCCGGTCGTGCTCGGTGCGGCCGACCAGTTGTAGCGACTCCGCATCGGCCGACTGCTTCCGGCTGAGCTTGCTGGGGCCCTCGACCAGGATTTCCGCCTGGGTGCCGACCAGCGCCTGGTTGTCCTCAAGGCTGATGGCGTTCTGCACGTCGAGCAGTTCGTTGTTCCGCCGCCGCTTGACCGACTCGGGCACGTCGTCCTCGTAGAGTTCGGCCGCAGCGGTCAACGGCCGTGGGCTGTACTTGAAGATGAAGCTGTTTTTGAAGCGCGCGTCCCGCACCAGCGCGACCGTATGCTCGAAATCCTCCTCCGTCTCGCCGCAAAAGCCGACGATGAAGTCGCTAGTGACCGACGTGCCCGGACTCAACTCCTCGATCCGCGCAAGCATCTCGCGATAGGCCTCGATCGTGTAGCCGCGTTTCATCCGACGCAGGATGAGGTTCGAGCCGCTCTGGGCCGGCACGTGCAGGTAGGGACAGACCTTTGGCAGGTCGCCGACGGCCGAAAGCAGGTCGTCGGTCATGTGCCGCGGATGATTCGTGACGAACCGCAGCCGCCGCAGCCCGTCGATCTCGTGGAGCCGGCAAAGCAGATCGGACAGCCGGGTCGTGCGGCCGTCGCTTTGGCTCTGGTAGCTGTTGACCGTTTGGCCGAGCAGGGTGATTTCCAGACAGCCCTGATCGGCCAGGCGTCGAGCTTCGTCCACGATGTCGCCGGCCGGGCGGCTTTGCTCCGGCCCGCGGACGCGCGGCACGATGCAGTAGGTGCAGAAATTGTCGCAGCCGAACATGATCCGCACCATTGCCTGGTGCTTGCCCGGCCGGACCTCGGCGATCCGCTCGGCCTCGTACTGCGCGAAGCTGGCCAGCACCTCGTGCCGGTTGCCGTTACGCCGATCGAGGCTGATCTCCATCAGCGGGCTTTTTCCGGCGGCAACCTTCGCCAACAGCGAACTTAGCTGCCCGAGTTGGCCCGGCCCGACCACCAGGTCGACGTGCGGCGCCCGGCGGAAGATCGTTTGCTGGTCCTTCTGCGCCATGCATCCGAGCACGCCGATGATCTTCTCCGGATGATGCTCTTTGACGTGCTTCAGCCGGCCGAGGGCGCTGTAGATCTTGTCCTCGGCATGCTGGCGGACACTGCATGTGTTGAACAAGATGGTATCGGCGTCCCGGGCGGTGTCGACCAGTTCATAGCCGTCGCGCAGCAAGCTGGCTCGAATCAGCTCGCTGTCGAGCACGTTCATCTGGCATCCGACCGTTTCGATATAGAGGCGTCGCGGCATGGGCAGGTGGGTGGGTCCGTTGACTACGCCCTTTTCGCGGGGCGTTCGCGCGGCGGTTCGGCGTTCTGCTGATGGCGCTGTTGCTGCTTCAGGTCCCGGCAAAACCGTTCGACCAGTTGTTCACGACGCCGCAGCATTAGCCGGACCAGCGCCGCGATGGCCACGAATCCGGCCACCACCAATAGTACGATATCCCAGCCATCCATGCTCGGTCTCCGCGGGACAACGAACGAGTCGGGGTCCTATTCCGCCACAAACCGCTCGATCTGGTCGAAGGCCGCCTCCAGGTTTGCCATGCTCGTGGCGAACGAAATGCGGGCGTATCCCTCGGTGCCGAACGCCGAGCCCATGACCGTGGCAACCGACTGCTTCTCCAGCAGTTCCAGGCACCACTGCGTGGAGTTGTCGATCTGCTTGCCGTCGTAGCCGCGGCCGAGGTGCTGGCTGATATTGATGAAGGCGTAAAATGCCCCGCCAATGTCGGCACAGCTCAGCCCGGGGATCGACGCGATCCGCTGCCGGACGAACTCCCGCCGCTTGGCGAACTGGCCGAGCATCTCGTCGACACACCCCTGCGGCCCCTCGATCGCCGCAATGGCGGCGTGCTGGCTGACGCTGCACGGGTTCGACGTCTCCTGGCTCTGCAGGCTGCCGATCGCCTTGGCCACCTCCGGCGGCGACAGGCTCCAGCCGATTCGCCAGCCGGTCATCGCGTAGGTCTTGCTCACGCCGTTGATCGTGATCGTCCGTTGCTGCAACCCGGGACGCACCGTCGCGAAGCTGGCGAACCGATGGCCCTCGTACACCAGCCGCTCGTAAATCTCGTCGGCCACCACCAAGAGGTCGCGTTCGAGCACTACGTCGGCCAGCGCCGCAAGTTCTTCCGGCGAGTACATGCTGCCGGTCGGGTTGCTCGGGCTGCACAGAAGCAAAACCTTCGTCCGGTCGGTGATGGCCGCCTTGAGCTGCTCCACCGTCAGCTTGAAATCGTTCGACTGCTCGGTCTGCACAACGACCGGCACGCCGCCGGAGAGCTTGACCAATTCGGCATAGCTGACCCAATAGGGGGCGGGGATGATTACCTCATCCTGGGGGTCGAGCAACACGGTGAATACATTGTGCAACGCGTGCTTCGCCCCGTTGGAGACGACCACCTCCTGGGGGGTGTATTCGAGCCCATGGGCCGCCTTGTACTGCGAGGCGACCGCCTGCTTTAGTTCCAGGATACCGCTAGCGGGGGTGTAGTGCGTATGGCCAGCTTTCATTGCCGCGACGGCCGCCTGACAAATATGCTCGGGCGTGTCGAAATCGGGTTCGCCCAAACTCAAGTCGTAAACGGTCTTTCCTGCGGCTTTGAGTTCCTTTGCCTTGGCAGCCATGGCCATCGTGGCCGAGGGTTCGAGGGCTTGGATGACCCGGGAGAGCGTAATCGGCATACTTTCCAACTCCTTGACGTATGGCTGCGACGGGAAAAACGGTATTCTAACCCATGAAACCGTTTCGGCAAAGCTTGCCGGTTGACGACACCGGCTCTACGTCGGACAATTTAGAGAGCTTGGCGATTCGATTCAAGCCTCTTTGGCATGTTTTTCTTGGAATAACCGGATTGCAGGGCCGGGGGGTAGCGGACAGCCAGCGGGGACACGCCGGACGCCCCAACAACCTCGTCGCCGTGTACCAACAAACCACCATCCACTCTCTCAGCAAGCAAGACCAAACCACCGTGGCAAAACGAAGATCGCGTTCGCGACGCCCCCGATCGGGGCAAAAGAGTTCGGATACCCAGAATCTCGAAAACCAGCCGTTGGACGATGCCGCAGTCGCGGCGGAGGACGAGCCGGTCGAAACGCCGCTTGGCGCCCCTCCGGAGGTCGACATGCCCCCGGAGTCCGAATTCCTGACCATGGGGCTCTCTGCGATCACCTTGCAGGCATTGCGGGCGGCCGGCTATCTGGAGCCGACGCCGGTGCAAGCCGGGTTGATTCCCCGGGCGCTGGCCGGGGTCGATACACTCGGGCAGGCCCAGACCGGCACGGGCAAGACGGCCGCCTTCTGCATCCCGATCCTCGAACAACTCGAGCCGTCGAAGCGCGGTGCGCCGCCGCAGGCGCTGATCCTCACGCCGACCCGCGAACTGGCCGTGCAGGTCCGCGACGAGTGTGCCAAGCTGGCCGCCGGCCGGCGCATCCACGTGGTGGCCCTTTACGGCGGCAAGCCGATCCGTCAGCAGATTGACAAGCTCCACCGCGGCGCGGAGATTGTCGTCGGCACGCCGGGCCGAGTGATGGACCTGATGCAGCGAACCGCGCTGATGCTGGATCGGTTGCGGTTCGTCGTGCTCGACGAGGCCGACCGGATGCTGGACATCGGGTTCCGGCCCGACATCGAGAAGATTCTCCGCCGATGTCCCGATTCGCGGCAGACGTTGTTGCTCAGCGCGACGATCCCGGGCCCGGTCGAGCGACTTGCGAGGCGCTATATGCGCGACCCGGAGGCTCTGGACTTTTCGCCGAAGGACATCGGTGTGGAGACCATCGAGCAGTTCTACTTCACGGTCGATCAGCCGCGGAAGCAGGAGTTGTTGTTGAAGCTGCTTCAGCGCGAGAATCCGGCCCAGGCGATTGTCTTCTGCCGCACCCGGCGGGGGACCGAGCGGGTGCATCGCAAGATCGCCTCGAAGCATCCCGACGCCGCCAGCATCCACGGCGATCTGCCCCAGCGGGTGCGCGACCGCGTGATGCGCGACTTCCGCGACGGCAAGGTGCGGATCCTGGTGGCCACCGACGTGGTGGGGCGGGGGATCGACGTCTCGAGTATCTCGCACATCATCAACTTCGACATCCCCGAGTTCTGTGACGACTATGTCCACCGCGTCGGCCGGACCGGGCGGATGGGCCGCGAGGGCGTGGCTTACACGTTCGTCACGCCCGAGGAGGGCAACGAGCTGACCCGCGTCGAGTGCCGGATCAACCGCCTGTTGAAACGGGCGGAGATTTCCGGCTTCGACGATCGCGAGGCGCCCAAACCGGCCGCCACCGAGCAGCCGCAAGCCGACCGACCGACGCCCGAGGGCGACCAATCCGAGCTGCCCGCCGAGCCCGAGCGCAAGCCGGTCTTCGGAAGCCGAAGTCGGCGATATCGCCGGGCGCTGTGAGGGACGAGGTCGGGGGTATTCGTATTTCGGATTTCCCCTCCCGCCCGTGGATTCTCCGCATCGTCCGATCTGGACGAATCGTCCGGATTGCATCGGCCGGCACGCCCCGGGTGTAGCCGCTGGGCGCCCCGTGTCGATCAGAACCGATGAAGACAAATCTTCAGCGGTTCAGGAGAGACCAGCCATGTGGCGTGCGTTTTTTTTGGCAATCGGCGTTTCGCTGATCATCCTGGGCGTGGAGTGCCTGGGGGTGGAGAAGATCCAACTGAAGAGCCGCGAAGCGCCCCCACCGCCCAGCTCGCCGATGGAAGAGGCCCCGAAGGTTGGCCCGCACAAGACCATCTCGCCCCCGCCTTGGGCGCCCTGGAGCCTGATGTCGACCGGCGCGGTCGTCTGCCTCTACTCGTTCACCATCCCCAAGCGGGTTGCCGGCGGCTGATCGGCGGTATACAAGCTCGGCGCGCAAGCGAGTGCGTCTTTGTGCCGGGCCGGGGAAGCAGCTACCCACTCGCTCGCGCTTCGAGCTTGTATGGGAGCCGGCGCGTGCTCCTCACCCACAGGCCATTTCTCGGGCGTGGTAGCTCGAACGCACGAACGGGCCGGCCGACACCTGTTCGAACCCGAGCCGGCGGGCCGCCTCGGCCAGCGCGTCGAACTCCTCCGGCGACACATAGCGGACCACCGGCAAACGGCCGGCAGCCGGCTGAAGGTATTGCCCGAGCGTGAGCATCCGGCAACCGGCGTCGTGCAAATCGGCCAGGGTGTCCAACAGCTCCTCGACGGTCTCGCCCAGCCCGAGCATCAACCCGGTCTTCAGCCGCATTTGCGGGTTGCGCGTCCGAATCCGGCGAAACATCTCGAGCGTCCAGCGGTAGTCGGCCCGAGGCGTCCGCACGCTTGGGAACAGCCGCGGAACCGTCTCGGTGTTGTGGTTGTAGACATCCGGCTTCGCGTCGACGAGCCGATCGACCGCCTCGCGATTGCCGCCAAAGTCGCTCGGCAGCACTTCCACCGTCGCGTCGGTCTCGCGGCGTATTGCGGCGATGGTTCGGCAGAAAAACGCCGCGCCGCCGTCAGGCAGGTCGTCGCGGGTCACGCAGGTCACGACCACATGCTTCAGGCCGAGCGTGCGGGCAGCCTCGGCCACGCGGTTAGGCTCGTCCGGGTCGACCGGCCGCGGCGTTCCCCGAGCGATGCTGCAAAAGCCGCACCCCCGCGTGCAGATCTCGCCGAGAATCAGGAAGGTGGCCGTCTTCTGCGCGTAGCACTCCATGCGGTTCGGGCATCGGGCGTGGTCGCAGACCGTGTGCAACTCAAGCCGCTCGATCAGCCGAGCCGTGAAGTGGTTCGCGTTGCCCTTGGGTACCTTGCGCTTGAGCCAACGGGGGAGTGGGTTGTGCGGCATGGGTCAGTGTTACTGGTCCTCTTCTTTCTTCCTTTGGACGTCGGGGGTCTCCTCCAGTCGCCCGCGAATATGCACGTCCTCGCCGAGTTGCTCGATCCGCACGTCGTCCAACCGATGCGCGTCGGCCATTTGGGCAAGACCATGCCCGGCCAAGGGGCTGGGGGCATTGGCGCCGCCGACGAGCTTCGCCGCGAGGAAGACGTGGACCTCGTCGATCTGGCCAAGGTCGAACAGGCTGCCGAGCAACTGCCCGCCGCCTTCGACCAGCACGTTGGTCAGCCGCCGCCGTCCGAGTTCGTCCAAAAGGGCTTCGAGCCGCACCGCCGGAGTCTCGCCGGGGCAGAGAAGCACTTCGCAACCGGCCCGGGCAAGGCGTCGGCGGTCGGCTTCCGGGGCCTGGTCACCGGCGGCGACAAGCACCGGCACCTCGCCGGCCGTGCGGACAAGTTGGCTTCCGCTTCGCAATGACGCCCGGGTGTCGACCACCACGCGCAGCGGACCGCGGGGCCCCGGCGGTCGGGCCGTCAGTTGCGGATCGTCCAGTTCGGCGGTTTGCCGGCCGACCATAATCGCGTCGACCCGGCCGCGCAATTGGTGGACCGCCTCGCGCGACTTGGGGCCGGAGATCCAGCGGCTCGAGCCGGTGTGGGTGGCGATCTTGCCGTCGAGCGTCATGGCCCATTTGGCGATGATCCAAGGCCGACCGGTCTCGACGAGCTTGCGGTAGGGCGCGTTCAAACGTCGGGCATCGGCCTCCAGCAGTCCGACCTCAACGGCCACGCCGGCGGCCTCCAGCTCGGCCAGTCCGCCGCCCGCGACTTCCGGAAAGGGATCGCGCTGGGCCACCACCACCCGACGAACGCCGGCGGCCAGGATCGCCTGGGTGCAGGGCGGGGTCTTGCCCTGGTGGCAGCAGGGTTCGAGCGTAACAAACAGGGTTGCCCCGGCCGCCCGACGGCCGGCCTGAGCGAGCGCCTCGATCTCGGCATGCGGGCCGCCGAACCGCCGGTGCCAGCCCTCGCCGACGATCTCTTCACCCTGGGCGATGACGCATCCGACCATCGGGTTCGGTTCGACCGAACCCTCGCCCTCGGCCGCCAGTTCCAGCGCCCGCCGCATATGCCAGACGTCCCACTCGGCGTGTCGCATGCAAGGATTTCCCGCGAAATGTCCCGAATCATCCCCTTTTCCAGTAGCGTTATGGTAGGCCCGTGACAATGGGTTGGCAAGAGCGGCGTCTTTGCATTGACAAATACCCCGCGGGTTGTCAAGGTTAGACTCAACCGCCTTTGTCTCCCGAAGACCAACACTTCCATGCCCAACGTCGAGAAACAACGCGAGTTCGCCGTCGAAATCGTGGCCCGGCTGCGCGAGGCGGGCTTCGAGGCCTATTGGGCCGGTGGGTGCGTCCGCGACGAACTGCTCGGCCGCACGCCGAACGACTACGACGTGGCCACCAACGCCACGCCGCCACAAATCCGCCGCCTGTTCGGCCACCGCCGGACCCTGCCCATCGGCGCGGCCTTCGGCGTGATTACCGTGCTCGGGCCGAAAGAGGCCGGCATGGTCGAAGTGGCCACCTTCCGCGAGGAGGCCGGTTACAGCGACGGCCGCCATCCCGATCGGGTCACCTTCAGCTCGGCCGAAGAGGACGCCCAACGCCGCGACTTCACGATCAACGGCCTCTTCTACGACCCGATCGACCGGCGCGTGCTCGATTTCGTCGGTGGGCAGGAGGACCTCGCCCGGCGACGCATCCGGGCGATCGGCGACCCCTACGAGCGTTTTACCGAAGATAAACTGCGGATGCTCCGTGCCGTCCGGTTCGCCGCCACGTTCGACTTCGAATTGGACGCCGCCACGCTGGACGCCATTCGGCCAATGGCCCGGCAGATCGAGGTTGTCAGCGCCGAGCGGATCGGCGGCGAAGTGCGGCGGATGCTCGTTGGCACGGGCCGCGATCGGGCCGTGCGGCTTCTGCTCGACGCCGGCCTGGCCGACGTGGTTCTGCCGGAGGTTGCCCGTGCCGAGCCGGAGGCGGTCGCCCAGCGCGACGCCAACCTGGCCGTGCTCGGGCGCCTCGCGGAGCCGAGCTTCCCGCTGGCCGCCGCCGGGCTGCTCGATCGGCTGGTCGCGCCGGAGGATGTCGACGAGCTCGGCCGGCGTCTGCGGCTGGCGAACAAGGAGATCGAGCGGATCGGCTGGCTCTTGACGCACGTCGACCGCATCGGCGACGCCCGCTCCCTGCCCTTCTCCGCCTTGCAGCCGCTGTTGATCCACGAAGGGATCGACGAGTTGCTGGCATTGCGCGAGGCGTGTTGTCCCGGCGCCGAAGAGGTCGATTATTGCCGCGAGTTGCTCGCCCAGCCCCGCGAACAGCTCGACCCGCCGCCGCTTCTGACCGGCGACGATTTGAAGCGTCACGGCATTCCGCCCGGCCCGCTCTACGGCCGGCTGTTGGCCGCGGTCCGCGACGCGCAGCTCGACGGCGCTATCCACGGCCGCGACGAGGCCTTCGCGCTGGTCGACCGGCTGCGTTAGAGGTGCGCAGCTCAAACACCACGGC
>Ga0180434_10002819_pt1 | contig 22622 bp, 18 predicted proteins | sample SS_ome_7_FD_132453 | JGI IMG/M metagenome (GOLD analysis project Ga0180434, IMG submission 132453) | Hypersaline lake sediment archaeal communities from the Salton Sea, California, USA - SS_1_D_2 metaG | ecosystem: Environmental > Aquatic > Non-marine Saline and Alkaline > Hypersaline >...
CGACATACAACCCCGGCTATACGATCGTCAGCAGCGGTCACGAATTACCCCCGACGCGGGACGTATCCGTCGCGGAAATCCCGGCGCCGATCTACGATCCGGGCAACAATGGCTGGTATGTCGAAAACCATTATGCCGAGCGTTACGAATCGATGCGGGTGCGCATTCGTGGCGTAACGGTGACCGAAATGGACCTCGGCAAAGCCGTGGATAATTACGCTTTGGAAGACGCCGAGGGATTCGCATGCTGGGCGACCGACTACATGAACGAGGAGGTCGAATCCGACGAGTATCATAGGTTCGTGAACGTCGGGCAGCACTTTTGCGGCGTCAGCGGAGTTTTCGAACAGTACGAGAACGCCTACACCGGCTGGGATTATTACCAGTTGATGACCCTGTCATCGGCGGACCTGGCGATCTGCGGAGATTTGAATCACGACGGCGACGTCGATCTTTCCGATTTGGCGCAACTTCTAGCTAACTACGGAATGACCAGCGACGCCGTTTACGAAAACGGCGACATAGATTACGACGGCGACGTCGATCTTTCCGACTTGGCAGCTTTGCTCGGTTATTACGGCTTCACGGCGCCATAATTGATGGCGGCGGGCGGCTATAATACGGAGGAGCCGCCCCCGCCTGTGTATTTAGACTGACGTCGGGTGCGGAGAAGCGGGGCGAATATCCGGTCGCGGGCGTTCGGGGTTTTGATTGTATTAACCCGCTCGCTGGCGCTGGGGCTCTGATCGGCACGCCCCTGGCCGTGTTTCATGCAGCATAGGCGCCCTTGGCATAGCTGCCTTGGCAGTGTCATGTGGCAGAACGGGTTTACTGCGTCGCAGGCGCGTATAAAATGCGTCTTCGGCACGGTTCAGATCAAGCGAGCGATGCATGCGCGGTCGCCGCAACATGTAACGAACACGTTCGTCACGGAGTTGATTTGCTCGCGGCGCGGCAATTGACATATCGCCCGTCCCTCAAGCGTGAGCCGTTGTGGCGTCCGTTGGCGTTCGATACGGGCGACGCGCGTTGCGTGTTACTGTCCGGGCGTTCCGGGGCGGGGAAAAGTACGTTTTTACGGATTTTATGCGGTCTGCTGCCGGGTTTTCGCGGCGGGAAGTTAGAGGGCGAGATCGCCGTCCTGGGGCGTCTCGCGCCGCGCCAGCCCGACGGCCGAGCCAACATGCTCTTCCAGAATACCGACGCCATGCTGCACAGTCCGCGCGTATCGGACGAGTTGGCGACCCGTGCCAAGGCGGCGCGACGCCGCGGCGCCGGAGATCTGAAGAGCGGCTGGCTGGCGGAACTCGTCGATCTGCTCGAGCTCGGACCGTTGCTGAAACGCCGAATCGTCGAACTCTCCGGCGGTCAGCAGCAGCGCGTGGCGTTCGCGGCGGTCATGGCGTCGCGGCCGAAGATCGTGCTGCTGGACGAGCCGACGAGCAACCTGGATTCGTCCGCGGCGGTGAGTCTGGTACGACTGGCGGCGGCCTGCATGGATCGTTTCGGCGTATGTTTTGTCGCCGCCGAGCATAAGCCGGATCATTGGCGTGAGCTCATGGACGGGGCGGTGCGGTTGGAGGCGTTCGAGAGCGGCAGTTGGGCGGGCGCGCCCGGCACGGCGCCGACGAGCGTGCTGCCGCGTGCATTGGATTTGGACAAGTTGCGCCGCGAGGCGGATGCGAGCCGTTGTGAGCAAGAAGCCGAGCCGGTTTTGAGTTGCCGCGGCATGTCGTGTCGCCGATCCAGGCGGCAGGTTCTGGAAGGCGTGGATTTGGAGTTGCGCGCGGGAGAAATCGTCGGTCTGACCGGGCCGAACGGGGCCGGGAAAAGCACGCTGTTATTACTTCTCGCGGGCGGTCTGAAAGCCGACGGCGGAGAGCTGCTCAGGCACGGCGAAAAACGGGCGCTCCACGCCGGGCTGTTGCTGCAAAATCCGCTGCATCAGCTTTTTTGCGATACGGTGCGGCACGAGATCGCGTTGGCGGCCGAGAACGCCCGGCTGCCCGACGTCTCCGCGCGCGTCGAGCGTTTGCTTGCGATGGCCGACCTGACGTCGCTCGCCGATCGGGCCGTTTTGTCGTTATCCTACGGCGAGCAACAGCGCACCGCGTTGGCGGCTTCGATGTCGGCCGAACCCCCTGCTATACTGCTCGACGAGCCGACACACGGCATGGACGCGGACCGGCTGGAACGATTGGCGAGGTTTATTCTGAGCGCGCGCGAAAGCGGGGCGGCGTTCGTGGTCGCGTCGCACGACCGCGATCTGCTGGCGGCTTTTTGCGACCGCGTCTTGGTGTTGAATGACGGAAAGCTCGATTAACACGACGCGATCACCCATGCAAGCGCGTTGGATCGCCGTCGTGGCGGTCTTCGGCGCCGTGTGGGGGGCGACGGAGATGTCGCTCGGAGCGCTCTTGCGCAACATGGCGATTCCCATGCACGGCTCGCTGATGGCCGGCATCGGCATCGTTATCATGCTGGTCGCTCGGCGTACTCTGACGACCGAGGATCGGTACGGACGCGGCGTATGTCTGGCGATCGGCGTCGTGGCCGCGGCGATGTTGCCGATGTCCGTCTCACGCGGGATCGGCCCCGCCATCGCGGGGATTCTGTTTGAAGCGGCGTGTCTCGAAATCGTACTCTGGCCGGCACGGGCAGGGGCGTGGCGTTACGTTTGCAGCGGGGCCCTGGCGGGCTTGTCGCCGCTGCTGCAAATGCTCGCCATGCTGCTGGTGCAATACGGCGCCGCGGCGGTCAGCACTTTTCGCGACGTCTTTCTCAACAAACAAGGCGGCGCACGGTTGGGTCTGGCTGAAGCGACGGCCGGCACGGTATTGACGCTCGTCGCGGTTTTCTCATTGATTTACGGCATGGTTTGCGGACTCCTCGGATGGTCTTTGGCGCGACGAATACTAAAACGACTCGGACGACCGCACGCATAGGCGGCGTACTGATCATCGGGGCGGGGTGCATGACGGCGGTGCTGACACTGACGTGGCCGCTGGTGCTGATGCCGACGGGCGCGGCGATCGCGGCGATCTATGTTTTCTATCGCCGCCAAACTTCCGCCCTGCTTAATAAATGGTTGTGGCTCGGGCTGACGCTGGCGGTGGTTCTGCCCGTGTGGATCGTCGGGCCCCCGGGCGACCTCGAAACGCCGCGCGGCGGTACGACTCTGCCCGCCTTGTTTACGGGCCTGACGGCCGCCGCGCGAGTGCTTACGACCGTGTCGGTGATGCTGTTGATCGGCGGCTGTTTGTCGCCGGCGGGCGTTAGTCGGGCGTTGGCGCATATCTGCGGCAAGGACATCGCGCTGGCTTGCGCGATCGGCGTGAATCTTTTGCCCGCCGTATTGGAGATGTTGCGACGCACTGCGCTCGCCATGCGACTCCGGGGGGGCTTTCGCCGAAATCGGATCGCGAATTTGAAGCGGCTGCTGGTCGCGGTGGGCGTGCAAACCGTGCGACTGACCGAGGACGTGGCCGAAGCGTTACTGCTCGCCGAGCCCCCGCCCAACGACGATCCGGATAGAACGGAGACAACGCCGTGAGCCTGATCCTGCTTACCGGCGATCGACATCACGGGAAGACGACGGCGTGTCGTCGATTGGCGGACGCCGCTCGCGAACGCGGGTATACAATCGGCGGCGTCGTCGCGCCGGCGGTGTTTCAGGACGACCAATGCGCGGGCTATGACGTGATCGATCTCGCGAGGCGTCGCACAGCGCCGCTTGCACGGATCGACGCGGTCGGCGCCGAGCGGGCCGGCTGTTTTCAATTTCTCGCGGAAGGATTGGCCCTGGGAAAAGCGGCGCTCGATTTCGCCGTCAGCTCGCGTCCGCGGCTCGTGGTAGTGGACGAAGTCGGTCCGCTGGAACTCTCCGGCGGCGGTTGGTCGGCGGCGCTGACGCCGCTGGCGAGCCGGCCGGAGATGACGTTGTTTACGGTGCGACGAAGGCTGACGCCGGAAATCGCACGGCGCTGGACGACGCCTCCTGAAATGATCCTCGATCTTGCCGACGGTCCGGACGCGGTGCACCAGCGAGCACTTATTTTGCTTGATATGGACTAGTACTCTGTCGTGCTTGAGTTTTCGGGTCAACCGTCGTTTCTTGAGACGAGCGGCGCCGTCAAGGCGCCAGAACGCGCAGCGTCAGCAAGCGCCCCGCGCAAGCCGTCACCGCTAATCCGGGCGCTTGCTTGCGCTGCGCGTTCTGAGGGCGTAACAGAGGCGCGGCGTCTGTGCCGCCCGAAATCATATGTGTGACAAAGCACTAGAGCATCCGCTGGCGGCCGTGCCGCAGATGAATCTATGATTGAGGGAGTTCAAGAATTCGCCGCGGATGCGTGTATATCGTGGCTCGGTCTGCTCGCACGAAGCCGCAGAGCGTGATATTGCACCGCTCGGCGGCCCTGACCGCCAGCGCCGACGGAGCGGAAACCGCGACGATAATTTCCATGCCCGCCCGGATCGATTTGGCGACGATCTCCAGACTGACTCGCCCCGATACGACGGCGCCCTGACCGGCAGCGGAACTATCCCGCATCAAACAGAGCCCGACCGCCTTATCCAGCGCGCTATGTCGGCCGATGTCCTCGGCGAGCGATTTCAAATGGCCCTGGGAGTCGAAAATGCCGGCGGCATGCGAGCCGCCCGTGCGCGAAAACAACGTCTGCCGCTCGTACATTAGATCCACGGCGGTTTTCAGCACGGGGGGCTTTACGCGCAGCGTGTCCTTGCAAGCCGCGTCGCCGGAGAATAGTCGGTCGATATTTCGGTTACCGCAGAGGCCGCACGAGCTTGTTACAATCAGGTTGCGCGGCGCGTCGCCCTGGCCGCCGGGATCGTCGAGGCGGACGCCGATCGTTTGCTGCTCCTGGTTGTACGAATAATCCAGGACGTCGTCGATGGAGGCGATCAGGCCCTCGGAAAACAGGAAGCCCAACGCCAACGCCTTGACGTCGCAAGGCGTACACATTATCGAGAAGGCGCCGACCTGCTCGACCATGATCGTGACGATCTCTTCGCGAACGACGGCGCAGGGATCGGGCGCGGCGGCGGCGTTCACGGTCGAGATTCGCAGCGGCTCGATCGGAATCAATCCAGACGCCAGATATTTCACAAAATTCTGTTGATCCTTCAAGGCTTCGATTACGGCGTTCACCTGTCGCGTGGATTCCAGTTTACCCGAGAGGAACGCGGCCCAGTTCTCCGGACGCGCGGCGGACGAAACTTGAATATGCGCCCGCGCGGCCAACTTGTCGACGTCGTCGCGCGCCCGCGTACGAGTGTGCATGCCGTCGATGAAAATCCGGATGTCGCCCTGTTCGCGCAACGCCATCCCGTTTGATTCGATAACGAGGTGCTCGCAAGCATCGGCGTGCCGCTCGATGAAGTTCGCCAAGGCCTCGTCGGTGTTAAACAGGTTGTCCGGCATGCCGGCCTGCTTGGGGCCGTGTCCGCGTTTGGCATAAAGAGCGTCAGGCAGCGCCACGCGCAGCCGTTGCGCCAGCGTGGACTTTCCCACGCCCCTGCCGGCGCCGCATACGACCCAGACCAGCGCCATCAGAAGCAGCCGAGTTCGCAAGCCTTGATTTTGATTTCCAGTCCGTTGAGCAGTCTGCCCGCGGCCACTATCTCGGTGTTCAGCTTGCGGGCCAACTCGCGCGCCGTGGCGCAGGCGATCCAGCCGCCGCCTTGCAGCACCTCGAGGGTGCTTTCGGCGCCCTCCTGCCCGACGACTATGCGCAGGTCGGCCGCGCCGTCATCGACGATAGTCAGGGGGATGGATTCTTTCTCGATCAGGTCCTTGACCGTCTCGGCCAGCTCGCTTTGTACGTTCAAAGTCAACGGCATTTTTTCTCCTCAGGCGAGTGTAGGCGACAAAATTTTCGAGTTATCTCGTTAGTCATTGCGATCCGCCGATTCAAAAACAGGCCGCACGCAAGCAGCCGCGCGGGGTTCGGCACGTTCGACCGGCGGAGCGAGATAGACATGCTCGCGTCCTCGACCACCGGATGAAAGCCCGTACGACGGAGTTCTCACGCTCGTCTCCGACTTTGATGACGGCGGTCGCTACAAGGCGAACTATAGCGTACCTAGCTTTCTACCTCGGTAAGGATAACCGAAATCGGACGACTGTCAGCCGGAGATCCGACGTAAACGATCGCATAGCTAGTCGGCCCCGGCGGCGTCCCAGGATGGGCGGTCCCAGATGGGATTTGGGTCGGGCAAAGCCGAGTAACAGATTCCGTCACGGATACGCATTCGCCAATTCTCCGTCTTCATGGATTCGCCGACCTCTTTTTGCTATAGTATGCGGTTCTAGATGAGATCGCGGTTGACCGTTCAGTCGCGAAGGCACAGTGTTTCTGAAGGCCGTAAAGGTGTACAAAATGAGCGACTTTCTTAAAACTCTCGGCATCGACAATGAAAATCTCGGCGGTTTTAGCGGCGAATGGATCGGCTCCGGTCCGAAACTCGACGTGATATCCCCCATCGACGGCAAGAAAATCGCCGCCGTAACACAAGTCACGGAGGACGAATACGACAGGATCGCCAACCGGGCTCACGCGGCGTTTCTGGAATGGCGCAAGGTTCCCGCGCCAATCCGCGGGGAACTGGTTCGCCAGCTCGGCAACCGGCTGCGCGAACTGAAAGGCGAGCTCGGCGCGCTGGTCACGCTCGAGATGGGCAAGATCCTTCCCGAGGGCGAGGGTGAAGTTCAGGAAATGATCGATATCTGCGATTTCGCCTGCGGTCTTTCGCGTCAGTTCTACGGCCTGACCATGCACTCGGAACGGCCAGACCACCGCATGTACGAACAATGGCATCCGCTTGGCGTCGTCGGCGTTATCAGCGCTTTCAACTTCCCCGTCGCCGTCTGGGCCTGGAACGCCGCGATCGCCGCCGCCGCCGGCAACTCCACGCTTTGGAAGCCCGCCAGCAAAACACCGCTGACCGCCGTCGCCTGCACCAAAATAGCTCAGCAGGTGTGCAAGGAAAACGGCGTGGATCCGGCGATATTTTCGCTGACCGTCGGCAAGGGTTCGTCCGTCGGCGAGAAACTACTGCACGATAAACGCCTGCCGCTCGTCTCGGCCACCGGCTCGTGCGAGATGGGTTACCGCGTCGGCGAGGTTGTCGGCAAACGACTCGGCCGCACGATTCTCGAGCTCGGCGGCAACAACGCCATCATCGTGACGCCGCACGTCAACAAGGATTTAGTCCTGCCGGCGATTCTCTTCGGCGCGGTCGGGACGGCGGGCCAGCGCTGCACCAGCACTCGCCGCATCATCGCCCACGCGTCGATCAAGGATGAAATCACCGAACGGCTCTGCAAGGCCTATGAAGGAATTAAGATCGGCGATCCGAGCAAGAGCGACACTCTGATGGGGCCGCTGGTTACGCACGAAGCGGTCGAAGACATGCAGAACGCCATCACCGCCGTCAAGAAAGCCGGCGGCGAGATTCTCTATGGCGGCGAAAAACTCGACGGACCGGACTATCCCGGCGGTCACTATGTCAGACCCTGCATCGCGGCGGTGAAGAACGAATACCAGATCGTGCAGGACGAAACCTTCGCCCCGATTCTTTACATCATCGAGTACGGCGACAAGAACAGCACCCCCGCCGGCGCGGTGGCCGAGATCGAACAGGCCGTGGCCATCCATAACGACGTTCCGCAGGGTCTCTCGTCCGCGATCTTCACCGAGCACATGCGCGAGGCTGAATACTTCCTCAGCCATCGCGGCAGCGACTGCGGCATCGCCAACGTCAACATCGGCACCAGCGGCGCCGAAATCGGCGGGGCGTTCGGCGGGGAAAAAGAAACCGGCGGCGGCCGCGAATCCGGTTCCGACGCCTGGAAGGCCTACATGCGCCGCCAGACGAATACTATGAACTGGTCCACGGAGCTGCCTTTGGCCCAGGGGATCAAGTTCGGCGACTAGCGCGACTGAAATGTATCGCAGCCGCCGACGTCCCTGCAGGCCGAGAGCGTCAAGAACCTAGTACGTCCGACACCGGGGTCGGACGTTACGGTTGGATTGGAGCAGGCCTGATGGATCAGGACGAACTTAAGCCGGTCTACTGTCCCGTGGATCAACTCGAGGCGAGTTCGATCCAACAAGCGCTAACGGATCAAGGAATTCCATCGCACCTGGAAGGCGAAAACCAGGCGGCGTGGACCGGCGGCGGTTTCATAGGAAACACCGGCCGCTGGCGCATGCGCCTGCTCGTTCGTGTCCGCGATCTCGAAAAAGCACGCGAGATCATTGAAAACGGCGCCTGGCCGACGTCCGGGTAGCCCGGCGAAGCAGCGACCGGCGCCCTGCACGCAGCGGGCGACGCCTTCCGTAATGGGACATGTTCTAACCGCAGCCAAAATCCGCGCTATGCATCCCGCGGAATAAGTCTTGGTATAAAATGTCATCGTATTTGAGATTTTTTTGCGAGTGACGCGCCCTTTTTCCGTAGTCTATGGAGAAGACGTAATCAATAGACGCGCCGACTCGCACCGGCTGAACATGACGAATATACTAAGCGGGGAGACATATGATGGTCATTCGCCGGAGAACGGTCCGGTTCGTATTATTCGCACGGGCGGGCTTACGAAGCTTGCGAATCCTCATCGGTTGCGTCGCGCCGGCCTTGTGGTCGCTCGGCGGCTGCGCCTCCTGGCACGCGGCCGACGCCGATCGTGAAGTACACGCCGTTCTGGCGGAATACGAGCAACGCGAACTTGGTAATCGGGCGGAACAGATTCGACAGCCGACACAGGCGCCCGAAACGCCGACATCCGGACCGTCATCCGAAGCGTCCACCCAACTCGCCGTCTCGACCGACGATAATTCGGAACCGAACGGCGCCGTCGACGCCGTTGAACCTTTGCTCATCAATTTGCCGGCCGCCTTGCTGACGGCGTTCACCTCCAGCCGGGACTACATCGATCGCAAGGAAGCGCTCTACTTGTCAGGCCTGGGTTTCACGCTGACCCGCTACAACTTCGGCCCGATCCTGAACTCGACCATCTCCTACCTGTGGGACGACCAGGTCAACGCCAGCGGCGGCGATTCGCTCTCCGCCACGCTCGGCGGACGACAGATACTGCCCACCGGCGGAAATCTGTCGATCTCCGGAACCGTCACCGGCTCGCGCGGCGACGATCCGGATCTTTTCACGCCGCCAGATCCGGCTGAATACTCGTACAGCTCAACGCTGCAACTGAATCTTCGGCAGCCGCTGCTGCGCGGCTTCGGATATGCGATTTCGCACGAGGCGCTTACGCAAGGACAGCGCAACCTGATTTACGCGTTGCGTTCGTTCGAGCTGTTTCGCCAGGATTTTTGCATCCGCGTCACCGACGCTTTTTATCGTCTGGTTAGTCAAAAGAAGCAGTTGGCCAACGACGAACAGAATTACGAAGACGCCCTTTTCGATCGCGAGAAAACCGAGGCTTTGCGTCAAGTCGATCGCGTCCGCGAGGACGACGTTTTCCTGGCGCGCCGGCGCGAAATCGAAGCCGAGGACGCGTTGCTGGTGGCGCGTACGAATTACGATTTGGCCGTGGACGATTTCAAGATTTTGCTCGGCCTGCCGACTTCGACCGAAATCGAAATTCCCGACCGGGAGCCCGATTTTCAACCCGTGCGGATCGAGTCGCGCTCGGCCGTCGAGGTCTCATTGCATAACCGCCTCGATTTGCACACGTTGCGAGATCGCGTCGAGGACGCCGAGCGGCAAGTGCGTATAGCGCGTAACAGGTTGCTGCCGGACCTCGATCTCGACGTCGGCTGGAGCCTCAACAACATTCCAAGCAAGCCTTACGATCCGACCCCCGAGCGCTGGTCGGCCTCGGTCGGGGCGACGCTGGAGGCGCCGCTCGACCGCAAGGCCGAACGCAACGCTTACCGCTCGTCGCTGATCGGACTGCAACAAGCCCGGCGCGACGTGGAGCGGAACACTGATGAAATCGAACGCGACATTCTCGACCAACTGCGCCAATTGCGTCAGGTTGAGAAACGAATAATCCTGCAGCGCGACCAGATCGTGCAGGAGCAAAAAGCCGTCGAGGTCATGAACATTCGCCGCGAATCCGGCGACGTCAATACGCGCGACCTGCTCGACGCTCGCCGCGGCTTGACCAACGCGCAAAACGCGTTGATCAATCTGAAGGTTCAACATTATGTCGCGCGGCTGCGGCTGCAGCGCAACCTGGGGATTCTTTTCATTGACGAAGAAGGACAGTGGCGAGAATGAGAGCGATTATCACGGTAGTAATAGTGGCGACCGCCGGCGGCGGCGCACTATTGATGGGCAACCTCTCCGCCGGAGACGACGACCGCAAATACAAAGACGACGTCACGTATGTCGTACAACGCGGCAAGCTAACCGTCACCGTCACGGAGAACGGCTCGTTGATGGCTAAAAACTCGGAGAAGATCAATTTCAAGGGTCGCCGCGGCGGGAAAATCTCCTACCTGATCGAGGAAGGCAAAACCGTCGAAGTCGATGAAGTGCTCTGCCGACTCGACCCCACCGATCTGGAAACGAAGATCCAGGAGCTCAAGCTCAACATCGTCCAAACCGAAGCCGATCTCGACACCGCCAAGACGGAACTGGAAATTCAGAAATCAGACAATGTCGCCAACATTGAAAAGACGAAAATCGCCCTGAAGAAGGCCGAAAATGAACTCGAGAAATATCGCGACGGCGACGTGCATAAAGAAAGGAACAACCTTGAAATCGCCATCAAGGAGGCCGAGAACAAGCACTCCCGCGCTAAGAAGAAATACGAAGACTCGAAAAAACTGTTGGAGAAGGACTATGTGACTCAATCGCAGGTCGATCAGGATAATATCGATTTCAAGCGCGCCGAGATCCAGCTTACCAGCGCCGTCCGCGATCTGGAGTTGTTCGAGAAATATACCTGCCCCATGACCATGACGGATAAGCAGGCGGCCGTCAGCGACGCCGCCCGCGCCTCCGAAAACGCCCAAAAACGCGCCCAGTCCAAGCTGCGGCAACGCGAGGTAGCCGTCGAGAGCAAGGAACAACGGCTCAAGACGCTGCAAAAAGACCTCAAGGAAAAAGAAGAAGAACTCGGGCATTTCACCATCAAGGCCCCCGTGCCCGGCATCGTGATCTACGGCGATCCCAGCGAGCCCTGGTATCGCGAACGCGTCCAACTCGACAACCGCGTCTGGGGCGGCTTCACGCTCTTCACCATCCCGGATCTGCGCATCATGCAGGTCCAGGTCCAGATCCACGAGGCGGATATCAACAAAATCAAGGAAGAGCAGGTCGCCACCGTGACCATGGATACATACCCCGGCCTGGTCCTGAAGGGCAAGGTGGCCAAGATCGCCGCTCTGGCCGGCGAGCCGGGGAGCCGCCGCGAACAGGAAGTCAAGAAGTTCACGGTGGACATCATCCTGGAGGGCGTCGAAGACATGGAGCTCAAGCCCGGCATCAGCGCCAAGGCCGACATCTTCGTCGAGGAAAAAGAAGATCTGCTCAGCGTCCCGCTTCAAAGCGTATTCCTGGAGGAAGGCACGCACTATTGCTACAAGCTAAACGGCGAGGATCAGCCGGAGCGCGTGGTCGTCAAGGTGGGCCTAAGCAACGACTCGCACATCGAAATCATCGAGGGATTGGCGGTTGACAATCAGGTATTGCTGTACAACCCGGTGTTGGCCGCCCAGGCCGAGCAGGCCGCCAAGGGCGAATCCGCGGGCGTTCCGGCGACGCAGAACGTAAGCCAACCCTGATGCGGGAGTCAGAGTCGATGATTTACGCCGAGACTGTCGTGAAGCTGGACCGGGTGGAGAAAGTGTACGGCACGCCGGAAAATCCGCTGACGGTGTTGCGTGAAATCAATTTCGAGGTTTCGCCGGGCGAATACGTCGCCATCGTCGGCCCCTCCGGCGCGGGCAAATCGACCATGCTGAACATCCTGGGTTGCCTCGACCGCCCGTCCAGCGGCTCATATCACTTGATGAATGAAGACGTGGCCGTGTTCGACGACGAGAAGCTCTCTCACATTCGCAAAACGCGCCTGGGTTTCATCTTCCAGTCTTTCCAGCTCATCTCTCATCTGAACGTGCTGGAGAACGTCGAGATGCCCCTGTTCTACTCCCGGGCGCCGCGCCGCGAGCGACACAAGCGCTGCCGCAAGCTGATCGATCGCGTCGGCCTATCCGAGCGGGCGCATCACCTGCCCAGCGAACTCTCCGGGGGCGAATGCCAGCGCGCCGCCATCGCCCGCGCCTTGGCCAACGATCCCGCCATGATCCTGGCCGACGAGCCGACCGGCAATCTCGACAGCGCCACTTCGGGCGACATCATGAAGATCATCGAGGAGTTGCATCAATCCGGCCGCACGATTTTGTTGATCACGCACGATCCGGGACTTGCTCGGGCCGCCCAGCGCCGCGTGACGCTGCGCGACGGCCGAATCGTCAGCGACTCTCGCACGCCGAAGGAGGCCGATGTTTCTGTTTGAACTGATCCAGGAAGCGATTCGTAATCTCAGCCGGCACAAGCTGCGCTCGCTGCTGACGACGCTCGGCATCATTTTCGGCATCGCCTCGGTGCTGGCCATGGTGGCGATCGGCGAGGGCGCCCGTCAGGCGATTCTGGAGCAGATCCAGGAACTCGGCGTCAAGAACATCATCATCAACGCCGTCAAACCGCCCGAAGAGCAGGATGTCAAAGACGACGAGCAGAGCCGTACGTTGCGTTACGGCCTGACCTTTCACGACGCCCGCCAGATCGCCGCCACCGTCCCGGCGGTCGAGGAAGTCCTGTCGGTGCACGACATCGAAAAATGGATCTGGTTTAAAAGCCGGCGACTTTCGTCCAAGGTTCGCGGCGTAACGCCGAACTACTTCGAGCATTTGAAGCTGCGACCATTCATGGGACGCACGCTGGAAGACATGGACGGCGTCGAGCGCCGGCGCGTCTGCGTTGTTCGTTCGCGCCTGCTGCGCGAAGCCAAGTACCTCGGCGATCCGCTCAAACTCGACCTGAAAATCGGCGTCACCTACTTCCGCGTCGTCGGTGTGCTGCCCGACACAGACTTCCAAAGCCCCAACAAGGCCGTCCTCGGCATCGACGACCGCGCCATGGAAGTCTACGTGCCCTTCGACACCGCGGTCGATCGCTTCGGCCTCGAAAGCGAAACCCGCAAGGCCGGCTCACGCGAAAACACGCGCGTCGAGCTCCACCAGATCGTCTGCACGATTCGCTCCGAGGAAGAAGTAATGTCGGCGGCTCGTTGCATTCAAGCCGTTCTGACCGCCCTGCATAAAAAGAAGGATTACGAAATCACCGTCCCGCTCGAACTGCTCCAATCGCAACAACGCACCCAACGCGTCTTCAACATCGTCCTCCCGATCATCGCCGGCATCTCGCTGCTCGTCGGCGGCATCGGCATCCTCAACATCATGCTCGCCTCGATCACCGAACGGACGCGCGAAATCGGCATTCGCCGCGCCATCGGCGCATCCGGCGCCGATATCACCACTCAATTCCTGATCGAAACGGTGACGCTGGCCATGATCGGCGGCATCCTGGGAGTGGTAGTCGGCGTCGGCGGCGCCTTCATCCTCCAAGCTGCCACGCATTGGCAAGTCGTAATCACCCCCTGGGCGCTGGCGTTGTCGATGGGCGTCTCCTGCTTCACCGGCATCGCCTTCGGCATCTATCCCGCCCGCCGAGCCGCCGCCATGGATCCCATCCAGGCCCTGCGACACAGTTGACCTTGGTCCAGGCAGTGCAAAGCTCCGCATTGCATCAGCTAAGTTCGCCGCTTACGGCTCCTCCTGAGCAGAGCGAATGGGCTGCGACGCCGCCTCATCTTCCTCTTCCTCGTCGTCGCTCCCCACGTAGCCCAGCGATTCGAGGTGTTCTAGCGTCTTTCGCTCCGGCCCTTCGTCGCCCTCGAACGGCGCCGTCACATAACCGTTGCATTCATCCAGATAATCCTTTAGTCGTCGCGCCTGCGCCGGATTATCCGCGTACAGATTCCGCTGTTCATGCGGATCAACCGCCAGATTGAACAGTTCGCTCAACTCCGGCCGACTATACCGGTAAATCAACTTCCATTTGCCCTCGATGGCGCAGAATAACAAGTCGTCGTTTGGCCGCTTTTTCGCGAAACTGACGCTCACCAGGTCATATTTGTTGATCTGGTCGGCGTACGCCTTCCGCGGCGGTTCCGCCTCGCCGGCCGCCAAACCGCTTAATCCCCGACCCGCGACGGCATTCCTCGGCTCTAAGCCGATTTCTTCCAGAATGGTCGGATAAATGTCGATCGTCCGCACCAGTTCCGCGGCCGACGCCCCCCTCGCCCAACCCGGGGCCCGCACAATCAACGGCACGTGAATATCTTCCTGATAGAGCAGCCGATGGCTCCACCAATCGTGCTGCCCCAATCCCTGCCCGTGATCCGCCACAATCACGATAATCGTGTCGTCGTATTGCCCGCTCCGCTTCAGTTCCTCGATCAACCGCCCGAACTGCTGATCAAAATAATGCACCTCGGCTCGATAAATCGCCCGCTTGTGCTCCGCCTCGGACATCCCCGGTCGCGTGAAACTCGCCACGACGTCCGGCGGCGGCAGAATCATCCGGTCGTGCGGATCCCACAAATGCAGCCACATGAAAAACGGCGCCGAACGCTCCCGCCCGATCCACTCCAACGCCCTGTTGATTGTCTCGTCCGAACGCCGCTGATGGCGTCGCTGTTCCCATTTCTGAAATCCCCCCGCGACATCCTCGACGATCTTCTCCGGATCCGTCACCAATCCATTGTCGTAGACGGCGAATCCGTTGTCGAATCCGTAATATTCCGACACAGTGAACGCGCTCAAAAACGCCCCGGTGTCCCAGCCGTGCTCGCTCAAAACCGTCGCCAGCGTCGGAATGCGTGGATCGAGCTTGTATCCCCCGGCCGCGCTGATCACCCGAACGCCGTGCTGATATGGATTCAATCCCGTCAAAATCGAAGCGTGCGACATCGGCGTGCCGGCCGACTGCGAAATCGCGAAATCAAATCGCACGCCGTCCGCCGCCACGGCGTCAAAGGTCGGTGTCAATTCGCCTTTTGAGGAGTCGTAACAACTCAAATAATCCACGCGCGTCGTATCCAGCGTCACCAGCAATACGTTATGACGCTTGAGGTTCGCTGAAGGCGTCGTGGATTTCGAATCGCTCGCCGAGTCGCGGTTTCGCGAACACCCTGAAAACAACGCCGCCGAGGAGACGACGAGGATAAAAACGCCCTTCTGTCGCGAGAATGCAAACATGTGGTCGCTCCTGCCGCAAGTTACTAATTATATTCATGTTAGGAAGTCCCCCCGCGACAAGCAAGAAGGCGTTTCAGCCTCGTTCAGGTACACGGCTTTGAGGCATGGACCGCCTTATAAGCGGCAAACTAACTCCCTTTAGAAATGGTCCTTTGTGCCGCTGCTTTGAGCGGTGCGTCTTTGCGGGGATATTCACGGCTCACGGAGCCTTGGCACAGGGCGAGGCGACAAATCATTTTGATACGGCACTAGCCTTTAGGGCCTCCAGGGAGAACCCTCCAGGTAAATCCCGGAATACAGGCATATGCCTGTAGCGGCGACGTCCGAAAACATGTGCGGACGGAATGCAATTCATAGACAGGCATTCTGGGCGAAATTCTCTGGTTGTTTGGCGGGATCTGTACTGGTCCGTTGCGTCGAGCGTACGGCGCAAAAAACGTTTCAAAAAGAGGGTTTACTATGCCTAACATTGACCGTACAATTAACGCTGGATTTGCGACCGCGAATGCCCCCCAAACCGGTCGGCGGGTAGGCCATGGAATTGGACGTCAAGGATGACGTGCCCGCCTGAAAAAAGGATTTCTCGTTGCCGGATCCCCATGCCGGAAAATGCACGTTTTTTTCAACTTATCGACGGAGGTTACGTTATGTCGCGCCCATCACGTACGACCGCTTTGTCTGCTCACGATTGCCTCAGCCGGATTACCTGCGTTTTGCCGCTTTTTTCGCCCGGCGAGCTTTCGGGGCTCGCCGACTACCTCGAGCGGGAGCTTTCATCGCGGCTTGAGCCCCCTGGACGAAGGCGCGCACATCGTCGGCGTCCGCGTCAGCGTACTCGGCCTCCCATTCGCGTAAACGGTTGAGCGCCTCTATGCGCACTTCAGGATTTTCGACCAACAGCAGAAAGCCGGCGGCGCAGAAGCGCGTGACCCAGTGCCCGCAGGCCTTGGACTCCTCGTACAGAACTTTCATGTTCACATCGACCTGGAAATTGATTTGCGGCCTGCGTTCGGCCATGTTCGGCTCCCTTCAAGAATCACGACAGGTTCTAGATATTATAAGTATGCGCTTGACTTGGGGCCCCGTCCAGTGTATAGTTTATCTAGTAAAGCTAGTTCCGCGACCGCTCGGCCCCGCCGGGGAGCCCGCGGCCGGCGGCGCCCGCGAACGCCGCCGTCGCCTCGCACGAAGCCTGCCGAGGCGGACGACTCCCGGTCGGCCGCGCCGCGCGCGGCTCGGGCGGTCGCATTTTGCTTAGGGATGATCGGCGTCGAAGCACGCGCATCACTCTTTTCTCGCCGTGAATTCGAGTCGGCCTCGGCCGCCTCTGAAATGGACGCCCCGTCCTCCTCCGCGGGGCGTTCACACTCCCCCGCCGCGCGGCGCGGACGCCCGCTTGAGCGCCCTTGGGCGCAGCCGCGTCGCGCGGCCCCGCCTTTTCATTGTATACGCAAATAGCGTGTCAAGGCCGCATAACGTGAAGCGCCCAGGGCTTCAGCCCGACCGGCGCCCGGTTCTCACGAAATAAGTGCAATATCATGTCCGTGTCGCCGGTCAATCGTCTTCATATCTTTCCAGACGATCCTCGCACCGTTCGAGGCGTTTTTTATACTTGTCGCGGTCGCGCTTGTATTTGGCCTTATCATTTTTCGAGTCCGCGACCTCGTCCTCCATCCATTGCAGGTTCTCGTAAGCCTTGCGGAGTTCGAAACGCGCTTCCTCAAGCGTTTGCGGGTTCGGTATGCGGCTCGAATCCACGCGTTGCGGCCGGCCGCCGCCCTCGACATTGACTTCCTTCGGGGCTGTAACCGATATGCACCCCGCCTGGCTCAACATCAACGCACATGCGGTAAAACACAACCAAAATCTCAAATGCATCGACAGTACCTCCCTTTCCATTTTAATCTCGTGCTCGCCTTCACACGGACCATCTCGATGCGGCGTTTAACAATCGCCTGTAATGAGGCCGCGGCGCCGAGTCGATCCGTTATCAAGCCGTCAGGTCGATAGACCCGCACCCCCGGCGCGGGTTAGCTTTCCGTTGAAAATCATCTTCGCTGGCCGATCGTGTTTATAGACGCCGGCGTTATTAAGCGCACATGGCCTTTACGGAGAGGCGGCCGCTAGTTACTCCCGCTCGCTGGCGCTCGGTGCTCTGATTGCGGCGCATATGCTCTCTCAGGCCTATACTTGTCCGCCGATACGGGAGGCGGCGGCTGAATTTCAATGGGCAGCAGGGCGCGAACTCGCGTCCTTGGGTTACAGCGCCGCGGCGGTCTCTGCGATCACGTTCGGTACGATCTTGTCCCACTGCCCGTTGAGTCGCGCCCCCGCCGCCCGAGCGTGTCCGCCGCCGCCGTAGCGCCGGGCGATTTCCGACACGTCCAGCCGCTGTTTGCTGCGAAAATTCACGCGAATCAGGGCGCCGGATTCTTCGGTGAACAGCAGGGTGGCTTCCGTTCCGGCCAGGCGCGTGGCTTCGTTCACCAGATCCTCGGTCATCGAGCGATCGGCGCCGGCGTGCTGGAAATCCGCTTCGCGCAGCGTCATCACGGCCATTTTGCCGTCCGCGTGCATTTCGAGATTTTCCAGCAATCGCGCCACCAAACGCAGTTTCTCCGGCGGATCCCGCTGATAAATCTCGCTATGAATCCGGCTCGGATCGACGCCCGCATCGACCAGGTCCGCCGCCGTCCGCATCGTCCGTGCGTCGGTATTGGAAAAGCGAAACCAGCCGGTGTCGGCGGCGAGCCCCGTGAAGAGGGCCGTCGCCAGTTTCTCGTCGAGCTCCAATCCCGTCGAGCGTATCCACTCGGCGACCATCAGGCTCGCCGCGCTCGCCGTGTCGTCAAACAGGCGTAAGTCGCCGTCGCGCAAGCCGATCGGGTCGTGCGTCGCATGGTGATCGATTACCAGCATGCGCGGCGCGGACGCCAGAAACGCGGCCGCCGGCTCGAGTTGCGCCAGCGCGCAGGTGTCCAGGATGACGACGGCGTCGCATTCTTGCGACAACACTTCCCGCGTATCGGCCCAAATTCGCCAAGTCGTCAGCGGTTCGAGGAAGGTGTAGGAATTCGGTATAGGCTCGTAGATAACCGGCTCGGGCGCCAGTCCTCGTCGTCGCAGCGCGATGTCGAGGGCGACCAGCGCCCCCAATCCGTCGCCGTCGGGTCGCGAGTGAGTGAACAGCAAGGGCCTATGGCATTCTTCCAGCCACCGCGTAACGCGGTGATAGTCGTCTTCGTTCATCATAGTCACGAATTGTAACGCGGGAATAGTGCTTTAGCCCGTGCTATTCAGCGTTCCGCCGGATGTTTTTCACCGGTTTCCAGGCGAATTAGAGATGCGGCATAATCGACCTCGGCCGTGTATTTCGCTGGGATCCAATCAAAAGGCCAAACCACGATATCTGAAAACGGCGAAACGCCTGCTCATCAACAGTTGGAAATGTAAAAAACGACGGACGAAGCGGCGAGCCGCCTCGTCCGTCGTGAAATTGCCAGGACAGCGCGTTCGTCGCTTAGACGACGCCCTGATCGATCATCGCATCGGCGACTTTGAGGAAGCCGGCGATGTTGGCGCCGTTGACGTAGTTGCCGGGCGTGCCGTACTTCTCGGCCGTCTCGACACAGGCGGAGTGGATGCTCTTCATGATGTTGTGGAGCTTGTTGTCCACTTCCTCGCGCGTCCAGCCGTAGCGCATCGAGTTCTGCGACATTTCAAGGCCGGAGACGGCGACGCCGCCGGCGTTGGCGGCCTTTCCGGGACCGTAGAGGATCTTGGATTCGAGGAAGACGCTGACGCCGTCCGGAGTGGTCGGCATGTTTGCGCCTTCGCTGACGCAGTAGCAACCGTTCTTGACGAGGTTGTTGGCGTCCTCGACGTTGATCTCGTTTTGCGTGGCGCAAGGCAGCGCAACGTCGCACTTGACCTGCCACAGCGGATTGCACTTGGCGCCGGGCTCGACGGCCTTGTAGGCGGCCTTGGGATATTTGTCGGCGTACTCCTTGATGCGACCGCGCTTGACGTTCTTGAGATTCATGACGAACGCCAGCTTGTCGCGGTCGATGCCTTCCTCGTCGACGATGAAGCCGGACGAGTCGGAGAATGTGAGGGGCTTGCCGCCGAGGTCAAGCACCTTTTCGGTGGCGAACTGGGCTACGTTGCCCGAGCCGGAGACGATGCAGGCCTTGCCCTTGAGGCTTTCGCCGCGGGTTTTGATCATTTCCTCGGCGAAGTAGACATTGCCGTAACCGGTGGCTTCGGGTCGGATGAGGCTGCCGCCCCAGTTGAGTCCCTTGCCGGTCAGGACGCCGACGAACTCGCGGGTGAGTTTTTTGTACTGGCCGAACATGAAGCCGATCTCGCGGCCGCCGACGCCTATATCCCCGGCGGGGACGTCGATGTCATGGCCGATATGGCGGAAGAGTTCGCTCATGAAAGCCTGAGTGAATCGCATGACTTCGAGGTCGCTCTTGCCCTTGGGGTCAAAATCGGAACCGCCCTTGCCGCCGCCCATCGGCAGGGTGGTCAGGGCGTTTTTGAAGATTTGCTCGAACCCGAGGAATTTGATGATGCCGAGGTTGACCGACGGGTGGAAACGCAGGCCGCCCTTGTAGGGGCCGATGGCGCTGTTGAATTCCACGCGCATGCCGCGGTTGACCTGCACCTCGCCCTGATCATCCACCCATGGCACGCGGAACATGATGACGCGTTCGGGCTCGACGATCCGCTCGAGGATCTTGGCCTTGCGGTATTCCGGGTGCTTGTCGACGACGGGCATCAACGATTCGACGACTTCCTCGACCGCCTGATGAAATTCCTTCTGCTCAGGGTTCTTGGCGATGACTCCCGCCATGAAGGTGTCCACGGTGCTAGCCATTAGTGTATCTCCTTTTTCCTCGGATGTAGGGCCTTGGGGGGCTAGCCTCTGGGCCGTACTTTTCGGCCCGCTTACTCAAACCATCAGCGCCATGGTTAAATCCGACGCCTCGAACGACATAAACTCCAGGAGCGGTCGGCGGCCCATTTTCATGGACATTCGCCGACTCCCGCCCCCCAAGGTTGCCATAATCCCGCGAGTATAATAAGCGAGTAGTCGTGATGCAATGTGGCGGCGGCAAAAACGGATCGACATCGACGAAATATTACGAAATTCAAGCAACAGGCGGGGGGGGGCGACGAAAAGCCGCGAGTTTCAGTCCATGCGACCGCAGGGCCGATGGACCGTTGCGAATAGGCATAGGTTGCATTGGATTAAAAAGACAGCTTCGGCCGGCAGGGTCGTCGCGCGTTACGGATTGATAAACGGAGTCTCTCAACGCCCGCTGTTAAAAACAGAGAGCGCGACCTCAATCGAGGCGCGCGCTCTCTGTCAGTGGTTCGTTACTTCGTTAACCTGCGGGCTATTGGAGCCAGTTTCCTGATACGCCGATGTCCAGCGGGAACGCCTGGGCTACCTTGTTATCCCACATGCCGCGCCAGAGGGCCGCGACCGGCTCGATAACCATGTTATCGAAGTCGCTCTCCTGGCCGAAGAGCGCCGTTGCGGTGGCGTCCTCAAAAGCCGTCACGGCTTCCTCGCCGACCGTCTGGTAGAAACCAACCGCGTCGCCGTTGGTTACGCAGGCCGGCACGCCTTGCGGCATCGGGAAACCGCTGAACTGCATGTGGAATGTGGCTCCGCCCAAAGCAAGCAGGAACAAAGCCCTTTTCATCGTGTTTTTGGTCATGTGTTTAATCTCCTTGATTTCAGTTACTGAATATCGTCCTTGAGTCAAATTTTATACAGTTTTATCGGTCAGAATGCAACCTGCAATTGAACACGGAAAACCCAGGCGTCGTCGTTGACGTTCGCCAGGCTGGAATAGCTGCTCGTGATCGGGGCCTCGTAGACCCGCGTCACGTCGGCTTGCAGCTTGACGTTGTTTCCTTCCAGGTAGTAGTTCAGGCCGCCTGAGTATTCCCAGACGCCTTCCTGGCCGTTGGCGAGCGTTGATACGCCGCCGACGCGGGCCACGGCTTCAAGTTTCTTTTCCAATCCTGGGATTGGCAGGAAATAACCCAGCGAGAGGTAGGCCCCGTGCTGAACGACCGTGTCGCCTTGGCGAGTCATCATCCACCACGGCGTGAACGGGCGTCGTCCGGCGCGTCTCGGGTCGACGATACGCAGGATGTATTCGCCCGCGGCCGAGAAGCCCATGTACTTGAACGCGGCGTCTAAGCCGAACTGGTTGATTTGCATGCCGTTGGTGTTGGTCAAGCCGAAGCCGCCGACACCCAGCGGGCGCCGCGGCAGCGGGAACGGAATGCGGGTGGTTGCGGTGTCGCCTTCGTCCTCGTTGAAAGCGTAATGGAAACCGATGTCCAACGCCGGTGCGGAGTCGCCGCCGAGATCGCTGACGGTCTTGAAAGCGGGTCCGTCTTCGCCGCCGAGCGCGTGCCAAACGCCGCGGAACACGAGCGCGGGATTGCTGTCCATGTCCGTGCCGGTGGGCGTGGCCTGATCGTTGGTGATGGTGCGATTGCCGGCGCCGCTGAGGGCGTTGAGCACCTGGATGTAGTACTCGAACTTGTTACTGCATTTGCCCCAGAACTGCACGCCGACGCCGAGGCCGGAACCGAAGACCGCGTCGGTCATCGGACGGTCCATGAAGTGCTGGGCGTCATCGGCCATGGCCTGTGCGCGCGTGGTCATGATGCGCATGCGACCGGCGCGAAACTGTAATTCATCTCGGAAACGATAGTTCACATAAGCGTAGAACGGGGTGAAGTTATAGTTCTGAGCCGAGGACGTGTACACGTGGAACACGTACGTCAGATCGGGCGTGAAAGCGTGGCCCGTGAAGTTCAAGAACAAACGCTGGATGTCAAAACCCGTGCGGTCGTTTCGTTGCAGCCGCGGCGTCAGGTAGCGGTTGCTGTTGCTCGTGTTGTAGTGCGTCCAACGGAACTGGAATCGTCCGTTGAACTTCATTTTGAACTTGTCGTCGCTGCTTTTGATGAAGAAGCCCTTGTCGTATCCCGCTTGAAGCATGGAGGGCATGAGGCTCTCGCGAAATTCCTGTTCGCTCAACACCTCACGAATCTGTTGCTTCATCGCTTCTACTCGCGCGGCATCATTATCCTGCGCTCCAGCGGAAACTAATCGACGTTCCAGCGACTCGATCTCTTGTTGTTGCGTTTGCAACAACTTTTCCAGCCGGGCGATTGAGTCGCCCGGATTCCCTTGTGCGGACGACGTATCGCCTTCCGCAAGCGCCTGTGCGGACACTAGCCCCAACAACATCATGCCGAACAGGCATCCGC
>Ga0180434_10002820_pt1 | contig 22621 bp, 17 predicted proteins | sample SS_ome_7_FD_132453 | JGI IMG/M metagenome (GOLD analysis project Ga0180434, IMG submission 132453) | Hypersaline lake sediment archaeal communities from the Salton Sea, California, USA - SS_1_D_2 metaG | ecosystem: Environmental > Aquatic > Non-marine Saline and Alkaline > Hypersaline >...
ATCATCCCGGTCAGGACATCGCCCGTGCCGCCCGAGGCCATGCCGGGGTTGCCCGTGGGGCAGATGCGCACCCGGCCCTCGGGAGTTGCGATGACGCTCCGCGCGCCCTTCAGTACGGCCACGCAGCCGAAGCGCTTCGCCGCGGCTCGCGCGCTCTCGATGCGGTCCACCTGCACCGCAGCGACGTCGGTGCCCATGAGACGCGCCATCTCGCCCGGGTGGGGCGTGATCACGGCCGCACCGCGCGACTCGATCAGGCACTCGGGCCCATCGGCGATGGCGTTCAGGCCGTCCGCGTCAACCACCATCGGCTTGACGCAGTCACGCACCAGGCGCTGCACGACCTCGGCCGTCTCGGCGTGGCGCGACAGCCCCGGTCCCACCACGAGCACGTCGCAGTCGGCCAGCATCTCCTGGATCAGCACCACGGCGTCGCAGCCCAGCGTCCGCCGCGGCGTCTCGGGCAGCGGGCGCGTGATGACCTCGTCAACCTTCGCTTCGAGGATATCGTTGAGGCTCTGCGGCACGCCGAGATACACCAGGCCCGCCCCGGCCCGGAGTGCCGCGCGACTGCAGAGCGCCGCCGCTCCCGTCATGCCCACCGCGCCCGCGATCACGAGCACGCGCCCGAAGTCGCCCTTGTGGGCGTCGCGCCGGCGGCGCGGCAGGAGCGCGCTCACCTGCACCGGCTCAATGAGGTCGGCGGCGATTTCGGCCTGTTCGATCACCTCCGCCGGGATGCCGATGTCGGCGACGTGCAGGTCGCCCACGCACTCGGCGGCGGGGTACAGGGTCAGCCCCACCTTGGGCAGGCCCATGGTCACGGTGCGGTCGGCCGAGACGGCCACACCGCAGATGAGGCCCGAGTCGGCGTCCACGCCCGACGGCACGTCCACGGCGACCACGCGGGAGCCGCCCTCCGCGCGCGAGGCGTTGCTCAACTCGATGAACTCGCGCGCCAGGCCGCTCACCTCGCCGCTGATGCCCGTGCCCAGCACCGCGTCCACCAGGACGCGCGATTCGCGCGCCGCCACCGCCAGCGCCTCGGCCTGGGGCCACTTGGCAAGCGGCTGCGTGACCTCGTGGATGGGCACCTCGATCTTCCCGGCCGCCTCGAAGTTGGCCTTGGCGTCGCCCTCCAGGTCCGCGCCCTTGCCGGTCAGCACGGCGGCGACGTCTGCGCCCCACTCCTGCAGCAGGCGCGCGGCCACGAAGCCGTCGCCGCCGTTGTTGCCCTTGCCGCAGAAGACCAGGACGCGCTTCCCCTCCCCCTCCTCAAGGAGGTCCGTCACGGCTCTGAACACCGCGGCGCCGGCGTGCTCCATCAGCGCGGCGCCGGGGACGCCTGCGTCCTCGATGGTACGGCGATCCAACTCGCGCATCTGCTTGGCGGTGACCAGTCTCATGAGCGCTCCTCGTGTGAACTGCGCGGCAGCACCATCGCGCAGGCAACTGCGTACTCCTGGCAGTGGGACAGCGACACCAGCACGGGACGCGACCCCGCCAGGCCCTGGGCCCGCCCGTGGAGCCTGATTCCGGGCCGGCCGGCGGCGTCTCGCACGACCTCGACCTCCTGCCAGGAGAGGCTGCGCCCCAGCGCCTTGGCGACGGCCTCCTTCGCCGCAAAGCGCGCCGCGAAGTGGGGCGCGCTGCGGGCGCGCGCCGCGCAGTAGGCCTGCTCGCCGTGGGTGAAGCACCGCCGCGCCAGAGCCGGCCGGCGCGCGAGCGCCGCCTCCATGCGGGGGATCTCGATGATGTCTATGCCGATGCCCGGCTCCATTCCGTCCTCCGGATCAGAAGTCAACCGCCAGCCCGAGGCGCCGGAACTCGACGCGGCGCGAGTGCAGGTCGCGGGCCGTCACCAGGTCGGCGCCGACGTTGGACACGCGGTGCTCGGGAAGGCGCTCCAGGGCCCGCGCCTCGCCCTTGGTGATGATGGTCCAGAGCAGGTTGACGGCCTGCTTGCCGGCCATGTAGTGGCGCGGGGCGACTGCCGCGATGATGCTCCCATCGTCTACGCGGCGCATGATGTCGCTCGTGCCGCCCACGCACGCGATCTTGATCTCTCCCAGGCGCGCCATGTGCTCCACGGCCTCCGCGCACGCGAGCGCGGCTGCGGGCTCCGTGGCGTAGAAGGCCGACAGGCGCTGGTACTGCATGATCGCCCTGAGTGCGGCGTCGCGCGCGGCTTCGGCATCGCCGTACTCCAGTGTGTCGAGCACCGCGACGCCGGGCTCGTCGCGCACCACCTCTGCAAAGCCCTCCGCGCGTTGCTGCAGGGCCGGGTCGCTGCGTGAGCGCATCACGATCACGAGGGCGCCGCGCGCTGCGCCCCGGCGGTCTGTGAGCGCCTTGACCAGCGCCCTGCCGGCCGCAAAACCCATGGATTCGTCGCCGGCGGTCACGAAGGCGATGCGGCCCGTGCCCGGGGCGTCCGTCTCCACCGTCACACAGGGCACGCCTTGTGCCGTCGCCTTGCGAATCCTCTCGGCAACGGCCTCTCCGTCGCACGCAACCAGCGCGATGCCCTTGACCCCGCGCTGCAGATACTCCTCGATCGCCTGTGACTGAGCGGCCGGCTCCGGGCCCTCGGGAACGGAGGCCTCGATAGTGAACCCGGCCTCCTCGGCCGCGGCCACCGCCCCGTGCTGCGTCTGCACCCAGGCCTCGTTGCGCTGCGCCCCCAGCAGGGCGATGTCCAACGGCTCGGGCGCCTTCGGTCCGCAGCCCCCAGCCAGCAGCACGGCCAGGCATCCCAGGCGCACCGGGCCCATCGCGTGCCGCCACACCCGCCCTGGCCGCTTATCCACAGCGCCCTGTCCCTTCCACGGGGCTCTGCGTCGCTCCTGCGCGAGGCGCAGGCGCGGCGCCGGTGCGGGTGGACGGCGAAGGTGGCCCCACGCCCCCTTAGAGGGCGCTGAGGCGCCCTGGGACGCCCTCCGGCCGTCCATGGCGCATCCCCGCTGCGATGCACCTTGCCTACTGCACAAGAAACCGACAAATGCGGGGAGGAACCCGGCGCGCCGCCGGCGTAACCCCACGACAGAACGCGTGGAACGGACCCCCGGCATATAGAGAGACCCGTACAGACAGGGCGTTTCGGCACTCACCAACGGCCAAGGCAACCCGAGAGCGGCTCCAGGAGGCAGCGCGCAAATGGGCCAATTCTTCGTGGCGGCGCCGGCATACGGTGCAGAGACTCCGCCGAATCTGCATTTGGCGTATCCCATGCTGCTTGCAGACGCTCTGGCACGCTACCGCAGGGTTCGCGGCGACACCGTCCTCTTCTCCGCAGGCAGCAACGAGAGCAGCCAGCAGTTGGCTGCCGCCGGGGCCCGCGAGGACCTGGCCCCCCTCAGTTTCGCCGAGCGCCTGGCCGATCAGCACGCGGCCGTCTGGTCCGGCCTGAGCGTCGCCCCCGACCGGCTGGTGCGCACCAGCCACCCCGTGCACCACGATGTCGTGCAGGGCATGATCGCCCGGCTCTTCCGCATGGGTGACGTCTACTGGGGGTCCATGCGCGGGCACTTCTGTCTCTCCTGTGAGGTCCTGCTGGACGAGGCCGAGGTGGCCGACGGCGGCCGCTGCCCGAACCCCGAATGCGGCCGCGAGGTGCAGTGGATCGACACCCAGACCTACCTGATGCGCACGGGGCAGTATCAGGACCGGGTCCGGGATCACCTGCGCAGCCAGCCGAAGTGGATCCAGCCTGCCGACTGGGCGGAGCGCGCGCTGCAGGTGTGTGCGACGCAGCGGCCCGAGCCCTATGCTGCGCGCATCTCGAACTGGGGCGTGCTCACTCCGCCGCAACTGCCCCGCGCCTCGGGCATGCGCGTGTCGGTGTGGGTGGACGTCCTCACCAACTACCTCACCGCGGCCTGGTACCTGCAGCATGAGGACGTGTTCCGCGCGCACTGGCCCCCCGACCTGCAGGTCGTTACCCAGGACCTGAACGGCGAGCAGCACCTCTGGCTGTATCCCAGCCTGCTGCTGTCCCAGGGCGTGGATCTGCCCCGCCAGATGATGGCCGTGGCCCTCCCCGGGACCGCCGGCCCGGACAGCCCGAACCGCAGGACGCATCCCCTGGCGGTGGCAGGGGCGCTCTCCCGGCTCGCCAAGTGCGAACAGCCCCTGGCGGCCGATGCGCTCCGCTGGTTCACGCTCCACGAACTCTGCGACCGGGGCAGCCAGGGATTCACCATGGCCTCCTTCGTGACGTGCTACAACCGGGATCTCTCCGGCAGGCTGAGCCGGTTGGCCTATCGCGTCATGGACATGCTGCACGGCATCGCACGCGGGCGCGCGCTGCCGCCGGGCGCGTTCCGGCCGCCGGTGGACCAGTGGATTTCCGAGGCCTGGCGGCGGGTGACGGGCGCCTATGACGCCTCGTCGGTCAAGGAGGCGTCCGACGCGGTGATGGAACTGCTCGAACGCCTCAACCAGCACCTCGACCAGCGGGCCCCGTGGGCGGACCGCAAGAGGAAGAGCAAGACGGCGGCCATCGTGATCTCGGAGGTGGCCGAGGCGCTGGCCAAGGCCCTGGTGATGGTCGCCCCGGTGATGCCGGAGGCAGCCGAGCGCCTGGGGCGCGATCTCGGCATGGTGCGCGCCCCCCGCGAGTGCGGCGAATGGTGGGGCGAGGTGCGGCCGTGCCTGGTGCTGCGCGGCGCACGCCTGCGCAGGCCGGAGACCATCTACCCGCCCGTCTCGAGCCAGGCGCGCCTGCCATCGCGCCAGGAGATCGAGGTCGCGGACCGCGTCGCGGTAGCCGGGCGCTAGGGTCGGCCGCCTCAAGCGTCTTGTTGCCTGCTTCGCGTTGACAGGGGCGGGCGCCTGCGGTATACTGCTTCGTACCCTGGCCTGCACGGATCGGGGGTCGCGCCTGTGCCTCGAGAACCGAGCGCCTACGAGATCCTGGGTCTGCCGCGCAGCGCCACCACCAGCCAGATTCGCGCCCGCTATCGGCAGTTGGCGCGTCGCTACCAGGTGGCCCGCACGACGGAGCAGATCTTCGAGGAAGATAAGTTCCTGCAGCGCGTCCGCGCCTACCTGGTGCTGGATTCGCCCAGTCGGCGCGAATACGACCGCGAACTCCGCCTCGCCAAGCGGACCGGGGTCCCGCTTCCCGATCTGCTCAGCCCCATGTCGCCGACCGACCGCGTGCTGCTCGCAGCGGAGGTCGCGTTCGTGCGCGGCGCGGCGCAGGAGGCCACCAACCTGGTCCGCGCGATCCTGGACAAGTCGCAGCACAACGCCCGCGGCTGGGCGCTGCTGGGCGAGATCCTGATCTCGCAGGCGAAGTACGACGAGGCGGTGTCGGTGCTCAACTTCGCCATTCAGTTCGATCCCAACACCCAGCGCTACTGGAACCTGCTCAACGAAGCATCCGCCCTGCGCGAGGGTCGCGCCGCGCCCCGCCCGGTCGTGGAACCGACGACGGAATGGGAGCGCCCCGCCTACGTCTGGGCTCTGGCGGCGGGCGCGCTGGCGGTCGTCATCTTCAGCATGCTCTTCGTGCATGCCAAAACGAACAGCACGGTGTCGTGGTACTTCTACGACATCGAGATCCCCTGGCTGCCCATCGTGGTGGGCGTCGTGGACGGGCTGGTGGTCGGGCTGGTGCTTGCCATCGGCAATCTCCTCGACCGCTTCGACGACGAACTGATCCACTATCAAGTGTGGTACGAGATCGCCGGGGGCAGCAACCTGTCGCTGGTGCCGCTGGGGCTGCTGCTGATTCCGACGGGTCTCATCTGCTTCTGGCTGGCGTTCGGGTTCTACGCGATCATCGCCTACATGAACGAGCGCCTCTCGCCCTCCGTCAGCCTGGTGATCGCGGCCACTGCGGTCGTCACGGCGGCGCTGACGGTCCTGGCGCCGAGCGGCCGCTGGGCCGTGCTCGTGCTGGCGGGGAACGCCACCTTCGGGGGCGCGATCCTGGGGTGGTTCCTGGGCAGCCTGCGCCGGGTTGTCTGGCGGAAGGTGGACCCCGCGACGGCCGGCCCGCACGGCTCCGAGATGACGCCCTGACGGCGTTTCGCCCACTCCTCTCGCCTGTCCGCCGCAGGCCGCGGCGCGAAGCAGGCTTCCAGGCGCTCCTTGCCACCGCCGGGCAACATCGCTATAATACCGGCGCCGCGCCGCCGGACGCGACCCTGAGGGTGGACGCGGCCGTTGGCTCCGCCCTGCGGAGCCGGAAGGGACCCCCGGGATGCTCGACGGGCGGCGCCACGGCGACCCGGTGGGGTAGCGGTCGGTCAACGAGGGAGCGTCTGATTTCATGCTGCGAGAGCGTCTCCTGAGCGCGGCGGTCGGCATTCCGGCCGTCATCGCCATCCTCTTCCTGGACGGCATCCCGGCGCTGCAGAACATCCCGCTGCTCCTGCTCGCCGCCGGAGTGGCCGCCATGGGAGCGGAGGAGGTCGGCGTCCTGCTGCACAGGAGGGGTTACGCGCCCCCCAAGTGGCTCGGAGCCTCGCTGGGACCTCTGCCCCCGCTGGTGCTCTACTTCCACGGGGCGCGGCCCGCCTACTCCGACGCCATACTCGTCGTGCTGACGCTGACCATCGTCTTCCTCGTGCTCATGGCGTTCCTGACCTTGATCGCCGACGTGGTCAAGCGCTCCTGGATGGCCCTGCGCGACTTTGCCCTGGTCGTGGCGGGCGCGACGTATGTGGGTGGCGCCCTGGGGCTTCTGCTGCTGCTGCGTTACCTCCGCTACGACACGTCCCCCCCGTGGGGCATGTGGCCCGTGCTGCTGGTGTTTCTCTGCACGTGGGCCATGGACGCCGCGGCCTTCCTGACGGGCAGTCGCTGGGGCCGCCACCGGCTCTGCCCCAGCGTCAGCCCGGCCAAGAGCGTCGAGGGGGCCGTCTCCGGCCTCCTCGCCAGCATCGTCATCAGCGGCGTCTTCCTGACCCTGGCCACACACCCGCGCCACCCCCTGCTGGCCGCGGCGGCCATAGGTCTCGCGCTGGGGGTGGCCGGCGAGGCCGGCGACCTGCTGGAATCGCGCTTCAAGCGCTGGGTGGGCGCGAAGGACTCGGGCGACGTCATCCCCGGCCACGGCGGCGTGCTCGACCGCTTCGACAGCCTGCTGTTGGCCGCTCCCGTCCTTTACCTGATCCTCCGGCTCTACCGAGGCTGAGATGGGGGTTCGCCGCGTCGCCATCCTCGGCTCGACGGGCTCCATCGGGCGCCAGGCGCTGGAGGTGATTGAGGCCCTGCCGGATTGCCTGGGCGTCGCCGCCCTCACCGCCGAGCGCAATGTCGAACGGCTCGCCGAGCAGGCGCTGCGCGTCCGGCCCGACCTGGTCGCCATCGCCGATTCCGCCCTCGCCGAGGATCTGTCGGCTCGGCTGCGCGGCACAGGCGTGGCGGTCGCGGCCGGCCGCGACGGCGTGCGCCAGGCAGCCGCGATGGAGCAGGCCGACGTGGTATTGGGCGCGATCTCGGGCCTGGCCGGCCTGGCGCCGGTGCTGGACGGTGTGCGCGCGGGCAAGACGGTGGCCCTGGCGAACAAGGAACCTCTCGTGGCGGCGGGAACAATCGTGATGGAGGAAGCCCGCCGCAGCGGGGCGCGGATTCTGCCCGTGGACAGCGAACACAGCGCCATCTTTCAGGCGCTGCGGGGATGCGACCGGCGCGAGGTCGCCCGTCTCGTCCTGACGGCGTCGGGCGGGCCGTTTCGCACCCGGCCCCCGGGGGAACTAGAAACCGTGACACCCCAGGAGGCCCTGGCCCACCCCACCTGGCAGATGGGCCCCAAGGTGACCGTAGACTCGGCGACCCTGATGAACAAGGGCCTGGAGATCATCGAGGCCCACTGGCTCTTCGATATGCCTTATGAACGCATTGACGTGCTGGTCCACCACCAGAGCGTGATCCATTCGCTGGTCGAGTTCGTGGACGGCACCTCGCTGGCGCACCTGGGCCCGCCCGATATGCGGCTGCCGATCCAGTTTGCCCTGTGCTACCCGGAGCGGCCGCCCAGGCGGTGGGCCACCGCCGACCTGGCCGATCTGGGCTCCCTGACCTTCGAGCAGCCCGACCTGGAGCGCTTCCCCTGCCTCGCGCTGGCCCGCCGCGCCGGCGAGGCCGGCGGCACGGCGCCCGCCGTGCTGAACGGCGCCAACGAGGAGGCCGTGGCGCTCTTCCTGGCCGGGCGCATCCGCTTCACCGAGATCGCGCTCTGCGTCGAGCGCGCGCTGGAGGCTCACGCGCCCGTGGCCCGGCCGACGCTCGAGGAGATCGTGACAGCCGACGAGGAAGGACGCGCCGCCGCGCGCGCGGCAGCGTGACGGGACGATGACCTTAGCAAACGTAGCCGCCTACGCCGCGACCATCGCCGCCCTGGCGGTCATCATCGTGGTGCACGAGTTCGGGCACTTCGCGGTGGCCAAAGCATTTCGCATGCCCGTGGAGGAGTTCTCGATCGGCTTCGGGCGGCCGATCCTGGCGCGGTTCAAGCGCGCCGAGACGCTCTACACGCTGCGGCTGTTTCTCGTAGGCGGCTTCGTGCGCATCACCGGCATGGAGCCGGACTCCAAGGCCGAGGACGGGTTCGACCGGCGCCCCGTCCGCCAGCGGATGGCGGTCATTCTCGCGGGTTCGGCGATGAACCTGGCGCTGGCCGTGGTCGTGTTCATCGCGTTGGGGCTAATCGTCGGCAAGACGGTCGTCACCAACGAGATCCAGCAAGTCGTCTCCGATACGCCGGCCGCGCGCGCGGGCCTGCGGCCGGGCGACCGCATCGTCGGCGTCAACCAGACGTCGGATACGTGGGAGGAGATCCGCAGCGAACTCCGTGCTCACCCCGGCGAGTCCGTGCGCCTGACACTGGAGCGCGACGGCCGGACGCTCACCCTCCCCATCGTGCCGGAGCCCACTGAGGAGAAGGAGCGGGAGGGCACGCTGCTCAGGCCGAAGTGGCGGGACGTTACCGTGGGCGTGATCGGCATGGTCCCCAAGGGGACCCGCGAGCCCATGGGCTGGGGCGAGTCCATCGCAGACGGCGCGAGCCAGGCGTTCGGCGTGGTGCTGGGCATCTACTGGACCGTGACGGGCCAACTCCCCGTCCGTGTGAAGGACGCCGTCGGCGGGCCGGTTGCCGTCGTCCGGTTCATGGCGCAGGGCTGGAAGGGCGGCCTGGCGTGGTTCGTGAACCTCGCCGCGATGTTCAGTTTCCAGATCGGACTCATCAACCTGTTCCCCATTCCCGCGCTCGATGGCTCGCGCGCCGTGTTTCTGTCCATCGAGTGGATCCGCCGCAGGCCGCTCGATCCGCGCAAGGAGGCGCTCGTTCACGTCGTGGGCTTCATGGTGCTCATCGGCTGCATGATACTGCTCACCATCAAGGACGTTCAGCCCTTCGTCGGCAAACTGCAGCGGATGTTCTCCGACATGACCAGGCAGTAGGGGCAAGCCCATGGTTCGCAAGCCGCGGCGGGTGGTGCGGGCGGGCGATCTGGCGCTGGGCGGCGACGCCCCCGTTTCCGTCCAGTCCATGACCAAGACGGCCACCTCGGACGTCTCGGGCACAGTCGCGCAGATTCGCACCCTCGAAGCCGCCGGCTGCGAACTGGTGCGCGTGGGCGTGCCCGACATGGCCTCCGCCCGCGCGCTGGGCGAGATCAGGTCGGCCATTGGCATCCCGCTCGCCGCCGACATCCACTTCGATCACCGCCTGGCGCTGGAGGCCATCGCCCAGGGCGTGGACAAACTCCGCCTGAACCCGGGGAATCTCGAGGACCCCGCCAAGGTGCGGGCCGTAGTCGAGGCCGCCGGCGAGGCAGGCGTGCCCATTCGCGTCGGGGTCAACTCGGGCTCGCTGCCCCACGACGTGCGCCAGCGCCACGGCGCGGACATCCGCACGGCCGACGGCGCCGGGCAGGCGCTGGTCGAGTCGGCGCTCAAGCATATCGTCATCCTGGAGGACCTGGAGTTCGACGCCATCGTGGTGTCTCTCAAGTCCTTCGACGTGCCCTCCACCATCCGCGCCTACGAGATCATGGCGGAGCAGCGCGACTACCCCCTGCACGTCGGCATTACGGAGGCGGGCGTGCCGCCCGCCGCCTCCATCCGCTCGGCGGTCGGGATCGGTGCGCTGCTCGCGCGCGGCCTGGGCGACACGGTGCGTGTCTCGCTCACCGCCGACCCGGTCGAGGAGGTGCGCGTCGCCATCGAGATCCTGCGCTCGCTCAACCTGCGGGCCGGAGGCGTCACCTTCATCTCCTGCCCCACGTGCGCGCGCTGCCACACCGACCTGCGCCCCGTCGCCGTCGAGGTCGAGGAGCGCCTCCGCCCGCTCGACGACCGTCTGCGCCGCGAGGGGCGCGACCTGCGGGTGGCCGTGATGGGCTGCGAGGTGAACGGGCCGGGCGAAGCCCGCGAGGCCGACGTCGGCATCGCGGCCGGGCCCAAGACGGCGGCGCTCTTCGTGCGCGGCGAGGTGGTGCGCCACGTGCCCCCCGCCGAGATGGCCGACGCTCTCATCGCCGAGGCCGAGCGCGTGGCCGCCGACCTCTAGGCCGGGCGTGCGCGGCGTTCGCGGGCAATCCACGCGCGAATTGACAGGGCCGCACGCCGCGCGCTATACTCGCCGGTGGAGAGGTGGCCGAGTCCGGTTGAAGGCGCACGACTCGAAATCGTGTACTCCGGGTCAAACCGGGGTCGTGGGTTCGAATCCCACCCTCTCCGCCATCCCCCCCGGCTGTCCTCAGGCCGGCGTCGTGCTGCGGGACGTGCCCACCAGGAAGAGCAGCGCCGCGGCCGCGTAGGCCGCCCCCGCGACGAGCAGTTCCGACCTGAAGCCGTACTCCATCGCGATGAAGACGGCGACGATGGACCCCACCACCGAGAAGCACAGGTTGACGCCCCACGCCCAGGGCGCGACGCGCTCCGGGGTCGTCCGCAGGCCGAGCGGAAGCGGCATCCCCAGCAGGAAGCCCCCCGGCACGATCAACGCGACGCTCAGGGCGAGCCGGGCCGCCAGCGACCAGCCCTGTCCCGCCGCCACGATGCCGTCCCACAGCGCGTAGTGGACGGCGATCCAGATCAGGAGGACCAGCACGCCGGCTGTGAGCGCGGCACGCGGCCTGCGCACGGAGCCGGTGGTGAGGCTTCCCAGGCCCGATGTGATGAGCAGCACGGAGAGCACGACCGTGACGGCGTACACGGGATGCCCCAGGAACAGGACGAGGCGCTGCATCAGGAGCATCTCGATGGACATGAAGCCCAGGCCCAGTGCGGCGAAGTAGCCCAGCCACGCCGACCACCCCGGCGCGCGCACGCCCCGGCGCCGGTAGATCGCCAGCGGCGCCAGCACGAAGGCCGCGCTCAGCACCGCCGCCACGCGGAACGTCGCCCGCAGCGCCGCCCGGCCTTTTGAATCCCGTTGGCCGACCAGGAGCGAGAGCGGCTTCCACGCAGGCCTCGGGCTGAGTTGGTTGGCCAGATCGAAGAAGAACGGCTTGTCATCGGTCACCGGCCGGACATCGTAGACCTGCCGGCTGTAGAACGCCTCCGAGCCGCCCGAGGCGAGCAGTCCCCTGAAGGCCGCGGCGCGCTCCTCGAACCCCCCTGCCTGTGGGTGCGGATGGAGGAGGTTCCATCCGTGCTTCCCGGCGGCCTCGGACGCAGCGGCGATCTCCTCGGGCGCGAACGGCTCGCGCTTGACGAGCGCCGTGCCCTGGATTCCCTGCTCCACGACGATGAAGCACTTCGAGACGTCGCGCACGCCCTGGCGCTGCAGCGCCGCCATGGCCACGCTGCACACTCGAAGCATCTCGGCGTCCAGGTCGCCCATCCACCGGGTGATGCCCACCATCCCTCCAGGCTTGAGGCGCGTGAGATACGCCTCGAACCCCTCGACGGTGTAGAGGTAACTCTCGCTCAGGCTGTAGGCCCCCGAAGCCGCCGCGGCCCACGTGTCCACCAGCGAGAGTTGCACCATGTCGTAGCGCTCGGGGGTGCGCGAGGCGAAGTGCCGCCCCTCCCCCACTACCACGCGGACCTCGGGCCTGTCGTACAGCCCGCCGGCGAACCAGGCGTAGCGGTTGAGCACGAGATCGGTTATCAGGGGGTTGATCTCGACCGCCGTCACCCGCTCCGCCCCGGCCTGCAAGGCGCTCAGCACGTCAATGCCGCCGCCGGCCCCGATGATGAGCACCGAGTCGCGCCCCCCGACGAGGTACGGCAGGTTGGGCGGCCGCCCGGTCAGCCATCCCAGGTCAACGCCCGGCTCGTTGTGCGGGATCTCGGTCAGCGCCTTGCCGTCAATGTAGACCTGCAGTTCGTGGGGCAGGGCCCGGCCGCCGGGCCCGATGTCCACGTCCGCGGGGGAGATCACGTCCACGCGCGAAAGCGGGTTCCACGCCGACAGCAGCAGCCTGGTGGGCGTGAGCGAGTAGCCCGGGTACATGGTCCGGGCCTTCTCGGTCCGCAGCGGCACTTCGACCGACCTCACGCCCGCGGCCGCCAGCACGAGCACGGGAAGAGCCGCCAGAGCCCACCACCGCGCCGCACGCGCCCGCGACGGCAGCGCAAAGGCCACCGCGGCCAGCCCCCCTAGCACGCCTACTGCGCCCACCGCACCCGGGCCCCCCAGGGGGCGAAGCAGCATCATGCCCAGCACGCCGCCCCCGCCCGCGCCGAGCAGGTCCGCCGCGTACACGGTGCCCACGAGCGACCGGCTCCGCGTGAGCGCGGTCGTGATCGTCACGCCGACGAATACGAAGGGAAGGGCCGCCGCCAGGTAGAAGGCCGCGCCCGCCGGCCACCCAGCCGCACCCATCACGTCGCCCCGGCCCGGCATGAAGGGCAGGTGGCACAGCGCAAGGAGGCTGAGCGGCACGCTCACCGCGAAGCCCAGTGCGCTCCCCCACAGCAGCGAGGAGGTGTCGGCCCGATCCAGCCGCGCCAGGCTCCGCGACGCCCATTGCACCAGGCGCCGGGCGCCCGCGCGCACCGCCTGTGCCAGTCGCCACCCAAGCGGGTAGTAGCGCGACCACGCGGGCAACGGGTGCGGCGCTGGTTGCGGCGGCGGAGAACCCGCCTGCCCGCCCGCCCCGTGTGCCGCCGCGAGCAGCGCCGCGCTGGCGCCGAACCCGAACATGGCGACACTCACTACGAGAAACGCGTAGTGGTGCCACATCATCACGGAGAAGATGCGGGTGAGCAGCACCTCGAGAGCCAGCGAGGCCGCCGAGATGAGGAAGACGCCGGCGCATACGGCGATCCGGAAGGATCGCGGTGCCGCCGATAGGTTTCGTTCGCCTGAGGCCGCCAATTACCACTCCGCGAGCGCACGAGGGGACGGCCAACCTTGCGGCGCCGTCCCCCGCGCGATGCTTGCCATGCGACAGGGCCATACGTTCTGCAAGGCCCTTGGGGGTCCTTTCCAGTGTGGCGGGAGCGCGGCAGGAGCCGGGCGGACGCGCCCGGAAGACGGTGCACGGTCAGCGCTCACGAGAAGGAGGCCTTGCGCCATGCACCACACGCCGGTTCACTTCGAGATTCCCGCCGATGACCCCGAGAAGTTGTCGGGGTTCTACCAGGACCTGTTCGGCTGGACGATCACGAAGGCGCCCGGGCCCGTGGACTACTGGATGGTCGAGACGGCCCCCGAGGGCCAGGGCGTCAACGGAGGCATGATGGCGCGCCAGGTGCCTCAGCAGCAGATCATGGTGTACTTCCAGGTCGAGTCCATAGACGACTTCGCGACCAAGGCGCAGTCGCTGGGGGGCACGGTGGTGATGCCCAAGCACGCCGTGGCGGGCATGGGGTGGTTCGCCGTCTGCCTCGATCCCCAGAACAACGCTTTCGCGCTGTGGGAGGACGACTCATCGGCGGCGTAGGGTGAGGGCGTCGGAACCTTTCCGACCGTTGTGCAGTCAGATAGCCGGCTGGGGGCTGCAAGTTGCCCGAAAGGGGGGCATGATGATGCGCAAGATCGTCGCGGCGTTCGCGCTGGCGGTGGCGGCATCCGCAGGCCAGGCCGCGGAGCCCCTGCGCGACCTGCCCGTCAGCATCCAGGTGCTCGATGCGAGCGACCAGCCCGTCTCAGGCGGCATGGCGTACCTGGACGGCAACGCAGTGGGCAAGAGCGTGCGCGATGGTTGGGCCAGCGACATTCGCCGCGAGGTCAAGCCGGGAGTGGCCATTGTGGCCTACACGCGGCCCGGGTTCGCGGCGGTGCGGCGCGTGCGGGTGCGGGAAACCGATCAGTCACTGACGGCGACCATCCGGTTGGGCGAGGAGCCGGTGGCAGAAGGCCAGGTGGTCGCCAGCGACGGCACGCCCATGCCCGGCGCGGAGATCGTCGTGCACTCCAATGCCTTCTGGCGGGCGATCGGGCACTTCGAGGCCGACCAGGAGGGCCGCTTCCAACTGGACGGATACTGCCTGGACGGAGCGAGCGTGACTGCTCAGGCGCCCGGGTTCGTGCGCGACGAGTCGCAGCAGACTATCCGAGAGCCGTTCCCTGCGCGGATTCGGTTCACGCTCTTCCGGGAGGGCACGGTCACCGTCAAGGTCACCGACCTGGGGGGCGCGCCAATCCGCGGCGCATACTTCGACTGGCATCAGGAGAAGGCCGCCGACGGCCGGCCTGTGGGGAGGGGAATGGGCGGCATCCCCTGGCCCGGCATGAACGGTTGGGGACATGGATCGCCGCTGCCGGGCGAGGTGTGGATCAGGGCGTATGCACCGGGCTACGAACTCGAAGTGAGGAAGGTCACCGTAGGCGAGGGCCAGGACGCAGGCACTCTGGAGTTCCGCCTCAAGGCCCCGCCGACCGTGCCGGTCTCGGGCGTGGTGGTGGGCCCCGACGGCCTGACGCCCATCAGCGGGGCGTCCGTCAGTCTGGCGATGAGCCTGGGACCCTTGTCTATGGCGGTACCGCAGCGCCCGATCTGCGGCGGCTATTCGGGATACGGCGGGACACTGAGGTACGACGCCACCACGGATGAGGAGGGGCAGTTCAACCTGCGCGTGCCCAGAGGGCGATACACGATGGTTGGGGTCGGTGCCGAGGGCTACGTCCAGCACACGGGAAGTGCGCTGGAGGTCACAGGCGCCATTTCGTCGCTGCGGATCCGGCTACGGCGTGGCGGGCGCGTGGAGGGAACCGTGCTGGCGCCGGACGGCTCGCTCCCGCCGGAGGGGACGATCGCACGCTGCGCGGGAAGGACGGCGCAAGTGTCGCCCAAGACGGGCGCTTTCCTGTTCGAGCACCTGCCAGCGGGAGACGCTGAGTTGACCGTGAGGTTGGCTGGCCCCTACCCACGCGGAAAGGCCGAGTTCGAGGTGCGCGAGGGTGAGGTGGTAAGGCCGCGGCTTCAGTTCCCGCCCGAGGCGCGGATCGTCGGCAAGGTCGTGGATGGCCGCGGCGGCCAACCCATCGCCATGGCGGTGGTCGGCGCTGAGTTGCAGAGTGGCGGGGACTACGGCCAGGGGGTCACGGAGGATGACGGGACGTTCGAGATCCCATCCATGGCTGCGGGCAGGATCTCGGTGCGTGTGTCGATGCCGGGCATGTGCTCTGTGAGCCGCATGCTCGACGCCTCCGACGGAGGCGAGTACGAGGTCGTCCTGAGGACGTCGCCAGGCGGGCGCATCGAGGGGCAAGTGACCGATGCGCTGCCCGCGAATCCTGGCCGCGCCATCTCGATCGCTCTGCACCCCAGCGAGGAGGACAGGGCGCCCATCTATCCTGACGAACGCGGGCGCTTTGTGATCACACGCGTCCCTCCAGGCTCGTATGCGCTCAAGGCACAAGGGCCCGACGGAACCCATCTGGGCGAGCCGGTGGAAGTTACCGTGCGCGAGGGGGAAACCACGCGCGTGGTGCTCGAGGCGCCCTGAGAGCCCTACAGCCCCGCGGCCTGCCAGACCCTCGAGAGGCCCGCGCCGACGGTGCGCACGGCATCCTCCGGAGGCATCTCGCTCAGGCGCGGCACGAACGGCTCGGGCGTGACCGGCGCCGTGCAGCCGATGGCGTCGAGTTCGCGCAGGAACCCCGCCAGGTCTATCACCCCCGTCTCGCCCGGCAGCCGGCGCACGTTGTCTATCTGCTCGTCTACGGCCACGCCCTCGGGCGCATCGCTGATGTGCACGTACACGACGTCCGCATCACTCAGTGCCCGCAGGTCCTCCAGCGTGCCGTGCGAGGTGTACCAGTGCCAGGCGTCCAGCAGGTGGCCGACGTTGTCGCCCACGGCGCGACACAACTGCGTCATGCCGTCGAGCGTGGAGATGAACTCGTGGGCGTGCCCCGCCACCAGCGTCCTGGGGCCCAGGAACTCGAGCCCCAGCCGGCAGCCGTGGTCCTTGAGCACGCGCGCGATGGGCGCGAACCGCTCGACGTGCCACTCGAATGCCTGCTCGAACGGCATCTCGTCTGACCACGACGGCACCCAGGTGCTGGTGCGCGTGCACCCCGCGGCCGCCGCGTACTCGGCCACCGGTGCCAGCGCCTCAAGGCCGGCTCGGTACTCGGCCTCGTCGGCGTTCCAGGCCAGGGGCGCTCCGAAGCCGCCCATCCGTAGGCCCGCGTCGGCGAAGCGCTTGGCCGCCTCCTCGGGGCCGCCCCACTGGCGCGCCGCCGCGACGTCGAGGTCAACGCCCTCGAACCCGCCCAGCGGCGCCAGACGCAACGCCTCCTCGAGCGACGCGCGCACGCCGATGGCGCCGGGATTCAGGTTGCGGTACATGCAGATCCTCCTCACGACCGAGTTCAGCGCACCGGTTCGACGCGGTACGACGTAGTCATCTTCGCCTCATGCCGGAGCATCGCGTGCGCCGAGCAGTACTTGGTCTCCGAGAGTTCGATGGCCCGGGCCAGCGATTCCTCTTTCACGTTGCCGGTGACGACGTGCTCCATGTGAATCTCGGTGAAGACCTTCGGGTGCTCCTCGGCGAGCCGGGCGCTGACCCGCACCTCGTAGCCTTCCACCGGCTCGCGCTTCTTGCGCAGGATCGAGATCACGTCCATGCCCGTGCACCCCGCCAGCCCCAGCAGGACCATTTCCATCGGCCTGGGTCCGGCGTTCTTCCCGCCGAACTGCTCCGAGGCGTCCATCACGACCTCGCGCCCCGAGTCGGCTGCGCCCCGGAACTGCATCCCCCCGTCAAGTCGGATCCGTGCCTCCATCGCTGCTCTCCCTGTGCCACGACCGGGCGCGCACGCGGCTCGGCTACCGATTGTCGCGGATCGTCTCCAGCATCGCCGTCACGTTGTCCATCGGCGTCTCCGCCACGATCTGGTTCGACGCCCCCACGATGACGCCTCCGTGGGCGTGGGCAACCTCCAGACAGGACATCGTCTCGGCGATGACCTCGTCGCGGCTGCCTACGTGCAGCGTGTGGGAACTGATGTTGCCGAGCAGCGTCAGGTGAGGGAAGCGCTCGCGCAGCGCCGCCAGGTCCATGCCGGCGCGCCGGTCTATCTCGTAGTACGCATCCACGCCCGACGCGCCGAACAGGTCGTCGGCCACCGGCCACAGGTTTCCGTCGCTGGCGAACATGTGGCACAGGCCCAGTCTGTGGCAGGCGTTCGACAGCCGCCTGAGCCGCGGGAGCATCAACGCGCGGAACGCCCGAGGGGAGTAGTTGGGCCCCCGGTTCGACGCGAAGTCTCCCCGCCGTGAAGGTAGCGCACTCCGATGCGCGCCATGACCTCGGCCACCCGAATAGCCCGCTCCACCTGCGCGTCCAGGTGACGGGCGACCAACGCGGGGCGCTCGGCCACCGCCGCGAGCCACGCCTGCGGGCGGTAGGGGATCGAGAGCCCAATGCCCACGCCCGGCACGGCGCGCGCGGCCCCATGGCAAGCCACGGCCGCGACGATCTCCGGGTAGTCGGAGGGCGCGGGCCGGAAGTCGGGCAGCGCGCGTTCCGCCGACTCGACGCGCTGCTGGAGCACGTCCAGCGTCGGGGCATCCGGCGGCTCTTGCTCAACCACCTGGTAGAGTTCGCTCCGCGGATCGAGGCGCATTACGCGGTGCGAACCGTCCGGATCGCCGTAGAGGAACGTGTACTCGTCTATCCTGCGGGCGGGCTTCTGGGCAAGGCGCCAGTAGGCGGGGCGCACGTAGTCGAGGTCCAGCACGGTGGCGAGTTCGAGCGTGTCGCGCTGCGTGCGCTCGAGGAAGTCGCGGTGGGCCTCGGCACCCTTCCACAGCGCCCGCGACTCGCGCCACTGCTGGATGCCCCCGCCCACATATGCCTCGCGTCCCAGCAGCGCCGACGCGACCCGCGACGACAGCCCGGCCTGGTAGGTGGGCACCTTGTCGGTGGGACGCTGCTCGAAGGCGGCAGCGACGCGTTCCCTGGGCAGCACGGCTTGTCTCCAGCGCCGCAACCCTTCGCCGCCAGATGGGGGCGGCCCTTGCCGGAAGGAGCCGCGTGTTGTACGGCCGAACTCTCCTCTCCATGGAGGACTTCGACATGATCCCGCGCTTCCTCGTATATGCTGCATGCGTGGCAGTCCTGCTCTGCGTTTCCGGCCGCACGGCATCCGCACGGGTGGACCTCGACTTCGACGGCATGGTGCGCGTGGACGGCCAGCGAACCTTCGTGCTGGGGTGCTACGCCAACCCCGGCAGCGACGAGGGCCTCGCAGATCTGGCCGAGGCGGGCTTCAACCTGGTGCGCGCCTCGGCGTCTACGGAGTCGCTCGACGCGCTGGCGGCCCACGGGCTCTATGGCTGGGTGCCCCTGGGCGGCAACCTGAACCTCGCCGTGGACGCCGAGAAGCGACGCCAGGCGCTGACCGGGATGGTGGAGCCGCTGCGCGCCCACCCCGCTCTGATGGTTTGGGAGAGCCCCGACGAGGCGCTCTGGAACATCTACTACTCGGCCTTCCTGCGCGAGCACCGCGAGCATCCCCGGCTGCGCGAGGAGATCGAGAAGCGCAAGGCCCAGGGCGAGGACGTCGCCGCCCTCGAGGACGCCTGGGCGCGGCTGGATGCGGCGCGCAGCGATGCCGACCGCGAGGCCGAAGCGGCGCTGCGCGGCGAGTTGTACGCCCTGCTGGGCGAGCAGCCCCCCAACTGGCCCTACACTGTCACCGAGGCCCCCGCACAGGCACACATCGCGGCGGAGGGATTCCTGCAAGGCTACCACTTCCTCAGGCAACTCGATCCCGACCACCCGCTGTGGTCGAATCACGCGCCGCGCAACACCGTCGCCGCGCTGGCGGAGTTCAACCGGGCCTGCGACATCGTGGGCTGCGACATCTACCCCGTGCCCGAGCGCTACACCGGCCACAGCGACCTGGCCGACCGGTCGCTGGCCTCGGTCGGCGCCTACACGGAGCGCATGAAGGCAGCCGGCGAGGGCGACCCGGTCTGGATGGTGCTGCAGGGCTTCGGCTGGTGGGACCTGACCAGCCCCGAGGACAAGGAGAAGTACCCGGAGCGCGAGGAGCGCGGACGCCGACCGCGCCACGACGAGTCGCGCTTCATGGCTTACGACGCCATCGTGCACGGGGCGACGGGCGTTCTCTACTGGGGCAGCCACTACGTCGAGACGGACTCCGAGTTCTGGGCCGATCTGAAGCGGGTGGTCCGGGAACTCGCCGTTCTGAGGCCGGTGCTCGAGGCGCCCACGCTGTCGTGGCGGCCGCGGCCGGAGATCATCGAGGACGGCTCCTCGCGCGAGCGCGGGCTGCAGATCATGGCCAAGCGGCACGAGGGCGCGCTCTACCTGATCGTCGTGAACGAAGAGCGCGACGGCTGCCGCTTCCGGCTGCACGGCATGGACGCCTACGAAGGCACGGCCTTTCACCGGCTCATCGAGGGGGACACGGTGACGGTGAGCGACGGCGTGCTGGCCGACTCGATCGGCGACTACGGCGTCAGCATCTACACCGACGGCACGGCCCTGGACCAGGAGATGCAGGCCATAGCCGGGACGCGGGAGTGACCCGGCCCTGACCGAGAAGGCCGCCCGCCGGTCACCTGCATCCCCGGCACCGCTAAACCAATCGCGCACCCGCATCGTCGTGGTATCGGGAGGGAGCCGCGATGCCGGGGAGGCGATCAGCCTGGGCTGTGACCACGATCACAGCGGCGGTGGCTGCAGTGGGGGCCGGAGCGTTCGTTGTGGCGCACGCCGGCGATGCGAGCCAGCCTGCCGCGTCCCCTGCCGATCCGGCGCCGCGGGCCGTCGTGCGCGAGGCCGCCGGGCCCGTGATCTGGCACGCGTGGCGGCGCAATGGGAGCGTCGTCTTCGCCACGCGCAGCCCAGACGCCGTTTGGGTTGCCGGCGACGGCACGCCGCGACGCATCTCGCAGTTCGCACCCACGTATTGTCTCCCCGCGCTCTCCAGCGGCGACGGCGTGGTCGCATTCTCACTCGGCTCGGCCGTCGGGTTCTTCGACTTGGACACCGAGGCGTTCATGCGCGTCGAGACGGCCGGCCCGGCACTGAGCCTCGCGTGGCGCCCGGGGTACCGCCAGTTGGCGTACACCGTGGGCAACGCCATCTACGTGCTCGCGGCCGACGCATCGGAGCACCGCCTGCTGCGGCGAGTCACCCGCTTCAGGTCCGACTGGTGGGAGCGCTGGGCGCCGTGCCTGCGCGTGGACGGACTCCGGTGGTCGGGAAATGGCCGGGCCGTGGGATACGTCGCTTGGGCGGCCTTCGAGGAGGAGAAGGACCGGTGGTTCCTCTCCCCGCGCGTTGTGCTGCTCGACGTTGGCAGCCAGCGCGTCGTCGAGTCCATGGACGGTTACTGCAAGGGTGACGACGTCTTCGCCATTTCGCCGGACGGAGGCCACCACACCATCGGAGGCGACTGGGGGGACGACAACCCTTCTGTGCTGATAGACCGCCAACGCGTAGCCGATACAGGCATCTGCGGAGGGTGGCCGCACACATGCTGGTCGCCGGACGGCAGTGTCGTGGTCTGGGAATGCTGGACCCACGTGTCGCCTCAAGGGTATCGGCGCAGTCTGCATTCCTTCGAGGGGGTGCCCGGCACCCGCCCGAACCCCGCCCCCGACGGCTGGCCTGAGTTCGAATGGTCGCCGGACGGGCAAGCCTTCGTCTATCACTACCGCGAGTACAAGGAGACCGCGGAGCCCGAGTTGGCTGTCAGCGAGGTGCGCCTGGTTCGGGCCTCGGATGTGACGAAGTGCAGAGCCGTGCGCGCAGATGGCGGGCGCAGTTGGGTGCGCACGTGGCTCTTCGAGTGGGACTCCGTGCCCTACTACGTCCTCGCACGCGAGTTCAAAGGCGCCGACCTCGCCTGGTCGCCGGATGGGAAGACGGTGTCGTGGGCGGAGGGGAGGCAGATCTGGGCGGTGACGGTCGGCGCGTCGGCGGCGCCGTAGCGGCCAGGGAGTACGCCATTCGGCTCCGCTCAGGACAGGCGGAGGGGCTCCCTCACGAAGGGGCGCGGAGGGGCGGCGCGCGCGGGAGCGCGCGCCCTACAGAACCCACCCACCTAGCCGTCGCTTGCGCTCCGGCAAGGTGGGCTACGGGGGAGGCGGAGGCAGGTGAGAGGTGAGAGGGAGGAGATTCCTCGCATGCGCTCGGAATGACAGACCCTGGAGGCGGAGCATGGCTCCGCCTCGGCGCGACAGGAGTGTCGCGCCCACCAAGACCTGGTGTCGGCGCGCGCGGGAGCGCGCGCCCTACAGCCGAGAACCCTCGTCGGCGACGCCCTAGGGCTCCGAGCGGCGCGGGCGCCAGAGGCCGGTCAGGGCGGTCCAGATGATGAGCGCCAGTCCCCCGCCCCCGGCGTAGCCGGCGTAGCGCACGAACTCCCCCAGCACTGCGTCGTGCCGGGCCTTGACCGCCCGGGCATTCCGGTCCGCCTCGACCACGCGGTCGTAGGCCGCCGCGGCGGCATCCAGCGTGGGCTGAAGATCCCCCCTCCCCTGCTCCGCCATCCATTCGCGATACGCCATGTGCAGTTCGCGATACTGGTCCATGGCGCGCACGGGCTCGCGCTCTGCGAGGTCGGTCAACGTCTCCGTGGCGCGCTGCACATCGTCGCCGCCGAGCGCTGCCAGCAGCGGGCCGTGGCTGTCGCTGGCGGCGACCACGGCCTTGCGGAAGTCGTCCGCCGCCGCGTTGGCCGCCTCGCCCAGGCGCCAGCGCTTCACGCCGCCCGCCACCGGGAGCAGCACGGCCGCCACCAGAAGCAGCACGCCCAGCGTCATCACCGGCTGCTGCCACGCGTTGCGGACGTCCGGCTTGCGCGGCTGGCGCGGCGGCCTTCCGCCGAATTCAGTCACGGCGCCTCACTCCAGTACGAGCGGCCCTAAGGCCCGCGTCATGTCGTCTATGGCTTTCTGTGCGTCGTCGTCCTTGTCCTTACGCAGCGCGTCCCCGGCGCGTTCGAGGGCTTCGCGCGCGTCGGCTACCGCGCCCTCGTTCTTCCTGGCGGCGACCTCCTCCAGTGCGTCGAGGGCTTCTTCGGCGCGCCGCAGCGCATCCTGCGCGCTGCCCAGATTCTGCCGCAGAATCGCGCTGCGCGCCCGCTCGGCGTCGGCGGTAGCCGTCCTGGCGAGGTACCCGGTCGCCCGCTCGATCTTCGTGTTGTTCTCGAGGTTGAGTTCCTTGGCGCCTTTGCGCGCGGCCTGCGCCCAGATGAGCGAAATCACCGTCA